>Ga0307514_10004972_pt1 | contig 12059 bp, 17 predicted proteins | sample 16_EM_MG_FD_203088 | JGI IMG/M metagenome (GOLD analysis project Ga0307514, IMG submission 203088) | Populus trichocarpa ectomycorrhiza microbial communities from riparian zone in the Pacific Northwest, United States - 16_EM | ecosystem: Host-associated > Plants > Roots > Unclassified | place...
GCCGATGACGACTTCCTTGACGTGCTGGCAACCATGCTCAGCGGCAGCGATCCCTGCTTCCTCGTCGGCATGATCTTCGTCAGCGGCTTCAACAGTCAGTTGCAGTTTGCCTTCGCAAGCGTCGTAGATCGTGCAGTCGAATTTCATGTGCGCGCTTTTCCGATGGCTATGCGGCCGCTTGACACGATGCCAGGAGCAGCTTGATCTTGGATTCCGGCTTCCAGTAATTCGGACCTTTGAGGAACTTCCCGTTGTCGGCGTAGATGGGCTTGCCATCAGCGCCCAGCTTGCTTTCGTTGCTGTCCATGATGATGTCGAGTACCTGCTCGAGAGGGCTGCCGTACCGTTGCCACTCCCCGACGATATAGGTCCCCAAAAATAGGATGAAAGCTACGCCGAAAACGATGATGAGCAGAAGCGTCAATCGCGAAGGCACCTGAATGTGAGACTCCTCACCCAACTGCAGAGAGTCACTTCGGCTAGGCTTCCTCAAACTACGCATGACAGTGACTTTCCGTTTACGCATGACAGTGACTTTCTGTTGTTTCTTCTGGAACTCGCTTCGAGGCAGTTGTAGCTACGAGATGGCGCTCGGCACCCATCTCAAGGATGCGCTCGCCGGCTCTGGCGCAAGCTTGAGCAATCGCTGGAACTCATGCTCAATGTTGGTGACACCCACTGGGGGCGTTGCTGTTTGCACTCCACGCGTCAAGCAAGCAACGACTGCTTCCCGCGTCTCAAGCTCTGTCGCAAGCCTGCACGCCAAACTCAACGCTGCCAATACGGCGCGGTCGCGATCGGGCAACTGCATGAAGCCTGGCCAAACCAGCTCAAGCCTTGCCTTGGCGGCATTCCCCTCGCGCGCCCCCAGCCACCGGCCGACCGGCCAGGAAATCACAAGCAGAACGACAAGCGGAAAACCGTAGCGCAGCCAGTGCGCTCTCTTCAAGCTATTGACCATCGAAGCCTCCTTCCGTTCTACCTTCGGACCTTTCGAGCCATGAGTCGATGCCCAATTCGGCAAAGCCGAGCGCCGAGAGGCACCACAAGACAACTACCGCGTTGAACAGCCTGCCTGCGGGCATTGCCCCTCCCATGCCCATATCGATGGTCAGTTCCATGTACAAGACGTCTGCGGGGAAGAGCATCCAGATCGCGAACCCCATCAGCGCCAGACCTATGGAGCCACAAAGCGTCTTTGCCCGCACATCCGCCTTCGACTCGACCTCAACGCACGGTGGCGCTGTCTGACTTCTTGCAGCACTGGGCTCAAGATGAGATCCGACAACCAACCCAAACAAAAACTCGATCATGAATTTGAACCCCTCTCAGCTCTGCGTGTTCTCAGTCCGAGCCGGCGCGTGAGCCAGCGGCTGCGCGACCAGACTCGGTCAACAGCCCCTGACTCAGCCAGCCAGTGCGATGCAACGAAGCGAGCGTCGCGTGAAGGCCGCCGTGGTCCGACATGCTGCGGCAATGAATGCCAGCTGGCTTGCCTGCAGCGAGGTTCTCAAGCACCCGCTGTTGCGCCGGAGTCGGTTTCTTCAGCTTGCTTCGCATCATGTACTTCTATGCCGCAGCAACGGCGTTGCAGGTTGCGCACGGAATGCCACGCTTGGCCTCTGTGACCGAACTGAAAATCAGCCTTTCGGTTTCTGAACTGCAGCGCCGGCACCGCATGCGGCACATCGGCTTGCCCAGATCCTCGGCCACACCCGACTGCACGTCGCCAGCGTCCGTGACGTGCATCAGAACCCGCGGCTTCGCACGCCCTCGCAGCGTCTCAGGAAACAAGTCGCGCGCTCCACAGTCGTTCAATTCGCTGCTCCGTCGGTCAGGCCAAACTCCAAGGGCCCAACGCGGTACCAACTCGGAACAGCTTCAGCGAACGACGCGTCGCCCTTTCGGCAGATGGCCTTCCGGCCGTCGACGTGCTCATAGCACAGCCAGCCGTCGCGGACCTCCTCAGGCTTCAGATAGCTGACACCCGGGAGGCGGCGACCTAGGGGCTCCAGCAACTGCTTGACCAGGCTATCGGACGTCCCTGCAGCGGAATCGCGCGCGTCGACATGCTCAGCGATGATGTGCATCGCGAGGGCCAACCAGTCTGCTGAACGCGGATCGCCAGTTTCACTGGCACGCCAAGACTGTGCAAGGAACAGAAGTGCCTCTTCGGGAGAGTGACGTGTGATCTTCATGGGCGTGGCGTCTTACCGTGCGTTGAATCAATCGTATGTACTCAATGGGTGTATGTCAAGATTTCTTGCCCTCACGCTCAACGATCTCTCGCACGAATGCCCAGACGACTGAGTCCAGCTCGCGCAGGCCTGTCGAGCCATCGGGCAGCAGCCAATTGTCCAAGCGGCGCCGGGATGCGTTGATGCGAGCGGCAAATTGGTCGCGCGTCATACCCAAGCGCTCCATCGCGTCGCGCAGAAACTCTTGTTGCGACATGGGGGCGGTCTTCTTCTTGGTTGCCATCGTGTGAGTGAGTTCCGTGAAACCTGTGTGCTCGGAGAGCATGGTATGTATCGCAAACAACTCCCGCAACGTACGGGCAGTGCATCGTTGCGGCTATCGCTTCCGGAGGTCAGCGCTCTGCCAGAGCGCCATTGAGCAGTTTCGCGAGCCGCCGGGCCGCGGCCGACAAGCGCTCCATCAAAATCGGCGCCGCACTCTTCGCGTATTCGGAGTCGACCTTGTGCCCGCTCGGATAGAAGCCGTCCGCAGCAACTCGCCGGCATGACTCTTCGGCCCACTGCGCCGGCGCAGCACCGGTGGCTTTGCTCGGCGTCGCTTTCAGTTCGGCGAGCAAAGCCGGAGCGCCGCCAGGCCAGTTCTCGAGGAGTCGGGTATCCCAAAGCGAATGAAGGTTGGTGCCGCGTCCGAAGGCCTGAATCTGATAGCTGTTGCCGCCCTTGTCGTCGGCATAACCGGCGTGCAATGGCTGATGCACATCAGCAACCAAGTGAACGATGTACTTGAGCGCCTTGAGCCTGTCCGCATCGGTGGCCGACGAAGCAAGCACCCTGGCCTGTCGCTCGATCGCGCCGACGACGCACTGGCCGTCAGGACAGTCGCGCTGTGCCTCGTACTTGCAGCCAGCGTCGCGCGGTAGATTGAGGTAGTGCCATGACGCCGTGCTCGGCGATCGAGCCTCGTCGGCCCACGTCGAGACCGACGCGAGCGTCGCGCCGGGCTCCTGGGCAAGCAGCCGGTTGACCTGCGCTCTGGCTTCCGAGGTCAGCTGCCCCTCGGCAAGCACAGCGATGAGGCGATGCCCCTCGGTGCCCCAGGCTGAAGCGGTGAGTGGCAGGCAAAGTGCCGCGAGGAGCGCGGCGATTGAGCGGAGTTTTCTCATGCCCGGAATGTTAGACGGGAGATCACCCACCCTCGGACGGCTACGAGATCAACCCGGATGTGAGAGGAGGAGGGCCCCGCCCTCCCCCACTCATTGCCCGACCCCGGTGACGGGCTCAGACAGGCGCCGGCAGCGCCGTGGCCATCGCATTGCGCTGACGCGCTGCGTAGTACGCATGAGCCGCCTCCAGCAATGCCGGTACGGCCTCGAGGGCCAAGGCGTGCTCGGCACGGACATTCCGCTCCGTGGCCTTGAGCCGCTGCGACCGGATGATGGCGCGGTAGTCGCCGAAGATGGCGAAGCGGGTCATCCCCTCTTCGATCTCCAGCACCTGGGCGGCGCTCACGAGTCCACGACCCTCGTACTTCCGTGTTGTGATCCTGAGGATCCGCCTGGTGGTGTCGCCTTCGATGGCAGGCAAATCGATGTCCGATTCGGCCTGTGCCGGTGAAGACCGATAGCTGCTCTGAATCTCATTGACGTTCATGGAATCTCCTTCGTGGGTGAAGAAAGGAGAGGCACGTCCCCTGGAGGGGCTGCATGCCCCTCCAGGGTGGTGAAACGTTCAGTGCCGGATCTCTGTGTGCTCGATCCAGTACGCGTCCGAATTCGGCAACTCAAGCTCACTCGCGGTGCCGGCATCGACGCAGGCCTCGATCTGTTCGCTTGAGTAGCGCGGCACCATGCCGCAGCTACCAAGCGTGCTGTATTCGGATAGCAGCTGCCGCATCTGGTTGCCGGCAGACACTCGATGCGCATGGACAGAGACGCTGACGCCGCAATCGTTGTCAGCAATCAGCAGGTAGACACGTTGCTGTGTGCCAGCATCAGGGACGCTTGGCTGGGGATGTTCGCTTTGGAACAAGGTTGGCTCCTATAGGGAGAGGAGCCCACCGAGGGTGAGACCCCTCGGGTTGAAAAACACTGGACATCCTGGCCGGCGTCGCCGGCGTGTGTGTTGCAAGGATTGACACACCGCAGAGTTCAAACAATTCACGAACTCGGTCGTAAGCGTAGCAGCTGGACCTGCGGTCGACAATCTGTCGGGGACCAAGAAAAAAGGGAGGGCCGAAAGCCCTCCCTGTACGCCGAAACAGTCTGTCCTTCTTCACTCAGTAGGCGGTCGATCGTTCCGGGCTACGTAGTGCTCAGATGAGCCCTCGTTCTGCCAGCGAGACCGTGCCGCCGGAACCGACCACGATGTGGTCGAGCAGGCGGAGGTCGACGAGCGCCAAGGCCGACTTGAGTGTCGTCGTCAGGTACTCGTCGGCTCGACTGGGTTCAGCGCACCCGCTTGGGTGGTTGTGAAAGACGATGCACGCCGCAGCGTTCAGCTGAAGGCCTCGGCGAACCACTTCGCGTGGATAGACCGACGTTTGACTGATCGTGCCGCGAAACATCTCTTCGACGGCGATGAGTGAATTCAGTGCGGTGAGCCACACCACACCGAACACTTCAACATCCAGCGGTGCATATCGCAAGCGCAGGAAGTCCTTCACGACGGGCGGACTGGTCAGATCCAGCCGTGGCATTGCAAGGCGCGCCTCGAGGATGCGCATCGCCTCGGCGATCGTCCGTTGTTCTGACTCTGGCACGCCCATTCGAGCGTAGTGGCTGACGGGGGAGATAGGGAATTGCACAAAGGCTCCTTTCAATTGAAGAAAGGAGGGCTCGACCCCGAAGGGCATCGTGTGCCCTCCAGGGTTGTAAAAAAGCGGAGAAAGCCCGCAAAGGCCATCCCCTGTCTCGGAACTAGCCAGCGATCAACTGCTTGGCCAGCGCAACTTCGATGCCGTCCCGGACTGGTTCAGCACATCGTGCCCGGAGTCCGGCATGTCTCCCGACATGCTTTGACTCATGGAGATTTTTTCGACAGCTGATGCTGGGCCAGGACGGCCGAGCGACTCGCGGGTCGAGCTGGATTGCAGCGTGGTCCGCCTGTGGCGGTACGAGGAACCCGCAAGGGCACCTCGCGGATCGAACAAAGCCCCCCGGAATTCGGGTGCCGCGTTCCAGGGCTGACGCAGCGATTTGATTTGCAATTGCCGCGTGAGGTTAGCAGCCAGCGCAATTGACAGCAAGGCGCGGCGCGCTATTTGGTCATCGTCGTCTTCAAGGGACGACGACGATGTGCCAACTCATGGCTCGACGACATCAACGTCCGCGCCCGGACTCGATGGTGCCACCGGTTCCGGTCGGGCATCGAAGATCTCAGCGGGCTGCAATTAGAAGATGCTGGTGAGCGTGTTAACGCCCATGTTCGACGTCGACATCTTGCCGCTGAGGGACTGGCGGTTCAGCCTTGCCGGCACCGAGCTGGAATCGATCGTGACCGACGACGGCACACGGGTGCGCGAGTACGCGCAAATTTGGCGATGCAAGATCGTGCTCGATGCAACCGCACCGCCAGTGCGCCGATCCGTTGCGGTGGACGCGGCAGCGCTGCCGGCGCCCGAGCGCCTGGCGCCTCATGCCGAAATTCAGGCGCGGGAGCGGGCCGGCAGAATCGCGCGGGGACTGCCCCCCCGATTGACGATCGCGCCACGCTTCGCAAGCAAGCGTTGTGTTCCGTGTCATCCCCAAATTTGTGGATGGAGGGCGCCGCTCGGGCACTTGTGCCTCTCCGCCCACCGGCGCACTGTGATGGTCGACGTCAAGGAGCGCCTATGTCGACCAGGCAGACCGCCTGCCATCGAGGGCACATCATCAACATCCGCTGCTCGGCCACGGCGTACAACCGCTTCGAGGCCAGCTTCACAGTGTTCCCGCCCGTTTGTGCGGATGCGTGTTGGCAGCGCTTCGCGTGCGGCGCTTTCCGCTCGGCCGATGCCGCGACCGAGGATGCGATGGGGGCGGCCATGGCCATGGTCGATCTGGATGTCCAGATGGCCTCGCTCACTGCGTCTGGGTTCGCTCCCCGGCAAACGAAATAGGCGATCGATTCGGAGGCAAGGCCTCCGGTCGACGGGCCAGGCCTCTCAGGCGGAGATCGGCCGGACAACGTGTGCCTCTCGAAGCGGTACTGCGCGCTTCGCAGCTCGCCGGCGAACCGCTCCATGGCGGCGCGTCGCTCCAGCTCGGTGGCCGCCTGGCGCGCATGCTCGTGCCCGTGCTGCTCTGGCGCACCCTGCACTGTCGCCACCACGACCGCGTGTTCGTCCGCACGCTGACGCTCCGCCGCAAAGAAAAGGAGGGCCACGCGGGCCCTCCGAACTCAATCCGCGCACCTGCGCGCGACGATCAATACTTCCCTTCTGCTGCTCGCACCAAGTAGGCATAGTCCGAGAACATCCGCACAAACGCCTCCCGGGCACTGACGGAAGGCTCGTTCAACAAGTCGGCAACGTCAACGCGGTCGAAGCTCAGCGAGAACTCGCTCTGATCACCCTCGTCGCGCAATGCCGCGTAAAAGTCTCCCGCATAGTCCTCAAGGCCGTTGGCCAGCGCGTCCTCCACGCAGAGAGGGGCGCTGCTGTCGAGCTCAAGCACGATGTCGGGCACAGACATTCCGTCTCTGACGCCAACCTGCACGACCCGCAACGACGCGCTGCGATAACTGCCACCGCTGTCGTCGTACTCGTCACTCGCCGAAAGGTCGAGATCCAGCCGGCCAAGCCACGCATGGCGCTTGAACAGACCGAAGATGAGGGCACCGCAAAATGCGGCGTTCATCATCTCCTCGGCCACCTGCAGCTCTTCGATGCGCCTGCGCAGATCCAACAAGGGCTCGTTGGCCTTGAGAGTGCCATCGACGCCGATCGTGTAGTCGGCGCGTCCGGCTGAAACTTCATTGGACATGTCGTCCTCCTTCGTGTTTACCGAGCCGGTGATTTCCTTCACTGAAGATCACCGCGTGTGGATGAATGGACGCTATGCAGTCGGCCCACCACGGCGTGTCAGCACAGATCCGATGCTGATCTCCTTGGCCATCGTTGGTGCTGACGTGAACCTCGAGACAGCTGTCACTCGACAACATCTCCTTGACGAGGGTGGCCTCGATGCGTCCTGACGACGTGGCCACGATGTGCAGGTGACTCAGGTCGAGCGCGAATGGCAAGCGGGACTCCAGCAGCTGCTGGTACTCCTTCCAGCTGGCGACCAGGTACTGATCGCCAGCACTCGGGTAGTGCCCTTCGATCGCCACCGGGCATTCGAACAAGTCAGCCGCGCGCCTTGCGTTGTCGAGTAGCTGCTCCATCGTGGCCTCACGCCGGCGACCCGCATGGGCCGAATAGACCTCGGCCCGTAACCAACGGTGGACCTTCGCCGCCTGGATGAACCATGGCAGAAAGAGATCGAAGCCGGACAAGTCGGCATGTTGATGCCGAGGCAGCACGCGAACATTGGCATGCAGGCGGAACCGCGTGCCTGGATGTGCCCGCTGAAGCGCAGCGCAAAGGTTCTCCGTCAACACACCGAAGTTCTGCGGCACCAGCTGCAGGTGACTGGTGGACAGCACGCCGAGCAAAAGCTCTTCGTGGTGGCCACCGGCCGCTGCATGCGCTGCCTCCTCGTGCCTCAGCCCCGGAAAGGCCGCCAAGGACAAGCAGACCCGACCCGGCTCAAAGAAGGATTTCGCCGGCATAGTCGCGCTCCACCACGTAGTTGAAGTTGTTGTAGGTGACCGTCATGGCCGCAGCGTCGAACATCAGTTCGCCGCCACCGCCCTCGCCGTCCTCGAACCCGGCGTGGTATTCCTGGATGACCTCATCCACGAACGCCGACATTGCCTCGTCAAGCGTCATGCGCGTTTCGATGTCGGACCACGCCCAGCAGCGCTGCGCTTCGTCCCACTCGGATGTTTGAACGGCCATCGTCAACTCAACATCAAGGTCGACGTCGGCTGGCTCGGCCTGAAGGTCGGTCGGAGATCCTTCATCTCCCTCGCCTGTGTAGCTCGCAGTGACAGAGGTGATTCCCGCTGCCCGCATGGCGGTCAGGATGGCGTCCTTGTTCAAGGTGAGGCGCCGGCGGCGCTCGTCGCTGAAATTGAGGCCTTCGGCCTCGGTGTCGATCTGAACCGTCGTCATGTGATTTCCTTTCGAACGAACGGAGGGCACACGACGCCCCTGGGGCGTGCGTGCGCCCCAGGGGGTTGAATGTCCGCGGTGCGAATGCGCCGCGGGTCTAGAACGAGCAGGAAGAGGCCTCACGGCCCTTCCCTGCCCTGTGCGTCAGCCGGCGATCAGTTGCTTGGCCAACGCGACTTCAATGCTGTCGCCTGATTGATTCAAGACATCCAGCCCGGAGTCCGGCATGTCTCCCGACGTGCTTTGACTCACTGCGATCTTCTGGGACATGAGCTGCAGGCATGCCACCTGCGCGGTCTTGGAATAGCCGAGGAAGTGAACTTCGACCGGCTCGGTCTGCCCGATGCGCCATGAGCGGCGCGATGCCTGTTGCAGGGTGTAGACGTTGTAGCCCGACTGCATGTAGGCGATGGTGGGAAAGGCCAGCAGATCCAGGCCCGTCTTCACCAGCTCGGGGTTGCACACCAGAACGTCGATTCCTCGATCGACCTGGTCCGCCACCCAGTCTTCACGCTTCGCCGCGTCGACCGTTGCCCTCAGCACCGCGACGCGCAGGCCTCGAGCATCAAGCAACATCTTCAACCGCGCCGTGGTGTCGCGCTTGCCGGTATAGACGCTGTAGACCAGCACACGTCGGCCCAAGGCCTTCTGTGCCAGGCAAAGCTCGAAGAGCGCCGCCTCCTTGGGCATGACGTCGACGTCTTTGAACAACGCCGGCTGCAGATGCAGCTGCCGGCGCGTGCGAGGGTGTGACACCGACTCGGTTCTGAACGCACAGTCTGGCCAGGCCAGCAGCACGTTCAGCACCACGCCCAGCAGGCTGTTGTCGCCAACCCGCAGGGCTTGTTTCAACTCCGAGGTCAGCACACCTTGCATGCTCTCGTAAGCCGAGGCCTGCCCAGGCGTCATCGCCACTTCGGTGTAGATCTCCCGGTAGGGCGGCAACACGTTGCCGCCGATGTCCTTCAACTTCAGGAACGCCGTGCAGGGGAGCACGAACCGCATGATCCCCTTCGGGCCGAACCCGGGCCCCTTGGCCACCCGATGGCTGATGTGCACGCCCTTGGCAGTACGGTGAGACGTGCGCTCGACTTCTTTGTAGATGTCTTTGAGCACCCCGTGAGTGCGCATGAAGGCCATCGCGGCCACACCCATCGAACCCTTCTTGTCGGGACGGAAGCCGTCTTCGATCATCGCGGTCGGATTGAGGCGCCACAGCAGGTGGAACAGGTCGTCGGCGTAGCCGCCCATCAGCGTGCCGGTGAGCAACAGGGTCTTCTTGGCCTTGCGGGCGAGAACACCCATGGCCTGGCCCTGCGCAGACCCCTCGTTTTTGTACTCGTGCCCTTCGTCGACCACCAGGAGACCGAAGTACCCCTGAGGCAGATAGCGCTTCACAAACTCGGTGGGCTGATAGCCGCCCTGCCCGTATGAGAACTCGAAGCTGGCCAGCGAGCGCTCCATGCGCGCCGCCTGCCGGTCACTGAACACCAGGTCACCGTCCGCGTCCATCAGGTTCACGAACTCGTAGACGTTGTCGGAGAGCATGGCGCCCAGCATCTGATCGCCGAAGAGATTCAGGAGCTTGTCGGCCATCTTCGGGCCGATCGTTGGCAACTGCTGCAACGCATCGTAGACGATCTCCCGTCCACTTCGCGTGGCTTGACCCTTGTGCATCAGCGTCCACAGGGCGGCACCGCAACCCTTGTGGGCACAGTACGTTCGCGTGGTCTCCAATTCGACACGGGCCCTGTCCGGGCTCATCGGCATCTCCGAATCGTCTTCGGCGGCCGCCATCAGCAGCTCCCCGCAGTCGGGGCATGCCGCGTAGCGGCCGCTTTCCCCGTCGATCGTGACGCGCCGTACCGTGAACGCCGAGCGCCAGGTGAAGCCCAGGCGCATGCGAACACGCCCCAATACAAAGAACTCGGGCACCTTCGGCTTCTCGCGCATCTGCCGGATCTGCAGGAGCTTGTGAAGCGTGTCGGGCCCGTTCAGAACCCAGACGCGAGCGTTCGGGATCGTCTCCTTGATTTCCCGCCGCCACTTGTAGACCAGGTGCGGCGGCGAGATGACGAGCGTGCGCTGGTAGCCCGATGCGTGCATCACAGCAGCTGCTGCGATGGCCATCATCGTCTTCCCCGTGCCCATCTCGGCATTGATGACTGCTGCAGGATCGTCGTGATCGAGCATCAAGGTGGTCACTGCACGAACAACCTCACTCTGCGCCTCGAATGGCTTGCGCTTGAGTGAGGCGAGTACCGCTTCGCGGGCCTCGCTTCGTTGGCCGGTGTAGATCGGCGCATTCAAGGTCTTGACCGACTCCAACAGGCCGTCGCCGAAGTCTTCGATGAAAGCGGCCATCGAGATGGCCTCCCCCATCGCCGCGGTTGCGGCGTCGGATTCATGGGCGTTCGCCAGCCGTTCGAGGCTGGCGTGCGCCTTGTCTTTGTCTTCATGTCCGGTACCGGCGCCGCCCTCGAGAACTTCAACGGGGGCTTCGTCGATCACCAGGTCATCGGAATAGTCACTCACAGGTCTCTCCTTCAAGAAGCGTGGAGACCATCCCCTGTGGGGAGCGATCCCCACAGGGTTGATTTGATAGTCGACAGCGCGTGCGCCGTCGACGTCGGGCAACGTTGCCCGTTTACACGCTGGTCACATCACCGTCAGGGCCCACGGTGGCCACCACGGTGGCACCAGCCCAAACGTCCAGCAGAGCGTCTTCCAGAGCAGCGTGGTACTCACCGCCGCTGCGAACGACCACAGCGAAGTCTTCGTGCCGGCGCGCAAGCGCTTGGGCGCGCTCGATCGCCTGAATGAAGAAAGGCTGAAGGTCGCTCTTCCTGATCACGATGGCGTCCATGTCAGTAGTCCTCTGGCAGGAGGATCGTCGTCACACTCCGGTCCCATTCGGTGATGACATACACGGTGTTGGCGCTGTGACCAGCCGAGGGCTGGGTGGGATCAATCGCATAGGCCGACATCACGCGGTCTTCGCCGCCTTTCAGTGCCTCGACGTTCCTGCGCTTGCCGTCCTCTCCGACGATGCCCCAGTCACCTTGACTGTGGCGCCGCAACCAGTCCATCCGGCTCTCGGTGGGAACGTCGAGCGCATCGACCGCGGCCGTCATCACGACCCGGCCGAGCTCAAGGCGCGGTGGAGCGACGGGCCGGGGCCTCGCCAACGCCGGCGCGGCCGTCGACCGGCCCGGCTCGCAAGGAACACACAGCACGCCGTGCTTGACCAGGCTGCTGATGAAGTCGATGAACTTTGCTCCCAGCGTCAGGCGACAAACCTGAACACCGCCCAGCGGCGGATGAAGACAGGTGTCGTCGATCCACGTGATGAACCCTCCGGCAGCTGTGGCCTCCCGCATCACCGGGGCACGCCATTCCTCTGCCAAGGGCACCGCGCTCAAATCCTTGAGCCGCTGCCAGACTTTGTCATCGTCTCGGTCTCCCGATGCGATGGAATCGCTACGAGCTGAGCCAGTGCCATGGCCTTCATTGATGAGCACCCACGCCTGGCCGTTGGCCCGATCGGGTGCGGTCAGGCGCTTGTCGTACAGCCAGGCCTGCGCCATGTTGCCGAACAGGTTCGGCGGGAACTTGCCGGTGTGCTTCTCCAGCACGTCGGCGTTGGACACATAGACCGTGCTCGGCCT
>Ga0307514_10004973_pt1 | contig 12055 bp, 9 predicted proteins | sample 16_EM_MG_FD_203088 | JGI IMG/M metagenome (GOLD analysis project Ga0307514, IMG submission 203088) | Populus trichocarpa ectomycorrhiza microbial communities from riparian zone in the Pacific Northwest, United States - 16_EM | ecosystem: Host-associated > Plants > Roots > Unclassified | place...
CCGAGCAAGTGGGTTATTTCATAGTGCTCGACGAATAGAGAATTCATCTAATCACGGGCTCGCCTCTAACAAAAAGCACAATTCTCTTTTTTCTTTTGTTACCGTAGGTACCTACCTAGGGCCCTCGTCATCACTGTGAGGGGCAGAGAGAGGGTTTTCATTTTCGTCTAGGGTTTTAGGTACGTACATACATATTGTCTACCTAACATCCTTGTCGAGATGCCTAACGGACGTTAAATCAGAACAAATCAAACAATTATCTATGTCAAATAAATCGTCATTTATTTCCATTCTTGGTGTGATTTCTGCCTATCTTTACTACCTATGATGATGTATCTATCTAGCAATTTATACTAGATTTCCTTTGTCCTACGTATTCAGTTCCTAGCTACGAGTCTCCACTCGTGTCCTGCTGGTGGTGGCTCCTCCAAGCGCCTTCTGATTCTCGGGTCCCCAGTGCGCATAGCCTTGCCTGCCCATGACGCGGCGATGTCGTTGAGTTTTTGCTCTAGGCTTTCCACTGCCCGCGATGTGTGTTAGCTTCTGGTGGTTGCCACCGTGGTATGTGCCTGTGCACCTATCTTGCCTGCCATTCGTGCGGTGCCATATCTCTGCTGCGTACGTGAAGATTGGCCTGATCATTCCTGTGTATAGGTCCCGCAGAGTCCTGGGTCCCATGCCGCCTTTGGTGTTGCCGAGCCTTGTCATGAACTTGCCGGTCCTCTCTGCCTTTCAAACTGCGCTGCCAAGACAATTAATAAATCGTGCGACCAATTGGCAGCACAGTTTTAGAGTCTGGGCACGAGAACAGCGGATTTCATTCGTACATATATACAAGACTAGGGAAGAAGAACTCGCATGCTACCTAGAATAGCTCTACTCTAAAATAGGCCTGGGCACAAGTAGGCCGGAGCCGGCTCGTCTCGAGCTCAAGTATATAGAGGGAGGTTCGCGCTCTACGAGCGGCTTGTGCCAACCAGACTATGAGACTGGGTGGGGAAGGGGCACCAGCCAAAGTTGCCGGGCTCGATCAGAAGGTCGAGCTTTTTGAATTTGCGGTTCAAGTCGGCTCCAGTGTTTCGCTTATCCAGCTCAGACGCCGCTCGCTCGTGCCCAAGCGTACTCTAAAACCCGAAAATGGGGCACTGGCCAGCTCGACCGGAAGCCCGAGCCTTTTCAATTTGCGGCTCAAGTCGGCTCGAGTGTTTATCCAGCTCGGGCTCGCCTCGGGCTCTCCTCAAACCCTACACTATCCTGGTTGCAAGACCGCTCGTAGCGGAGTAAATTTCGGGGGGAGTTGCTTCGAATAGATTCTGTGTAATATGTATTTCAGGTACATACATGGCTATAAAGGCAGGCACAGCTCTATAGATCTAACTGAGATGAACAGCCTTTCATGATCACTACCCATAGTTACTGAATTTTTTTCCCCTCGAAACAACCAAGATCTTCGAATTCAGAACCGCGACGTTAATACTCCGTGAGTACAAGACTGGCCCTCAAACCACCCCCACCTCACACAATGACAATAGTGTGGGACTAACTGAAGTTGGGGCCGCAGCATAATGAAGTTGTATCTAGGGGCCGCCTCCGCATTGGTTGTTTCAGCTGTCTTCATCCAAATAGCCGCGGGGTTGGGGTGTACTACAAATTGTGCTGCTTGCTGGAAAGACAACGACACTGTCGGCACGGATGTCAAATTCAGCTGCAACAAAGGAGACTGCGGTAGCTCATGTCCATCGGGTTTCCATGGCATCCACTGTGCAAAAGGTTCTCGCTGCGGGTAAGTGACTTTATATATCTAGTGTATCTTGTTGCATGTGTTCGGCTACGACTCTAACATGATGTAACAATTTTAAATAGGTGTTGGATTCATAGGAAGGGTGACTGTGATGACTACGGTCCGTGCTGGTGTGGAGAACACCTCTACGGAACAAATGGCGTATATAAAACCTGCAAAAAGGCGCAAGAATGTTTGTCAGGATGATAGGCCATATGTGAGCACAGATAGTTTTTATTTTGTGTTTTAAAAGGAGGTGCAAGAATGTTGACTTTTTTTTTTTTTTTTTTTTTTTTTTTTTTTTAAGTCTATACGCCTTTCCCCCGAAGGGAGCCTGAGGCTATGAGGTGGAGAATGTTGACATGTACCTACTGTATACCCATTTAAGTTGCATGCATAGTTGCGGAATACGTAGTCTGCGTGCCAACCAGACTACCTACGGAATACGACTACTTAAGTACAATACATAGTCGTTGGAGTTGCTTCCAATGGAATTGGGGAATAGATGCCAGTATATATTTTACCTAAAATCCAATACTCAATAGGTTCTACAGACAATTTTATAGTTAGAATTGCTCAATATTTCATTCAATTATATTCACTTCTTCCTGTGTTTTCAAGTCTATACTTGCGATTCCCGTCCTGCCAATTTTGTTTAATTGTCTTGCGATGACCCCGGTTGCAGTCCACAACCTCAAAGATTCTTTTTATGCCTCTCAGCACGCCCCACATACCTATTCCTTCCAAAGCTGAGGGCTCTAGAGTCGATGGCAAAAAGTGAATTACCGGTATCTTAAATATTACTTCACAAACACACACAGACTGAAAGTGTTACGCTCAAAATCCGCCCCGGCAATTTGTTAGCCTGATGAGATCATGCTTCCCAATATCATATATACGCTCCCTTGTATGCATGCTTTTACAAACCAAGCAAAGTCTTGTTTCTCTCTAAATTAGCAGTCGAGCCCACTCGAGGCAGTGGTTAAACCCGTACTGGACAATCAATATTTCCTTAATCGCTGGCTCGCCCCAAACAGGGGGGCTTGAAAGGCAGCGTGTTTTGGAGGAGAGCAAAGAAGTATTACAGAGGGGTGGGAGAGGGAGGGAGGCTCTTGAAGAGAAGTGGGGGTTGATTCCCAACACTATCATAAGGTTGAAATACCAGCATGGCAAACCGAGCGTGCGGAGATTGACTACTTCTAAGCAAACTACTGCCACTGTGATCCACTGGCGGGAAGGGACATATGCCCCTCGACCTAAGTGACCATTGAAGCCCCAGCGGAGGGGATATTGGGACTGGGGATTTCTCTGCCGTGGCTGAGGTGCCACGGAGGAGGGGATTGAGTGGGGTAGGCATCGATGGTTGACTCAATGTGGGCTCTTGGAGTTGGTGGGTGATCCTATCAATTGAGCTCCCACTCTGCTATCTTCCTTCTCCACTGCTATACATGCTTGGTTGAGGCCTCCTAGTAGCCGTGGGCTCATTAGTGGGATATTCGGCTTACAGAGGGGGGTAGAAGTTGCAATCACCATGGTCATAATATATTACAAGACGTGGCTGGAGACACTGCTCATCAGATGGTGTTGTCACTAGTAGATTGCCAAGAGTATTGTAAAAATGAGTTCATACTGTACGACTCACACGATAATTATAGAAAACACAATATACCAAAGTATATGTAGGTCACAGCCTCTTGTCAATGATCCCCCAAAGTACCCTTGTTGCTAAAAATTGAAATATGGTTCCACCCCACATTCCCAACTTAAACATGGCCATGGTGGTTGCATAGTTGTAAGTAGAAGGATATATATATGCAATATAACCATTGGAAAGAGCTTCAAAGCAGCCCGATAATAGAGTTTCCGGCAAATGATAATGATCCAAGCGGGAATATTAGTGGAGCGTCTCTGAGCTTTCCCCGAGGGGAGCACGATCCTCGGAGACATTTTAGTTTGAGTGGGGTTGTGAAGAATGTGAGGTAGAGCGAAATGCTCTTTGATGACAGATATCAAGCTCTCAACCATCGTTGGGTGTGAATTAGGCCTCCCTGTATGTCGGGGGCATAGGCGAATAATAAAAATGTACTTTTGATGACAAGTGTCGAAAAGCAGCGATTGAATAGTACCTGGAATTTTGCTCATAGCAGTTGCACGCAAGAAAATGTGGGTCATGTCGCTGTCCTATCACGCGTCACAGCTGGTTCTGGGGTTGTGGGAGGGGTTGTGAGAGGGTCTGGCGGCGGGTCTGGCGGCGGGTCCGTCTCTCTCTCCACCCTAACAGCTATATGAGAGACATTCTCCCTGACGGTGCTCCCATGGCTACCCCCTGCTGCATCCCCAGGCATGGTACTTAACAGCAAACCCCCCTCTTCCAAAACCTTCTCATACCCCGGGGGTGGCTCTTCATATCGAGGTAACCCTTCTCCCTCCTCCATAGGCACATCATCCTGCACGCCCCTCCGCCCTCCTTGTATCCCCACCACCCCAGGCCCCCTTGTCGTGCTTGCAATCACGATCGCCCCAGGGCGGGGCACCAGAACTGCAGCTCCACCTCTCAGACCACCCCTAGCGCCCCTCCGACCCAAATCAATACCCCATACGGAGGGAGTGTCATCTATCGAATTTTCTCCTCTGTAAGCACGGCTGAGGAAGTCTCGGCCATTCCAGAACTGCACACCAATAGGCATGTTCACAACAACGTCGCCCTGGCCTTGGGGAGAAGGTGTGAAACGGAGACTATTGCTGGTAGGGGAAGGGGTGAATGTCCCTCGGATGCGACGCCATCCAGGTGCGGTATTCTGAGATAAGGGAGGTGGTGATGAGGGTGGAGGTGAGTTCTCCTGGAGCTGTAGATTTCGTAGGCGGATTTGGCGGTTAGTGTAGATGCGGTTTGACAGCAGGAGGATAAAGACGAGAGCGAAGAGGAGTATTACGCTGTAGTTTATCAGTTGAGGAACTCACGAGGTAGTCTGATTGCATGGGGATGCATGAGAATGGCATACGAGATAATGATGTGACTGGACATGTCCTCCATTAACCTTGTGAACCCCTCACAAAGTAAAATATTCTGGGCCGTGCTAAAGTTGCAGATCTCCAGCCCAAAAATATATCTTCAACTCCGATCAAGTTCCGCCACACACGGGTTGATGAAATTATTTCCAGGGACTGTCGACGATAGATGTTTCGATAAAACTCCAGGGATCCTGGGGAACGAACAGATTATATACAGTAGCCTTATCTTGTGCTACTGCCACCAAACAGATGCAGCTATGTAGTGTACTGTACTATACCTACCTTGCCCGCTGGGCACGAGAACACCAGATACCTACCTGGTAACAAGAGAAGAATAAATAAAGCCACCACCAGTTACTTTTGTCCAGGTAGGTAACAGCGAGAGTCAGTTGCTCTTTGTTGTGCGAAACCTCCCACCTCTAAACTCCACCACTTGGTCAGCCCCCAGCCGTACCGTATTTCATGCGCCCTTCGCCCCATCGAGCCACAAAGGCGGAAAATCTGGAGAAAGCACCTGATCCCTGCATTAGCGACGGATGTGTACCCCCTAAAACAGGCTCAACATCACATGTCCCTACGGATATCGGTTAGCTGTGCCAAGGTGTCACCCCAAGATCCCAGTGCTTGTGCCAGGCGAGCGGTGCGCGCGGGCATGCTAGAGGAACATGCATATAAGGTGAGACAAGAGCTCTTCTCGCCAAATTGGGTGGTGATGTAGGTGCTATATATACTGGTAGGTGCTGTACAAGTACTCTACATAGCCTATGTACAGTAGGTATGTACGTGTTGGTAGTATGCGATTCATTAGGATGTATACTGAATGTACTGTATATTCTACGGAGTACTGTACTTAGGTATCCGTACTGTCATTGCAGTGCCAATCAGATTAGAGATCCTAGACAAAAGTCGAGACTGGATATTCAGTGGTACCCGCATCCACTGGCGAACAACGGTCCATGTCGCTTTTCAAGACATAGGCCGAGCTCACGCAGGAAATTCGATATACAAGGTCAAAACCAAGTGGCTTTAACGTGAGCTCGGTCTATGTCTTGAAAACTGACATGGACCTTTATTCGCCAGTGGATGCGGTAGTTTTTTTTTTGGAGTCTATACGCCTTTCCCCCTTAGGCTATGAGGCGGATTCAGTGGTAGTGGTTACGTAGGTGGCAAGTTTTATGTACTCTTCATAGGTGGGGCAGTTGGTGCTAGTGTATAATCCGAGACACAACGTATCAGCGCAACAGGATTGGTGACCAAATGTGTGTCTAGCGGCTTCTGGAGCGAGACTGGTGCGTGGGGTACCTATGTTCTCCTCTTATCTACCGTGCTCCGTACCTATATACGCTAAAATTCGGAACAGGGTACCTACTAGGTACCGTATGTGAAGAGTCAGCCCTTGCATATGGCTTATCGCAAACCTACAACTTTTGAAGAGGCAGCGGTTGTTGAATATGATCTGGCAACTATGTACGTCGGCAAGATCTGGCTACTTTCCCATGTCGTGCTTGTATGCAGAAAAGTTCTTTCTTATATACCTACTTCAAATTAGGTACCTAGCTGCTATACTTACCCTCCAATTTCCGAGTTCTCAGGTTGTTTGGACACTGTATTGCCACTTGTATGGGCCAGATTGCGTTAGATATTTGCAATTGACAGATGTAAGGGTAAGTCTGGTAGGGGTGCAAAACCCCACTCCCGTTTGCTTCTCCACGTGCAACTTCAGTACTAGCGTCAGTACTTACTTACCCTGTACTGGTGACTGCTAATACACAAAAAGCTCTGTCTGGCCGCTAGTACGCAACCTTTTACTACCTTTACAACCTCAATCCCACTCTCCGAATGACACCTCAATATTCATATGTAACTCTCTTAGTCTGACCCCGATGCACAATCCAGCTATAGTGCGGCAGCAGTATTTCCAAAAGCCTGGGTAACGGTCTTGACAGTATATCCAAGTGTAAAACCACTGGTCCCAATATTATGATTTTTCCATAGTAGAGCTGACATTTTAGGTGGTATTTCACTATACATTAGGAAAGACCTAGTGAATAAAAGTCATGATCTCTCAAGGATCACCTAGCTGAATAATACAGGAGTTATAAGCTACCAGAAGCCCCCCAAAAGCATCAACCAGGAGCAGAGAGTCTGGGGTACGGTATAGTGACAGGCACTTATGCTTTTACTACACAGGTGCCTGTTTTTTTGCTCTGGATTACAAAGTTTAGCCAAGCGTACCATGTACAATTCTCCAGTATAACGCATCTATGGTTATGTTCTTCTAGGGCCTGGGCATGAGACTAAAGAGCAAATGACTCCTGTACTAAATGAGATTACCCACCTGCAGTCTTTTTTTTGCATAATTTATTGCACCCCGAGCTGTTCCCCGTTTTGATACTCCGGATATGATCCAAGTAGGTACTGTCCGTTACACAAACGGTATCTGCTACTACTTACCGGTAGTATAAATTTCGAATGTAATGGTGGAACGTGATATGGAATGTAGTACATGCACAAAAATGGGAAGGGGACTGGAGAATCTGAACAACTTCAATTTTAAACTAGAGAGAAAAGGAGGGAACCGAAAAAAAAAAAGGTTGGCAGTGACGCCCATCTGTAAGGAGATGGCGGGGCAAGAAGAAGAAGGAGAAGAAAGGGAGAACAAACGAGAGAATAAAATCAGTAGCTTAGGTAGTCTTCACTTGTCTTAGGTTTGGGAGTAGTGTCAATGAAGATACAGCCAGATCTGAGATGAGCCCGCAACAGGCCCTCTGTCATCCATCTGAGCCTAAACGTCTCATCTGACCGAAGGACTCCGACCTTCTGGTATATCGACGCCCCGCTCTCATCAGCTTTGAGGACAAGCCATGCACTGCAACCATTGTGAGCTTCAAGCTTGCAGGTGGTGGCCCGAGTGGGCGCGGCCGCTTGTCTGGCCGAGTCTTGTACATGCAACCGTGGCAGTCTCGGGGTGAACAAGACATATACTGCTTTAGGACTACCTCTTGCGCTCTCTGGCGGATTTGTCTCGCTCAAGCGTTGCTGGCTGTCCCCAAGGCCATCATGACTGACGAAAAAATTCAGGTTCCTAGTTTTTTTTGTATTTGCCTTGGATGTATACACTTGAATGCAAAAGTCATTCCCTTGGGTACAGGCCATTGATAAAACTTCTAGGCACCAACCTCGGATCCCAACCTCACGGTCACGTTTTTGGCGAATCCCAGGCCGCTTAACCCCGCGAATGAAACTTACATATGCATAGCTCTCGTCTTCTGTCTGTCCAGAACTGTGACTCCTTTCATCGCCCGCCGACTGCGTTGCTCCTGATGTTCCATTACTACTATCAGATAGGGAGTGGATTCCTGCACCCCCAATAAGTTCTCTCCGTCGCTTTTGGAGTGGGCACTCTGGAGAACCGATATCCGGATCCTCATTGAGGTGATCGGTAGCACTCTGGCGGCCATCGAAAGCAAATGGATATCCTGGGCACCCTGGGGTATGTTTGAGAGCACTATATCTCACACTCAATGTATGGTACATCTCGCTCAAGAGGCTTCTAGGATAACCCAGTTCCATGCATAAGGTAAAGAACCTGCTGCGAATATCTCCGTCTCTAGCAAGATGTGGTTGAAAATCGGGATAGGGTACAAAGGTTGGAGGCAAATTGGAGAGATCATGCCAGCTAGGAACCCACTGTGGCATATCCACCACAGGGCAGTTAAACAATAGCTCTAATAGAAACTCCTTTGGCATCTCCCATAAGGATCGTCTCCAGGCATGATTGACCCCCACATGTGCTTCATAGATAGGAAGATGCTTCATTTGCAGCAGGTAGCTCAGCCCGGTGATCTTGTCAGCACCATTGGTGGTGTATCGACGTCCCATCTCTTGTGCAAGGTCTATGATACTTGTGGCTTTCCCAGCCATCTTTTCAATTTCCGTGATGAAATCACGGAACTTCTTTCTGGGCCTGCCCATGTAACCTTCTATATTGAGGTAATTGCCATCCCAGTCTCTTACACCGCCATCTACTGAACCCGGAACAGTTTCTTGTAATGTCCATGCTCGGTTGAACCAGTGATATGGGCTGTTCCAGCCAGTTGGTGAAAAGCGCCTCCCGAGGCCGTTAAAGTACCTGAAAACTCCCTTTGCTAGCTTGTAAACATTGCCAATTGTGGGGACATCGATATGATGTTCAACTCTGCGTAATTTGTCACTGGTGGAGTCGCCGTCTCGTTTCAGCCAAAGCGCCTCGAGGAGCAGTTGTTGCGCAAGTGGCATAGCATCGAAGATCGCACTTAGCTGAGGAGGATGGGGCACTGAGTCATAGTTGAAGCCAGCATGCGGGATCCTAGACGCAGATTTTAGCAGAGGACTATCCTCAATAGACCATGCTCGACCCCGCGATTGCATAGAGAGCTTTGCTTGTTGTCGTAGGCATAGAACGTCAAGCCAGCAATACCTGAATCCAGGGAAAGCGTCCAAAATTTCCGTGCGAATGGCTTGCAAGTCAGTACCACTAGGCAGAGGTACTGGCCATGCATAACAATTGACTGGGGTCTCAACAAAGACGAGGTCCTTTTCATCTACCCAACTGTGTGAGATGGCGATGAATGGAGGGGGGGCTTTGGCATCGGGATTGTCAATCAGGTACCATGGGACAACACGGTTCATTTTCAAGTCCCACAACCGGCGGGGAGGGACATCATATGGATGCGCAATAGTCTTGGTCCTGGTCAAAGCCCTCGCACGTCGACTCAATGCTTTCTCCGCACGGCTTTGGAGGCTTGAGATGGTGAGAGGCTGAACGGGAGCCATGCCACCCATTAGGCTTGGCGTGCGTGGGGGATCAAACCACCCAGTTACCAAGGCAGCACTGAGGCCGAGGTCCAGATACTTGAAAATTGAAGCTTCGATAAATGTTTTCGACGCTGATGGCCCGGGGGGAGGTGGCAAAGGCACTCCCTTGGGATTCGAACTCTTGACGATTATATCACCACCTCCTTGGCCATGGTGTGGCTTTAGCGACGTGTGGAAAAGAAACCGGGAGAGGGCAAGCCAGATTTTATGTGGGTGGCGTGGGAGCCGCCGGGTGTTTGCTAGAGCGTTATTCGTAGTCTGGTCAAGGTCATAGTAACCTTGAAATACAGCGGCTTTGGTGCTCTCGTGGTCAAAGTATAAATGACCGTATTGAGCAGGAATTGATTTGAACATATTCAGATCAAAGCTTGGTTTGACGAGGTGGCAGAGACTGTATATCTCCCACCCTCCCCGGTATTTCACTTGCCCATAATGGTCAACCGAACTTCGACCCAGGCGGCTACCATCGATAGGCTCAGTAGTGACGCTGCATCTATCGAGAAGATCGTAGACATTCAGAACCTGATCCTCCGGACAGAGCATTCGTCGGGTAAGTTGATCAAAGTCTTTGCACGGATGCAAACGCCAGATTGCTGGGGATTGAGAGTACATTCAGTCGATCCCTAATGTAATTAGGATTCCAGAACTGCCACTGGCACTTACAGCATTTCGAGAAGCCCCACGGCTGACATGCCTCCCACCTATTATAATGAGTTTCGTCGAATGGCCATTTTTTGGCATCCCCAACGCCAAATTCCCAATTGTAGAGTGTTATTTGGCCGTGGTCTTTGCCGACCTTCCAATATGGTATTTCAATGACGGGTACTTTGCAAGAATCGAGGTCGGATTCCATATATTCACTCTCATCCGGGATAAGAATATCATTGGACTTATCCTCGGCTTCCTCGGAACTCACAGATCTAATTGACGTCGGGCTGTGCGCTGGCGATACTGGTATGGGTTCACGGTGCTGTAGCTGAGACCCTCCTCCCAGTGTCAGTCTCTCTCGAGCTTGTGGACGTTAATTTGGGGAACCTCTTTCACGGAGGCCCTACTCTGCTTCTACGTAGTTGGCACGCCAGTCGCTCCTTCGTCATTGGACAGGCTAGTCGCTTCCTTTCTTTTCTAAGCCGGTATCGGGTATCATCGTCCGAAGTATCAGGGCCACTGTAGTTACTCGCCGAGCCCCACCCCATTTCCTTCAAATTTCATCCACCGTCGTTCACAGGGTCTGGTGCAAGGAATTCCGTAGAATGTATGGACTAGACAGATTCTAAAACCCACTTGGTCAATTGCGGTATCGGAGAAAGCAGCAAAATACCTCAATATTTCCAAATCGCCATGGGGCTAACTGCAGGCCGAGCGCTGAGCCTCAATTGATAGCCTCACGTTGCAACCCCACCAGATTAAGACAGTCGGAGCTTGCGGAGATAGGATTAGAAAGAGAAGGAGTGTGGCTGACATGGTGACAGGGATATGAATGAGGAAGTACGGAGTGGAGATGTACTCTCGGACATGGACGAGGAGTTGAGGATGGAAACTGAGAAAAGAAATAGAGAGAGGAGGAGGAAAATGACAAGAACAGGGAGGGGAATTGGCAGAATGGTTAATAAACGTTACCCACTTTGGGGGCTGTCGAAGAGGGGGGATAATGGGATCTTGGGATCTCTTGTGATATTTTGGGGGGAACAGGTCGAGCTTGTAGGGGACTGGCGAAGATGAGATCCTGATTGACACATTGAATTATAATTAGGTTGTCTTTTCATTTCCCACCATGTATTTTCAGGCATTTCATAGAGGAAGATTTCACCTCCGGCCATCTGTCATATTACCCAGTGCTGGTCCTCTCGTGTCTCCAATGGTATTACGGATGCTATGGAGGAGGATGTGGTAGTCTCGGCACGATGTGGTTGATATACGGTACCTATTTATGTCAGAAAGGTTTAGCCATTTTGGCAAGCAAACAAATGGCATCGCATTAATAATAATAGCGAACGACTAAGCTAAGCGACGAAGTAACCACATGCATGACCAACCAACCATCGAGTCTACGGATTAGGTACAACCACACTCTAATTGTGTCAAGCTCCTCCCTGCCTAATACCCACCATACATATTACTATATTATCTCTTTCACAATTCGGTCTTGTTTCGTTCCTCCCTCCCCGTTCACCCATATTAGTGTTCTTTCCAATACTGTAGCTAGGGCACCCTGCCCCTCTTGGGGATACTCTATTCTCTGTAATTTATGCCGTGGTTTTGGTTGCTATGTATGATGTATAAGTGAGCTTTTGAGCCAGTAAATAGATAGATATTATCTCTCGGTGTGCCCAGGCGCTTCCTCACTCATTACAAAATCACTCATGTTATTCTTTGGTTTTAATTTGATACCTATTAGTTCTAGGC
>Ga0307514_10004974_pt1 | contig 12053 bp, 7 predicted proteins | sample 16_EM_MG_FD_203088 | JGI IMG/M metagenome (GOLD analysis project Ga0307514, IMG submission 203088) | Populus trichocarpa ectomycorrhiza microbial communities from riparian zone in the Pacific Northwest, United States - 16_EM | ecosystem: Host-associated > Plants > Roots > Unclassified | place...
AGGGCCAACCGCCGGCCCCAGGTTTGATTTGAAGAGCTCTGTCGAGGGAGACCCCCCCCCCCGAAGGGGGGGGCGACCGTGGGAAAACCCCCACAAGATGGAGGGAGAGGACAAAACGCGGATGATTGGTGAAATACTCATTATACTGCCAGCTAATGGAAGAACATGTACCTCCACGGTCCACTCCGGGAGCTGGTCATCAAACCCACAAAGCCGCAGATTCTCCTTGTACCCCTCTTCAAAACAATGAACCGCCGACAATTATGTTATCAGCTGTGGAAGTCGTCCGAACGGTGTTTCTTCTGTAGCTGACTGAGGCTCAGGGTGTTCACCCCGATTTGTGACTGACTTGTATCACGATACAGACTCGAGGGAAAGGTTCAGAGCGATCCACCAAGCCTCCAGGAGTCAACGAAAATTCTACTGTCACATAACATCGACTGCTGTGCGTCACCTTTCTCTCAGGATTCTGAATTCACAACAATTATACCAAATCTGCATACAATGAATAGGATCTAGGAGCGATACCTAATACCTACGATATTCTTCACTGCTTATTGACAGGGTTGTTACAGCCTCGCTCGTTCCGTACTCCATATAGTGTCTGTCACAGTCGAGACCACGCTTATACCAAGTAACCCGCAATGTTTAGACTGGGGGGCGGTGGGCGTTGTATGTGATGATCGGGTGTTCCGTTATTTGCGGGGGTGTACGTATGATCTAATGGTGATCCCTGGAAGGTCAAACTCCTTAATGTCCCATCTTGCCCTACCATGAAAAACGAGGACCCGGCCCAACAGTGGCTAGCCTGAACCGACCCAATATACCCCGGCGGGACCCAACAAATCCTTTCTGAACCTCTGACAACCCATTCGTGACTGTCGTCCACACGGTATTGTCTCCCTGGCGACGGAGGTAGTTTCTGACAGATCCTTAAACGATTGGGCCCGCCTGACTCTAACTCAGCGGTGACAGTGTAGAGAATGCGATGGGTGTCGTGATGGAAACAAAATGTTTTTTCCGAGTAAACTGTGATATCGAGGGGGTGTGGAGCCCCAGGGTTTTCGGGTAAAAACTCCGCCAGGAGACTTCCATTGCGTGCATCCCAGACGCGGACATGAATTTCGGCCGAGGCAGCGTGGAGAGTCACGAGCCGAGTACCGGTTGGTGAGATACCGCAAACGTGTGTCTGTTCGTCCACTCGTACGGTACATTGCGGGTATGTATAAGCGGGTTTCCACAGCTGCAGCATTACGTTGTGCCCCTCCGCCAAACAATAGACCGCGATCTTGTTTTCGAGCGATGCACAAATGATGACAGTGCGATCGATAGGGATCAGGAGACCTCCCTGGGCAGGAATCGTGAAGACCTCGGACATGGTGGCTACTTCCAACAGTATGACACGGTCGCGGTCGGTCGGAACGATGGTGACGATTTTACCCTCGTCGAGGGGGCGCACAGTGAGCGCGGGCGGAACAACTTGTTGAGGTGGAGTGTATCCCTCGTCCAGGATCAACAATTGAATGCCAGAATCGGCGAGGTTTGCTACTACGGTCCCGTTCGACAGCGTCAAAACAGATGTCACTGTGGCCGGGAAATCGTGACATTTCCTGTGCCATGGCGAAACACTGATTGACTCTAGTCCACGGGCCTCCATGCCGCACACGAGCTCTGGGGTGGTTTGAGAGAAGGCGAAGCAGGATAACCGTCGTTGGAATCTGCACGAAGCAGAAAATGCACCTGTCTGAGCGTCGATAATGGTAATGGAGGTCTCGATTCCCGACCCGGTGACGACGGCCAACTGATTGAATTTCTGGGAATAGGTGGCACCACAGACGAGATCCTGCATTTCGAAACTGTGCACCAGAACGCTTCCTGTGACGACGTCTCGAATGTGTATCGACATCTCGTTCGCGAACATGAGCCGCTCTTCAGGCGCAAGCCAACAAAGGCAGGTAATCGAAGAACCGCTCTCGAAAGCAGGACGTTCTTTTCTGCTCGAAACTTCCCAAACCTTGACTGTACCGTTGGGTAAGCCACACGCCAGGTAGCGGCCGTCCAGAGAAATTGCGGTGTCTCTCGCTTCCGTCTCCAAGGTGAAAGTATGGACAAGCCCGCCGGTCTGGATGTCCCACAAGGTTATTGAACAACTTTCTCGGTGCGTGCAGAACAGTATGGAACCATCTGGAGAGCCTATCATCGATTGTATGGAATGTGGGGGGCTCAGGGACAGCCTCAGGACGCCCGTGACGGAGTCGTAGATGCGCACCGTGCCATCGTCACAAGCAGCAGCAATCTTGGTAGCGCCCCCACGACCGATGGCAGTCACGCACGTGAAGCCTCCATGGGTGCCTGTGATGGTTCGTACAACGAATCCCCAATTTTCAGGGCGCCCATCGAACTCGGCGATTCGTGTTTTCTCTGGGAGGGACATGGGGAGGAAGATCGATGACTTGGGTGAAAGTGGTAGGGCGGAATGGTAAATGTGTGAGGCAGATTGTTGGATTAGGTGGAAGAAATGCATCGTGAACCGGAGGCAGTCTTTCACCATACTCTCCAGGTTGTTGGTAGACGATTCAACCTATTTTTATCGCAATGAGTCACAATTCCTTGTCGATTGCGACCAAATTCACAAACCATGCCAAGCCAGTCAGTAAGGTTATTGAGACTGTGAATTACGCCTTCCAGTTGGTTTTCAAGGCTCATAACCTCGATCCACGGAAGGGGGTTCTTCTTGAAGAATTCTGTTGCAGAGGTGATGAGAGGACTGGCGTGGCCATCGTGGATTGGAGAGGACCGAATGTGCATGGCCCAATAGCTACATGCGTACCGCGATGCAGCCCCTACCTTATCCTCTAGAAGTTCCGGGACATTGGCTACCTCGCGGTTCATCGCGAAGTCCGGCAGATCGCAAGGATTTTGCTTCAGCTTCTTCAACAGCTCCAAACACCCAAGCGCCATGTCCGCATGATGAACAGGAGAGGAGATAAAGAACTTCGAGTCGGAACAACGACCGTGGTCTTGCAGGAAGTCTGGGAAAGATTTATGGAAAAAACGGATTTCCTTGGAATCCTCGTTGGGGATGAGGAGGACCGAGTGGAGGTGTCGCAAGGTTGTCTTGATGAGAGGTATGTTAATGTTAAGGATATTTGCAATCTGTGCCCGGGACAGCGGGTTGAACGCCAGAATAACCGCACCCAAAACCCTCCTCAAATTCGCGAACACCATCGCCTCGTTGACGTCGGAAAAGCCATGCATCAAAACCTGAACGTACAACGGGTCGATACCCGCACGTCCCTCGTGAACTGTACTGTCCGGGAGGGTAACGACCAGTCGGAGACGTCCTCTAGGTTCGTGGTGCTCCGACTCGATGAACCTGGCTAGGGTGGAAGCAAAGATGAATAGCCCGGATGACTTCCTGGTTAGAGCAGTCAGGTCCTCATCGCAGGGCCAAGGGTCGGAGAGATCGATGTCGCTCCTTCGTTTCGCGACCGCAGTCAGCTTCTCTTCGAGGTACAATCGGATGTCCTCATCGACGTTGGACAGTTCGACCCCATGTAGCAAGAAGATTTGAGTAAAAGGTTCCAGGAGGGGGAGACGAAATCCATCTCGAATACGGGACTCCGGTCTTCCGGTGATGAAGAATTTGATCAATGGGAGTTGCTTGACGTAACGACCAAGGACAGAGAGGATCGCGGAGGCGGGCTGATCGTCGACACACTCGTCCAAAGCGTCCACGACAATGACACACGAGATTCCCGTGAGGAAGAGTGGGTCCACGATCAGGTCTTTGAGCTGGGAAATGAGTGAATTGTGTGCTACAGACGGGTCCTGTTTTATGATGCGAATGATCTGCTTTCGGAATGTGGGGTACCGGCATGCCAGCTGATAGGCAAGCGTGGGAAAGATGTTCTTGAGTTCCTTTCGGTTAAGGTAATCGCGGGAGCAGAAGAAGCTCGCTCCGAGGGTCCCATTGTTCGCGACCATCCCGGCGAACGTCTGGGCAATTGTCGACTTGCCCGTCCCCGCCAGGCCGTTGAGCCAGAAGACATGTCTATCCTGGGGATCTCTGGCCCACAGCAATATTCCATCGAGAATGGATTCCCGAGTCCCCCGAAGGCACGTGTCGTGATGACCGGCTTGATGTCCCGCGTCATGCACAGGTTCCAACTTTCCCAGGAGCTCGAGGTCTGCGGCTTCCTGAAGGTGGTCTCAGTCTCAGATCGCTCCAAGCCAGCTTGAGAAAGTCGCCTTACAATAATGTTTCGGGTATTCTCATCAATGTTCTTAGCGGTCTTGTAGATGCTTTGTTGTATAGACGTCTATCCAATACGTCAGACAATCCACACGGAAGCATTCTTGGCTCATACCTGATAGTCCGTGACTGCATGAGCTAGATCTTGGATAAAGCCATTCAAAACGCTGGCGTGGTCAACATTCTTCAAGAACTTGATGAGTCCGTGTTGCTTGGACAGCGGTCCGAGCTTTGCAACAACCTTGGCCAACTTCCTGCGAATAATCGATTTGGTTCAGCCATACGCCAGTAATCCTTGGTGGGGAAGCACGAACTTGCGTAGTGCCTCTCTCCGCGTCTTCTCTTCACTATCCAGGTCGTCCACTGGGGATGCGAGCACCCCAGCAAACGACTGTATCCTCTCCTCGATGTCTCTGATTTGTTCCGCATTGGCAGAAGTTTGCTGGAAGGGGCTATTAGTGTCCGATTGGCGGGGGGCACTCAACGGCTCACATCGTAGTTCTTTATGAGAACCGTAAGAGCTCCAACGACGGCCTTGAGCGGTAAAAACATATCAGAGGATTCCTTGGCAATCTCTAGGGCCATCCTCGCCGCTCCATATGCCGTCCTCCAGCCTGACTCTTTCGATGACCCAGCTTCATCAGCACCAGTGTCCGAGGGATCACAAAGCGGGGAGTCAATGGACAAGGCAATAGAACTAGACGAAGGGGCGAGCGCCATCGGATATTTGGTTTTGGGGTGTACTCTAGAAACCTCTTTCTTTGTGAACCCATTCGGCAACGTAGGTTTGCCAGGCGGTGGGTTGTTTGTCGCGGGCGACGATGACTTTCGCCGGAAGTGGTGCATGGTAGACGATAGGACGACAACGTGCGGATGCCATCTTTTTCAGTGTCACAGCCATAGATGGAACCTGGCTTTTTAGTTGGGATGCATAAAGTAAACGGCGAGGTGTCAGGGGATCACACGCGCCTTGCCGATCGTTCAGTGGCACCCCCAACACCGCTGGCTGCCAAGCTTACATAAACCCTTGCCCTCGAGGAATGCCTCGACTCTGCTCTTGAACCTGAGCAGGTCGGAAAAACTTTTCCAACTGCATTCCCTTCCCTGGGCACCGGGTTGCTCAGAGGGCCACACTGTCACACAGAGCATCCCGCGTCGGGTGACAGTTTTTGGAAGACCCTTTTGTTATCGAGGGAACCCAAATGGCCCACCGAAACGAAATTGATCCAGGATCTTCACGATACCATGGAGGTTCTCTACTGTTGTTGGTCTGACATCAAACAGCTCTGGGCGGATGGTGTCGTTCAGCAGGTGCTCAAGACGAAACCACCATTGGAGCACTCAGGATTGTGTATCCCGCCGTTGCAGCGGGCTCATCCGTCTCTAGCTCCATGGACCATGGACGACGTTAGTCGCCTTTTGGATAGACGTTACGAATCCTCAGGCGAGACTTCCGACTCTCGACATCCAGGGGTATCACTTCAGTATCCCCAAGGGTATGCATCGATCCCCCATGCGGCCGAGGCACCCTGTCTGACCCCTTCTCAGGCACACAACACAAAAACAAGATATTTTACGACGTCGGTGGCTCGTGGGCATCTGTGAGTCGCATTCCGCCTTTCACCCTTGTACGGAGGGTGACGTTGTTCGATGATATCAGCTCGTCTGCCGTTCACACATTGTTTAGCGGTATCAGTTCTATCACCAAGGAGCTGTTTCGACCAATGTTTGGCGGAAGAACCAAGCGTAAACCGCCTGGAATAATCCTACGAATTCTGTAGTTTAACGTTGACCAACTCATCTGGCTGTGCACCCAGCCTGCTCAGCAAAGCGGATTTGTTGAAGGCGAAGTTAAAGTCCGGGGTCTTGTTTCAAACTGGAATCAAGCGCGGGTTCACAGCGGTTCTGTTTAGACGTTATGTATGGGATGGGCACTTCACACTTTCTTGCCCAAAACTTAGTCTTATTACGTGAACCAAGTATCTATACACCTCGCCCAACTTTGAGGGGAGTGGAATGCTCGTGGCTGCCCGAAAATCACTTAGTGTTAATGGGAGCCGTTAACTACTGAACCAGCCAGCGGGAACAGAGGGAATTTATCGATCCACGTCTTGAAGGTAGAGTCACGGTGTAGTGCCAGTACCGGGTCCTGTCGCTCGGCTAGAGCCCTCAACTCCGCATCCAAAACCGACGGCCCAAGGCAAAGCTCGTAATCAGCCACAAGAGGTAACGCCCCGCTTCGTAACAGTGCACGTAACTTCGCCCTAAACCTTTCCATCCGCTCCTCCTTCTCGGCTTCAGGGACAAATGTGAAAAGCAGTGCTGAGAGATAGATCGCCTTCCATTTCATTCGGAGAAAGTCGACTTCAACCTCGGCGACCCCAGAGTCCCTGACGGTAGTGTCCCAGATCACCCTCTCCATCTCGCCAATCAACGCCTTTACCCTTCTAACGTCCAACTCGATCTGTCGGAATTTGAGCGGCATGAGAGCCGAATAGATGTACAGGTCCAGCACGTCTTCTTCCGTTGCGTTCTTCTCGATATCGCTTCTGACATCGAGCAATGTCCATCCGAACGATTCCACTGTGATCCCGTCCCCGAAGGTGGAGACCTGGGACGATGTACCGAGATTGGCTACCATAGCTAACGCATAAGTTGCCATCGGCCGGGTATAGTCGTACTGGAGGGCTGCTTTCAGAAGCTCCAAGGCGGTACGAGACGTGAACTTCGGCAGTTCACCACTCGCAGCAACGTGGAACTGAGCGACAGCAACGAACGCATCGACTGCATGAAAGTTCATCCGTTTGCGTTGGTCTTCTGGAATCACCCCGTTCGTCACGGTCCAGATGGAAGCGATGTCTGTGAGCAAGGCCTTCCGCGACTTGAATGCGTATGGAACTCGATATATGAGCCAGAACCCGAACGTGACGACATCGGTGAGAGTGACGGCGGTCATCAGTGTATCGATTAGCTCCGAGGCGAGTTCGTCGAACTCGACCTCCCGCTCCACCAACGGCTTCCTTCTTGCAAGAGGTAAGAGGAGATCAAGGGCGTAGTTGATCAGAGCTCTGAGCACGGCCTCGTCCTCCGACCAGGGCGAATCGTAATCATCGCAAATCAATGGCAAGAAAGAGACAATGGATGACACAAAGCCATAGTGGCCCCGAGGGATACACGCGTGCATGCCGTGGATGAGATTTATGAGGATCTTGTTGTCGAGAGGCCTCTCGTTACGAGTGTGCCGTTCAAGCATTATCCTGATCTGTTCGATGAATTCGGACCGGTCCTGGATCTTCAACTTCTCACCGCCCCACCCCACATCCTCAGCCATATCTACGGGAGAAAGCCATGCTACCGCGGTCAGCAACCGTGCTCGGATCCCTTCGGAGTGTGGCGTGTTGAATTTCGCCTGGAAAGCGTCGATGGTGAGTTGCTGAGCTGCCCAGGCAACCAAAGGAGTTACAGGGATGCCGCCGACGTTGTGATCGCTATCTGAATTTCGATCCACTGTAGACTGAAATTTGATGTAGCCGAGAACGAGGACGCAATCGATTGCAGTGTCGATTTGTTCTTGACTCTGTTCTTCGCGGAAGGAATGTTCGAGGGTCAAGTTGAGGAATACCGTCACAGACTTCGGGAATTCGCGGGGGCGGGAAGAAGAGATGAGGGCTAAACTTGAGACAACAGCCTTGGACTCAGATGGGTCGAGTGGCATCTGAGACAGCCAAAGTATTGCCTCTTCTTGGACTTTTTGGCTGGTATCGATCTTATCCAGGGAGTCGTCGAACGCGTTCGCCCACCAGACCCGAATGTGCTTATGTTCTCTTGGGAGGACTGTCATGTACCAACGCCGAAAGGCTTCACTGGTTATGTAGAACGGCAATAGTAGTATGATGGTCATGTAGCGGAGAGCAAGGTAGCCAGCATGGACGAAAAGATCCACGATCGGCAAGATGGCCTTCCCGATGACGACGGAAAGCCGGTGGAAGAATAGCGTCAAATGGGGGCGGAAGGGGACATTAGTCACGAAGGGGAGGAGGGTCGAGATGAGGTATAAAACGCCAAAAATTCCTCCCATCACCTGATAAACGATTGCCACCCTCTTGTCGACCGGCCAGAGATACAAAGTCGCACCAGTGAAGAACAAGAGGAAGGAAAATTGTAGGAGAAGTGAGACGAGAGCGTGAGCGTTCCATTGTCGGAAGGCTCTATAGCGAATTTGTCGCTGGCAAGCTCGAATGAGGTCGACTACCGGATTCGCACCGCCGTTGTGCTCCGTAAGCCATTCTTTACAGATCATGGCACAGAAACTGGCACCAAGACTGGCGGAGAGACTAGCGAACCAAAGGCAGTTGACCGTGATCGCGAAGACGCTGGGCTCGAAGGGGATGGTTGGGTCGGATATATTGTTGAGGCTTGGGTCACGACCATTCAACAACTGGTGAAGGAGAAGGGCTGACTGTTGCTCATAGTTTGGCCCTAAATCGTCGAGGGCCCTGATGAGGAATACTGTAACAACGACAGAGAATAAGGCAGCCTATACAACTTGTCAGTCCAATTGGAATTCGCGATTGCCCCCAACAACGAGACTCACGAAAATGAGCAGCACGTCCAAATCGGAATTCCACTTTTCCAACCTCTTGTCATCGAATTCTTGAGAAATTTTGTTGTAAGTAGGCCAAACTTTCGCGTGGATGCCACCAGTAACATCCTCGGATTCGTAATGGGGTGGAGACTCTGACCGAGGAGAGGGCATAGTGTCAAACCGATAGGTGTAATCCGCGGTGTTAAAGTGGGAATCATCGCGGCCGAGTTCGTGTTGAGACGAAGGGACTGCAAACCCTCCTACGCCATCACCAGGAGTGAGTGGTTGTCGAAGTGGCGTTGGGGGAGGAGGGGGATGTCCCGGAGTTTGTGGGAGGGGTGGGTTGGGGATTGGCATAATGATTGGTGGTTGCAATGTGGTGGGGACATCTTCCTCATGGGCAAAGCCGAAGGAGTCATTGGAGTCTCTTCGGGTAGATTTCCGTCTAAGTCCACCGAGATGAGGGAAAGGCGTTGGCCAGGGAGGAATCGGTGGAATCACTTGAGGCGAGACCTCGGACTGAGGGGACTCTGTTTCGATTGTCCCAGCCGTATATGCGCGGAAAGTCTGCAGGTTGGTTGCCAGACTCGGCGGTTGTCTAGCCAGCGGTCGTTTGCCGGAAGAACCACCTGGGGTTACATCCGTCGAATCCCAACGAGAGGTGGGATCCCACAAACGCCTACGAGGCGTCGTGACCATGGAGGAGAGAAGGAGGAATGTTCGGAGCACAAATCTGTGAATGGCAGGGAATATATACACCACAGCTGAATCTGGGTTCCGAGCCCTGATTGACGTACAACATTCAGCGCGGACAGAATCATGAAAGTTATGAAAAATCGGACAGACTAGCAGACGCTACAGTATTCTATGGTTACAGGTGGAATGCGAGTTATGCGAGTCGTGTGAAGGGAGGATGTGTAGCTTATAGATGCGCCCCGGATATGCCTCGCGGGTGCTGCATGTGCGTGTGCTGCTCCAGAACGTTTACTTCCATTCCAACAATCTATCCTACCCGGATGTGGGAACTTTCGTGTCGCTGCCATTGTATAACAGGTCTGGCGAGCAACCGACTGTGTTCAGGCATGCAGTAGTGGGTGAGTGATGGAAATTCGCATCACCCGATGAGCAGACAATGAAATATAGATCCAGGACGGACATCGAAAATTACCAGGTGGGCGGTGTCCCACACTGTCCTCTCAACAGCACACTAATCTCCTTGCCGTTCTCGTCTTGCCCGTCCCTTCCTGTTCATATGTATTGGAAACTAAGCAACGGCTTAGTGAGGTGAATCCTCAGTAGAAGAATAGCGACTGCGACTAAGGTGCGAAGTAGCGATCATCCGAAGATAAAGGTGAAAAATGCGGTGGGAACAAACTACCGTAAAGGGTAAAAGTCGACGAAGGAAAGTGAAATGCTACATATTCTAATAATATGCGTAGTGTCTATTCTTATTCTCATCATCGCTTTCAGGGACCCCAGACGCTAAACGAGGTGGTAATTCATGATATAATCGTGGGCGCGTTATGATTAGCCGTGACAAACAAGGAGTCTAGAGACCACTTCGTCGTCGTGGACGGGGCGGTCTCAACTACAACGACGATAAACCGAAGGGATGCGGAGACAACTAGCGCTTACGCTCGGGTTTTCTCGTTTTGTTCGTTTGGTTTTGACCTTTTAAATTACGTTGTGGTTGAGATCGTGATTCCTTTATGTGAACTGCATTGGGAATGGTAGGAGGGTTAGCTTAGTGGGCACAGAAGGCGGAAGGATCGTGGAGGGAGCGGTCGGACCGTGTGATGATCGATCCTTCCGCCGGTAACAAAGATACAAGTACGCACGATCTAATGACGGTTCCCGAAAGGTTAACTTCCTCAACGTTCCATCCTGCCCAGTCATAACGAGCGAGTACCCAACCCAACAATGGCTAGCTTGAGCCGATCCGATATACCCCGGCGGAATCCAACAGATTCTTTGTGACCCACAGACGACCCATTCGTGGCCATCATCCACGTAGTATGGTCTTGGCGAATGATCGAGTACCGGGACCTCCCTCAGACGGGTTATTGAATGGCTAAGGTTGTGTGGCCTCGAGGAAACGCCGATGGAGTAGAGAACGCGGTGGACGCCGTGGTGGAAGTAAAATAGATCTTCCGAGTCGAATGAGATATTGTGGGGTCTCGCAGCCTGAGGACCGTCAAGTACTAACTCCGCCACGGTTGTTCCGTGGCGCACATCCCAGACGCGGATATAACTCTGGTCACCCCCGGTATTGAAGGTCACAAGCCGGCCACAAGTTGGCGAAAAACTACCAGCAGACGGCGGTTCGACGATTTGCACGGTCCACCACGGGCATTGACGAACAAACCCCCAAAACTGCAGATACTCTTTGCCACCCTCTGCAAAACAATAGACGGCGACCTTGTTTTCAAGCGATGCGCAGAGCACGACGGTGCGATCGGTAGGGATTGAGAGATTTTTCTGAGCGGGGATTGAGAGGACCTGCGACATGGTAGCAGTTTCCAGTAATATGACGCGGTTGCGATCAGTCGGAACGACAGTGATGATTCTGTCCTCGTCGAGGGGGTGCACAGCGTGCGTGGGTGGGAGAAGTTGCCGAGATGTGACAGATCCCCCGTCTAGATTCAATAATTGAATGCCAGGACCTGTGACGTTCGCTACGACGGTCCCGTTCGATAGCGTCGAGACGGATGTGATCGTGGCTGGGAGATCGAAACATTTACTGCGCCATGATGTAACGGATGATGAAACGGTGATTGACTCTAGTCCAAGGGTCTTCGTACCGCACACGAGCTTTTCGGTGGTTTGAGAGAAGGTGAGGCAGGATAATTGTCGTTCAAACCAGCACGAAGTAGAAATTTTACCCGTTTGGGCGTCGATGATGGTGACGATGCTCCCGAGTCCAGAGTCGGTGACGATGGCCAATTGATTGAGTTTCTGGGAATACGCAGCTCCACAGACGGGAAAATCCAGTTCGAAATGGTACACCGGGACCCCCCCGGCGGCTATGTCTCGAACCTCCACTAACAGCTCGGTCGCGACCATGAGTCTCCCTTCGGGTGCCAGCTAGCAAAGGGAGGCGATCGGCGATCTACTCTCGAAAGCGGGTCCTCCTGTTCTGTTCGCGACGTCCCAAACATCAACTGTGCCGTCGGACAAGCCACACGCCAAGTAGCGACCGTTCAGGGAAATTGC
>Ga0307514_10004975_pt1 | contig 12051 bp, 18 predicted proteins | sample 16_EM_MG_FD_203088 | JGI IMG/M metagenome (GOLD analysis project Ga0307514, IMG submission 203088) | Populus trichocarpa ectomycorrhiza microbial communities from riparian zone in the Pacific Northwest, United States - 16_EM | ecosystem: Host-associated > Plants > Roots > Unclassified | place...
CAACAGATATTACTTACCCCGTACCATTTCTAGTACTCATTCTCGTCTTTCTTGCTGCTATTTGAGAACGTTTTGTTGGCTTCGGTGGCGGGGAGGGAGAGCTAGCACCTAGGTGAGAAAACGAGGTGCTTCCCATAGAACACTATCCACTCACTTCGGCAGCCCTTCCGCCTCTGATTCGTCTTCCTCCTCAGTAGCATCACTTTCTCTGTAAGAAATGATCAGGAGCATGGAGTAATCGTCGAAGCGGGTCATACCTGTTCTCAGTCGATTGGGCGTTCTGCTCCTGATGGTCATCTTCTCTCTCGTCGTCACTCTCTTGTGCCTTTCTTTTACCTGTAGACCGAGATCGAACACGACACGGTGCATCGGCTTCATCTTCATCTGGTACTTCTACGCCAATACGTTGATAAATATCCCTGAATTCTTCGTCCAGATAAGAGTTTGGCTTGATTTGCTGTAACTCCTTCTCGAAGAAGCCGTAGAATCTGTTCCTGAATTTGTTGAAGAGTTTCTCATTCGCGGAATTCTCAAGAGGACATTGCTTCAGAGGGATAATGTTCAATGGCCGAGGGCGAGAAATACTCTGTGTTGTGAATACTTACCTCGTCATGATGAGTCAACAAAATATTTAATTTTTGAATCGAGCGAAGATTCTGTCCAACTGACAATTGAAGCTGACCAAGGAACTGCAATAAAATTTTCTGTTCATCAACCGTCCGATCGGGGTCGTACAAGGCAAGAAGAATGTCAACAGCAAGGTTGACATGAGTAGGCTCAATGTCACTGTTGTCAACTAAACTGTGATCACAGAAAGACGTAGATGAGTTGTCAAGAACGGTATTAGTAGATCATCCACCATACATTTCTGCGGCTTTCTGTGGATTAGTCCAATCCACCATCAACTGTCCGAACTGGTAAGGAGTGATAATTTCTTGGTCATCCTCGAGATTTTCGGACATGCGTTGAGCCAAGTCAAACGTCGACATAAAAATCTTTGACGGGCAAGATGAGCATGACAGCGATAGACGATGGGCTCGAAAGCGCGTACCGATTGAACTCGACTTTGATTCACTGATGAGGAGTAAGAATACACAGGAAAGAAGTACGACAGACATTGTCGAAGTTCCTGGTTGTCGGCTGTCATTGGCGAGATATAAAGTACGGCCAAGCACGTCAAAATCTAACAGGCATTGTGGATGTTTGCGAGGCAATCGGAACGACACAAGAGTACCTGTGAATCCGTGATAACACCTGAAAGCAACAGCTTGCAGAGGCCTGTAACCAGTACAGCCTGCGCTTCAGCCGATTCTTCCGCCTGGAGGATTTTCAAAAGGAATTCCACAATTTGCTTTGCCTGTTAAGCAGCAAGATATTTACATCAGTATGAAGTTGGGCTCGGAGATTTGAAAAAGCACAGTATCCTCAGATTTCCCAAAAAAGTCTTGATCGTACATGATCAATAAATCCATGATAACTTTCAAAACCTGGACCTTCAACTCTTCAGGCGCATTTTGCGCCTGGCTGAGGAAGAGTTGAAATGAACTAAGCCCCATGTTCCTTGCGATGAGACAACAGAGACCAAGGCTGACGAGAGCCTTTTCTCGCATAGCGATCTCTTTCCGTTTGACGCAGGGCACAATAAGGTCGCCAAGGATGCCTTCGAGACTAGAGTTATCCTCGAATGACTGCATTTAAAAAGTAATGTGAGATGCATGGACTTCATCTAAGAAAAAAATGTACCCCATTAACCCGTTCCAACATTGCAATGCAGAGCATAAGACACCGAATGTCAGTCATATCGGCCTGTCTGCGATCTTCAGCAGACATATCCTCTCTGTCCTTTTGCTTACGAGGAGACCTTTCCCTTCGAATTGTTGACTGGGAAACATCAGATTGATCGTCTGGGATCTAGAACTCGGAAATTGATGCTTGCAACCAAGGGACACTGTATGCCAACTTACAGGTGCTTCCACAGGCTCGGGTTCCTCTCCTTCGCGCAACTCAACGATGATCTCTACCACGACGCGAATGAGGTCGCGTTCTGACGGCATGATTGACTTCAACACGTCGATACATCGTGCAATGAGCCCTGGAGGAAGTTCCGGATGTGCTAGCATGTCCTCTACCACCCACTTGAGTTGGCCCTTCGACGTGAAAGTAGGAAAACGGGGAGAGAATAACTCACTGACGACAGAGAACACTTTCCTCCTCCCAATCTCATCCCCATAATCCAGGTTCAACGCCAACCTAAGCAACTCGCCCATTATCACCTCTTTCTTTGCTAATTCCTCTTCCAACTCTTCATACGCCTCTGCATTTCGACCGGCATTAAGCATTTTTGCCGTCTCAATCTCTTCCAGTACCGAGAGGAGGTTATTGTACGCTTGTTGTACGTGGAACGCAAAGGCAGTAACGACGGGCAAAGAGGCAGTCTCCAGACGGTGTTCGTTTTTGGTATTCACACAGTGCTCGACGAAGACCCGTGCAAGAACGACAGATTCTGGACTTAGTTGCTTCCAATAAGCCTCTAGAGCGATACTTCATTCCATCTCCAGATTTGATGCGCTAGAAATCCACGTACCAGCAAAAATGAAAACGTCAGGCAACTCTCTCCTTGTCGTAAAGATCGACAGAACTGCATTAACCGCCACCGCCTCACCAGGTCCCACTACATCGAACAGAGATAGAAATTTCGCCAGACCCTTCATCACACCACTATCGTCACCCTGCCATTCGTCTTCCCCCTCATCTGATTCTTCATTATCTTTCCCTGCTTCCGAAAGTACCACATCAAACCAAGCCATCACCAACTTTCCAGCTGCAACCCTCACACCAGGTTCCCTGTCTCCCAAACCATCCTTCACTATCAATTCTCTGTCTGCGATGCTAAGCTGTCTCGGATGCTTAAGTTTTGTGCCAACAACGGAGGTATAAACCAGTTTGCGGGTGAGAGCATCAATGTCGCGCGTACGACGTAAAAGAGGTCCGAGTGTATTTGCGGTGCAGGGGATATGTAAGATTGCAGCGCGCCGAACTTCACTGTTTGTTATCATATAAGTATAGAACTCAAGTTAACAGGCGAAGAACACACGGAGCGGGATCTGCCTCGAGCGCCTCCAACAGCGATTGGAGAATTGGCTCTTCACCCTCATCCAAGTCCTCGCTACCTACGAGTTTAGAGAGGGCGATGACAGCATGTGCACGGATCATTGATTCCTTGTCGTTCAGACGGTCTATGAGCGCGTCACGAAGCTCGTTGTATGTGTCTTCACTATAAAACGGGCAACTCATAAATGAATAACAGAGAGCGGGACTCAGTGGACGTACTCGATCTCTCCAAGGTGCGAGATCATCTCGCCAACGATTTGTACACATCTATATCTCACCACTTTATTCTTCGCAGCCAATCCCTGCACAAACCAGTTCAACAATCTCGCAACGAAGCGAGTTGTCGGGTTCTCATCGTCGCCATCATTAGTCCTGTTAGAAGACGAAGACGCCGCTTTGCTCATCGCTTCAACTGCTAAAGCACATTTAGATATCCGTATTCCTATAGACATACACAAAGCTCACCTTTCTCGTTCATAAATCTCACAAAGGCACCCACATATTTCACTATCCTTTCCGCCCCCGCTGTGCCAGCGCCTTTCTTAACACCCAGAACCCTACTCACCATCTCTATAAACACATCCTGAAAAGCACTTTCACCTACTAATGATACAATCCCATCCCTCCCTGCACGAAGAACAACCTGTGTATGAATCTTATACAGCGCTACACAATTCTTCTTGTGGTTCGCCAACGATAGCTGTGCTTGATCAAATATAGCACCAATCCATTCGTGCAAATTCTCGATTAGATTCTCTGGATTGTGCTTGGGCTTGGGTGCCATGATAAATTCGTGAACAACGAACTCAAGGATCGGTTGTTGATCCTTATATACGCGTTATTGTTTCTTATTTACCATCTCAGCGGAGCGATCTACAGTCGGGGCACATCTAGGTTCTCACTCTCCCTGTGCAATCCCTAGTCTGGTTGATCTCTCCCCTTCACGTCTAAGTCTACGAATGGAAAACTTTTTGCAGGGAGGAAAGAGAGCCCGTTGGGTTTGATAAACTGGAGGCCAGGAGACGGGAAAGATCAAGGCGACGCGTGTGTCTGCCTTCATTTAGTTTGGATAAACAGCCCCAGAAGGACGCCGACGATGAAGACGAAGACGGGGATGATGAGAATGACAAACGCAAATATCCGCTCCGACAGAGGTCTACATCCGTCAGTCTCTTTACTTCTTTCATCACATTTTTAGCACAGACTACCACATATCTATCTACAAAAAACCGCGTCCCGGCTATCCCACTCCGCCTCCTCAAAACTTCTTCTTTCCACCGACAAAGGTCTACCTCACAATTCTTGTTACCCAATGGAGATGAATGTTGATGATTTTCTCGTGATTTACGGTCAGTGACTCTGACCTTGGTCGCCGGCCAGCACAACAACTGCTATGTATAAGGAAGTCTATACAAAATTTCTAATAGTGTCAATTTGATTCCTTCACTGGCACCTGCATCCACTTAATCCCAACAACAACGACAAACTGCCAGGTAAGAATTCGGCATTTAAAAAGACGAAGGTAAACATGGACCGTGGAGTCAGAGAAATACCTACTGGCCAAACTAAAGTATGACATAGAAGGAGCGTACTGCATGTAGGAATGTACAACCTATTAGGTCGTTTGCGCTCCGACAGCCTGCAGACATATATCCCACGTCCAGATGCCGTAGAGTGGTCGAATAAAATGTGTGATTGGCCGTACAAAGCAGACAGACATGGAACGCAGACGGAAAGGAGAAGGAACACCATATCATTAGAGGCGATATCACACAACACAAAACGTTCGTCACTCACCAAACGTTTTAGATGCTCCATGAAGACTTGCAAGCTGACATCGTCGGTGAAGATGGCTTGACCTGCAGCCGATCCAACGGTTGAACCGTACATAGTCGCGGACATATGTGTCGTTGAAGGATTGAGTTTTGATAGCAAAAAGCGTGCTTGTGATCCTCCTTGGTCACAAACAATGTATCTGGGAACGGGAAATCGGTCCACGAGGAGGTCCTGACAAAACCACAATTTAGTTCCTATAGTTTCTGCATACCACAATTTTTCTTTTCAAACCTGAGCATCAGCCACGGGCAATTCTAGCAATTCTTTGAAGTTCTCGTATCCCTCCTGATCTTGATACCCCGCTTTTCTCCATTGGGCGATAAGCTCACCGTGGAAGATGAGAATATGGAAGAATGTATCTAGGAGCAGGATGACGTCGGTTTTGATGGAAACGCTATCAAGCAATACGGGCTGCGGTTGCGCATCAAACGTATAGGACATAAGAGTTGGCTGGATCATAATCAGAGAGTTGTTGACGTCTTCTTCATTGAGTATATGGCTGCGTCAATTAAAATCAAGTCGTTGCAAGGAGAAGAATCAAAACTCACCGATAGAAAGCAGTCTCGTCGGGACTATTGTTGAAGACTTGCAAAAATTGACTCCTCCGCAGGTGGAACATGAACTGCGGATAGATGCTAAAATTATCCGTCAGCCTGAAAGTCGATGGATCTTCCTTCCTATAGTCCGCAAACTTCTGACATAACCGAATTAACATCCGATCCAACCACCGTAGCACATCTGGCGAATCGTCAATTTCAGCTTTGAACACAGCAATGCGGGACATGAGCACCGCCGAAGCCTCCTGATCAAACGACGCAGCAACGCTGGGTGACCCTGCCTCGGCAAAGTTCCTAGCAACAGTAGTGACGCGAAGACGTTGCTGGCCCGAGGAGTGCTGGTAGTGCGTGACAAATTGGATGAGTCCACGCGAGCCTTGTTGGAGAGGTTGACCTGCAGGTGTGACCACCTCAAAATAGACTGCCGTCGCCGTATGAGGCGTAAGCACATTAATCTTCCATGCGGAAGTTTGGCCTATGCCGATTTCTGTCTCGCCTACGCAAGCTGATTTTTTGGCGGCTGAAATGGCGTGGCCTATGAGTCCAGAGACTTTGAGTTCCTTGGTTGTCTGGAGAAAATAATTTTTAGTGGTGCGCTTCTAGACAAGGCAACCATAAACTCCTACCTGTACGTCAAAGGTGGCATTGAAACCCATCTGGAGATGGCCTTGATCATCTTTATTAAAAATGCGAAGGAAGCTCTGCTTGAAGATTGAAGTCGTGAAGGAGTCGGATAAAACCATAACGCCGTTCGTCGAATTGGGTAGAGACTTCATCTCCAATAAGCCAACCTGATCGAGGCATCCAGCGAAAAGGTCAATGGCATGACCGTTGTTCGACGCGCGTTTCGCAAGTCCTTCATAGAACTAAACGCGAATAACGAGATCATAAATTATGAAAAACTCTTTATCGAACGTGAAACTTACTTTCAAAGCACGCTTGTAATGTTTCGCCGTATCTTTATCGATATCGTGATGCGACCGAATGGGCTCTTTCAATTCATTGGTAACAACCATACCTGGACCTTCCGTCGCAGGACCACCAGCAAACAGCATAATCCTTGCCCCCGTATTCGGATATGTAGTTTCTAGCAAACCTACAGCCACGCTTAGCGCAACACCAATGCACCTCAGAGGGCGTTTATCGTTTGCCACAGGCCAAGGGTCGCGAGTAAGATTCTCAAGGATACCGGTAAGCTGGAATTCACATTGCTGAGCGGGCATCAGGAACCGGGACGCGCCAAAGGCGTTTGTAGACATGGGCTGTCCTGGGCGAGGCGCGGCACGGTTTTGGGAAGATAATCCAAGCATGTCCTGGATTTGCTTAGCCGAATACTCTTTCCCCCCGCGAAAAACGTAAGTTTTGTTACATTCTACATAGCCTATCTCGTGGACTTGGGTCTAAAAAGAATATGAATAGTGATCGTTGATATTGGGAACAGAAAACATGCCATAGTTCCATAGGTAATCAAACCCACTAGGGCATACGCGGGAATCAGACTCAAACTGACGACGATGGCATCGCGCAGAGCCTTCAAGTCGTCTTCATCAAGACAAGTATCAACGACGAATAGAAATATCGGCGGAACTGGGGCAGGTCTTGCGAGAGTATACTCTATGGTCGTGTACTTTGGCAACAACTCAGCGGGAAGATTGGTGTTGGAGATGTCTTTGTAATGAGGGGGAAAGGCATTACGCGAAAGACAGAAAGGGCAGATCCACAACTTTCCCCGGATATCTATTTGGCTAGCATCGGAATCAGATTGGCTACTGGCGCTCTACAGTGTGTTTTCTATGCTCACCAGTAAGGATTCAGGATGGCACGGCATGGCGGTTTGCATGCAACGGGTTCGTAAAGAACTGGAGGTAAATCCTCACGGATTTTCAAGGGTGTATACAGGGCAGAAATGGGAACGACCGTTCTCGTCGCCTCTATACGAGATGAAGGCCATACATTCCACGAAAGGCGGACACCTATAGCAACGAAGTCAACGACGACAACGAATATCTAAGATGTGCACGAACCATCTCTCTCTTCGACGTCTTCAAAATTGAGCATTTGAATTGAATTTGTGTATCTATCTGGTCGGGGACTACCGTTGTAGAGAAAGTTATCTCAAGCCACGTAGTGGACAAACAATGTACAAACACAAAATCAGCGCGAAAAAAAGCTTTTTGCCCAAAAAAGATTAAAGTTGGGGTCCTGGCAAACTGAGAGACGACGTGTTCAACGGAATATACTAGAATACAAAAGTCCTCCGACCAAAATTAGTTTAGAATCTAAGACTGATTGAATACTGTTTCGGTTTTGCGCAGTAGATTATGTCGTACGAGTTCTTTTGTGTCTCCTCAACTCCAACCGCGGGCGCTTGCTGCGGCGAGACCGCAAATGATGCCCGCAGACGCTTTTTGAGCTGCGCTTTTATCGTTTAAGGACTCTTCTTTTTCACAATCTAGATGGTTCCTACTTAAGAATTATGCATTGAACCAAAAAAAGCTCTCACAATATCTTTACACCGATTTTACCTCTCCTTTGCACATTTCCATGTCGAAAAGAGCACGCCACCGTGTGAATTCTGAGCGATGAGATTACATATCGGAGTTTATAGTTACATTCATCTCCTTCTTCATCCACTCCCTCTTCACGGACCCATTTCTTTGTATACCCCATAAAAGGCCGTTCTCCCCTCTGCTATCTGCTTTGTCGCCTCTATTGTCGTATGTCGTGTAGCCAGTTGGACTCGTGTACATCATTGAGACTCACCGTTGACAGGGAGCACCCCCCGAGAAATGTCCAGAGGTACCCCATCTCAGCTTCCCCCACTACCAAAAGCCGACACGGCAATTTGCGACGACGATAAGGATATGCTTGAAGGCCTCCAGGGCCTCAATATAAAGAACTTCAACGACTGGTACTTGGTTCTCACCTCTTTCTTCCCTACCATCCTCATGCCATATTCCAGCCATGGCACTGGGCCTGATACCCCGTCTTCCACCAATGCGTCGTTACCGACGCCTCCAGCTCTCAAGAGCTCGCAGGTCTACTTGGTTACTGACCTGTATGTTTCGTCGTCGTATCTCTTCTCGTCGTTTTCGTTGATGACCCCCATAGCATCGGGTCAGGTTGGCTCTCAGCAGCTCCCAATGCACCTCTGCTGAAGGACTCGGATTCCTTCACAGACGGAACAGGCCATTCGACCTTTGATTTCAATCTACATGCCAATGGCAATGATATTGACCCCTCGACTATCTATCCTCTTATCTACCACCCCAGATGCGACATTGACAGCGACGACGACGACGACTTTGGTCCAGTTTCGTCCCCTACACAAACAATCACATATACAAATTCACTTGCACTGGATCTCCTTCCTCGACCCAGTGATCGTCAAGACGTTGTAAGGGCATGGGTAGAGGGTGTCTCTGCGATGTCCATGCAAGCCCACGATCACCATCTCGACGAGGAATTCCAGCAGGTTAGGAAACGACGGAGATCGCTTACTGCCAGTAGCGAGGCCGACGCAAGGAGGGTCCGTGCGTGGACACCTACCAAAGAACCTTCGCACGCACCACAGCCTGGGGCTCGGCGACAAGAGCTGGAGGCCCCCGATTGAACAAATTATGCAGAACATTTCCCATTTTTCCCGACTGGCTTCGCTGCCATTAAACCTTTACTCATCATCGACCTCTTCTATAGAAAGACAGAAAACCTCCTCACTGGACGTAGCCTGACGTTGAGAGCACAGACGCACATGGAGGCCGTTTCCTCTTCACTCGTATCTATTGTCCTTGCAGGCTTTTTTTGGAAGCCTGCCTAAACGGACGTTATGCTGAATCTCCTCCTCACCGGCATGTAGAACGAACCTCTCTATTCTCATTTTTCATGCCGCAGACATGATGAACCCTTTACCAGTCTTTCCAAACCTAATCTAATCTCCCGTTCATGGACACCTTATCAGTAGCAGTGGATATGATTCCTCACCGCACCGCATTTAGCTTGGAATTCGGATAGAATTTGTCGATGAGACTCTTCTTCTTGCGTCAATGTCGTTTTGCTCTGTTTTCAGTATTTCGTACTTTTTGCTTACCCCAGCTTAGCGTGTTTTTGTTACCGTTTGCCTTTACACTTCATTAGCACAGCCTAAATGATATGACTCGATTTGATTGCCTAAGATAGGTCTCCTATAACCAGCCACTGGCCAGCTGCACATCTTTTTGAACAATCTAATCTCATCGGATGTCAACATGTGCAAATACCATCCAGTCTACTATCAGTGTATCAATGATTGTCCATTTCAGCAGGTTGTTGAATTTTGGTTCATCAGAGACGTCGATGTTGGTATTCCTGACATTGTGAATAGAGGTAAGTTTCCGAGAAGTAGCAGTCGGTCACGGAGTTGGTCAAATGTAAGTTCAAATGTAATTTTTAAGTTGCTCGATAAAACCTTTCCATCCAAACAACGATACTGCTTACCCTCATCAAACCTTACATGAACTGGAGCCCGTCCTGGTCAATGATCACAATATTTTGTTGATTCCGTCATAGATCACAAGAGGTGGGTCAAAAGCGTATAGATTTCAAGGTTATTCAGACGAATACAACTGCTGGATTGCAGCAAGGACCTTGAGGAGAATTTGGCACATAATTATTATCTAACTTAAAGCCAAGCCTTCTTTAATATTACGGTGGGGGCAATTTGATGTGACACAGATCAGTGACATACTAAATTGGGAAGTCGGACTACTATATAAGGCCGAAATAGCAACAAACGTATTTCTTTTCACTAGCTTTCGTCTATAATACACTCTAATCCAGCTCTGGTTGTGATTGTAAGTGTTTTTCTCGCATCTCCTTGTGGAGTTTTCCATTGAAGCAATTTTGAATGAGAAATTCGAAGTGACATGGGTGCTGTCCAATGCTTGGCTTAGAAATAGTAGTATAGGCAACTTAAAGAATACAAAGATGGAACATGCAACATCCGTGCTTTCAATTTCATAAGTAGTATGTATATACTAGTAGTTCGAGCTGCATTTGTATATCAAAAATGTTTCCAGCTACTAGTAGGACCGCCTGGACCGGAAGGTTGCCAGCTGGAAGGACCGGAAGGTTCACTCAGGCTGGGCGACTTCACTGCCGGTGACTGACGTGGAATTGGAAGCAATATTGGAAGCTGTCTGTGTCTGGTTTGAGGCTTCGCAGAGTCCGACTGACCACCATGGGGTTGATGCAGCTCCACTGGCTGATATGGACTTGGAAGCACTGGCAATGCTGGACGCTCAGGCTCCGGGCGCAGCAATGGCTGACCACTATGGGGTTGACCTTGAAGGGGTGCCGGTTGCTTTCCTGCCAGTCTCCGCAAATTTTCCGCCTTCCGAACATTAGCCCTAGTTGAAAAGCTTATCAGACACAGTGAATAACGAACAATGAAAAAACACTCCACTCGTGCCGCAGCGATCTCAAGTGAGTTCTATAATGGTATTGGGATTTGATCGGCATGTCACAGGTTTCACAATGAATTACATTTGGATCAGGCTTCCCGGGCCTGTATAGAAAAGTCTATCACTCATAGTGAATAACGAACAACAAAAGTCACAACGCACTCAGGATGCACATCTCTCTTATGCTTAGACAGGCGACAACTCCTGCCAAACCTCTTATTACAACGATCACAAACAAATGCTGGCAACGGGTTAGTTATCATCAAAATAACTCGCAACCACAACTCACGCTTTAGTTTGAGATGCACTCCATTTATATGTGTTCGAAGATCTGTGCGTTCACTGAAGCCTCTAATGTTTCTTCCTGTGGCACAATCACTGTAAGGGCATTTATCTGGTAGTAAGTCCACCATTGAGCAGGTGAAGCATAATATCAACAACGCATTGACACAGACACTTTTTCTCTGGAATTACCACAGGCTGGTTGTGAGGGTCACCACTGGCAGAGGATCCTGGCTGAGGGCCAGATGGGATGGGTATCGCAAAGCCAATGTGTAGAACACCAAAGATACAAAGCCATACGAAAAGTCTCATGAGTGAAAGGAAAACGTCTGCGAGTTATAGATATCAGAGATAAGTTTTGTCGGTGAGACCAGCTCTGAAAAATTACAACTTCTATGATTCCTTTTAAATACGTTTCGTTTTTTACGCGGAACAGCGTGGAACAAATCTTAAGAATGTACAACGAAATCAAAGGACGACATCCAGTTGTTAACATGTTCGAAACTTGTATTACTACTCACAGCCTTATCTCCCAGGTTGCGTCTGGAGATAGCTATAGATCTGAGGGCAACATTCATCCACGGTCTGGGTGATTGAATGGACGTTGAACGTTGAACTCTGTATCTGGCGTACGATTAATTATGAAGGAAATGTCAGTAGTCCTGTGGCCGCCGACCGTAGAATTCAGATTTTGATTTGGATCGCCATCACAACAGTGACTGCCATTTTATCTCAGTTTGATAGGGTAACCATGTGGTCGCAATCCTTGAACTCGTCTCATGACACGTCCTTTGGTATTCCCGTTCCGAGATTAGCTCGTTGCATTA
>Ga0307514_10004977_pt1 | contig 12050 bp, 11 predicted proteins | sample 16_EM_MG_FD_203088 | JGI IMG/M metagenome (GOLD analysis project Ga0307514, IMG submission 203088) | Populus trichocarpa ectomycorrhiza microbial communities from riparian zone in the Pacific Northwest, United States - 16_EM | ecosystem: Host-associated > Plants > Roots > Unclassified | place...
TTATATATATTATGTTTATCTAATTACCACACTATCCCTCATTCATTTATACCCACACTTTAAGCCACCAAGGGCTTTATTGTATTTTCCTACTTATTAATTCAAAACATTACAGAACCCTTTACTTTCACTGATGATTACTCCAAAGAGTTAACTTTCTTAAGCACTAACATGAAGTGTTTTAAGAATTTTAAGCAATGGAAAATTATAAATGAGAAACAAAAGGAGAAAGTGGTGAAGTGGCTCAAGACAAACAATGATCTGGAATTTTATTCATAGAAGTTTGATGAGTTCTTTAAAGAAGTGATGTTAGACACAAGATGGTTAGCCATGCACCTCAACATAAGGAGTAGGGATGAACATGAATTTGTTAGAAAGAGAAAGATGCATGTTGCTGAATGCTGGATTGTTCAAGGATTTTTGGCCCGAGGCTATTTTCATATCAGAACCATGCCACTTGCCACCAGTAGCATCAACCTTTCTATTCATATTTTTAGCATCATTGACTTTTTTTAACATATTGATGTGAAAAAATAGAGGCCATTATCATCTAACTTGTTGCCTCCAACTTCCCAGGGCTCTTCTTCATTAAAAATATTGTAGTCCTGGGTAACAGTGGCTTCCTGGAATGATAAACCTCCATGGCTAGATAGAAGCCGATCAAATCTTGGTCAGTGGGGCGGAACTTGTATCCGGGATGTAAGAGAGAAAGAGTAGTGTTTTGCATTGTTCAAGACAAGGAAATCGAGGGTTTTGAGCTTGAATGATCTAGAAAGAAAGTAGCTAGTGAGCAGGGAAAGAAACAAAGGTGAGTTAATAAAATCTGTTGCCAGGGTTGCGTTATATATATAGACAAATTTATTAGTACGAGTGAAATCTGTTGTGGAATAAAATAAATACAAATTTATTAGTACGAGTGAAATCTGTTGTGGAATAAAATAAATTAACTAGATAAACATGATTATATCTATATTTATCTTAAGTTTTTTTTTATAAAAAAAATAGATATTATTGATCGGAAATTTATCATATTTTGTCCGGGAAGATTTTGTACTGCCTCAGATTTGCTTCTAGGCAAAATTGGAAACGTTGTCGGTTTTTTTCTTTTATTTTATTTTCTTTTATCAATTATGCAGTAAAACAGCATCACAACTTGCATTGTGCAACTTTCTGACGAGATAACGATCAAGGCAAATAAATCCTAACTGATATGCTAATTTCCATATTTAGAGTAAACAGTCAGAGTAGAATCGATTAGGAATCATCTCAATCTCATTTTCTTGAAGGGATTGCTCTGGAATTCCTTGCAACAGCATCTTAGGAAATGTCTCTGACCAATAATCGGTGGGATAGTCGTTACCTTCAAGTTCTTCAAAATCAGCAGATAACGGACGAGAAGCCAAGCCTTCGGTCAAGTCAGTGTCCATAACTTCCCGGACCGCATGCGCATCATGCCCTGCTGCGCAAAGGTGGATGAAAGTCAGTTTCTCAGGCTCAACTTGCACGGCAGGTCTATCAGTGATTCTTTCTGGTTTATTCCTTAAAGTATGTGCTGTAGGGAAAAATCCACGTTCAATAATCTTCGGTTCTTGAGTGTACAAAATGACAGGTTCCGAGTTGACTCCGATTCTCCTACGCCTGTACACTTTCCCATCAACTCTACCTTGTTTGGCCACCATAGCCTGAGATGATGCAAGACTTGAACCAGGTTGAGAAAATAAAACCAGACCACCTTGCGAAATCGCAGTTTTAACAGTTTCAAAGTCGTCTAACCTTGCAGAGATACGAATTTCACAAGGAAACCCGTCGCTACTAGCTCTAGGCACCACACCTTCAACATTAATCATTTTATTTTCAATCAAAGGATATAAAACAGTTGCAACTGACCTATCAATGTAACCCACATCAAGATAATCAGCATTCAAAACCTTTATAGCACCATTTTGATCATCAGGCTTTCTTGGTTCAAGTTCAAGTCGAACTGATTCACGGTCAGTGAAGAATAGTAAACAATATCTAAGACTCACTACAATATTGGCCATAACAAAACCAACAATGGAGGTTCCTTTAAGGAGGGTTTGTGGTGAAGAGGAAGAAGAATCTTCCCAAGCATCAAGATTGCAAAGGCTTCCCAGGTCTTCTTTAAATTCTGATTCTTCCATTAGAGAAAATGAAAGTTGGTTCTTTCTTTAGTCTTGAATGGATAGAAACTTGGGAAATATTGGAGTGCAAAACGGGCGTGTTTGTGGAGAGAAAGTAGAGAAGCCGGTTTCTCTTTAGTCTAGTCACTAGTTACTAATCAAGATTTATGTAAAGCCAATGGGTCTTCTTGAAATTCTTCTTCTTCTTCCATTAGAGAAAATGAAAGAAAGATAGATCAGCTCTTTCTTGTTTCTTGTGACTTTCTTTAGGCTAGAGAGAGCGAGTGAGAGAGAGAGGCTTTTGTGGTGTCTGAGAATCTAAGTATGTGCAGGTAGCAGGTAGTGAAAAAAGGGCAGGCTTGGGAAGAGAAGGTGAGGAGGTCTCTTCTTCGTCTACTCACTAGCTAGTAGTTACTTATGGTTGATGAAAGACATTTGGCAATCCATTTATATATACCATAGACATGGGATATGCTTTGGAAACAGATCGCTCTCGAATTACAAAGTACATCGCTGGATGAACTCTGCCTGCAGATAGATGAAGATATATCTGCAGAAGTTGGGGCTTAACTCCTTTTTTATTTTCAGGTAGTCCATTCACGGTAATTTGGATGCAGGACATTCCTGAGTTTGTTTTTCCTCTTATTGCTTCTTATGTAAACCATTTGAATGATCGACAATATGCAATCAAAGGTTCGAAGATTTAAAAAAAAAGAAAAGAAATTAGTTGAGAAGAAGACTTCGGAGTTCGGACCAGCTGTGCCAAGGTAACTCTGTATATGCTTTAATCAGGACAGATTCCATTGTAACTGTATAATTAACCCAACATTAGAACACTATGCAAGAAAACATTACATTCCTGAAACCCTTAAAATGGTTCTGCTAAAAAATGATAGAGCATTTTGAATTTTCTTCATGAAATCCCCTGTTTAATCTTTTTTTTTCTATGAAGTATTATTTCATTGATGCATGTGTGACCTAATCTTGGAGATTGATCTGAGAGAGTTGATAAGCAACAATGGACTTGGCTGATGATGAAACTTACAATGATGTTGACCATGCAAAAACTGAAGATGAATTGAAAGAATGAGAGCCATTTCAAAGCAGTAAGGACTCGGTGCAATTAACAAGCAAACCCAACTGACTTCAATGCATTTAAGTCAAAAGATTACACTGCATTTCACTGGCTGACAATCCATAGATTCCTCTGAAGCAGATCGTATATGGCAAATAATTTGACACAGGTGGAAGCACAAAGCCGGTAAAGCAATCACAGAAAAGATATTAGATTAGATGCAAGCTTTAACCCTAAATTCTCAGTTTATTATTCTGAAATAAAATCTAATGATATTTGTCTTTGTAAAAGGTTTACAAAGTCTTTTACGGGCTAGATTAACTGATAGGTAATAATATCATAATCCTAAAATATAAAGGACAGTAAAATAAAATCTAAAATAATATAAGAAATCCAGGAACTCAAAGAAAATTGGCAAAACATGACATTCCAAGCCTAACTTTAGAAAATCCATGTAGCGGATGAACCGTCTTCTAGGGTTCCTTAGAAAACCAGGTCCTAGAAATCTCCTTGTAAAAAATTGAGCTCAATCTAATAGGCAAATTAAAAATTATGGTTTTTCTAACGATTATGCTTGATTAGTAAGATCGGTCATTTGCTTGATTATAAAGCATATGTTGAAATTTAGATTTACTTTGACACTAACATGTTAATTATCCTTAGAAATAAACTCTAAACTCTATAACAACTAATCACAACTAATCATGTTCCTAATCTGAAAAGAAAAACGTGTCCATCATCACTAGTTCATTTTCTTGAAGTAGAATGGATTAGGAATCATCTCAACCTCATTTTCTTCAAGAGACTTCTCTGGAATTCCTTGCAACAACATCTTAAGAAAAGTCTCTGGCTAATAGTTAGTGGGATAACTGTCACCTCCAATATCAGCAGACAATGGATCAGAAGCCAAGCGTTCAGCCAATTCAGTGCCTGTAACCGGTACTGCATTCCGCATTGTTAAAAGCACCTGTAACCCTGACTTTACCATCCCCTACCACAGCAACAGGACGCGAATTGGCATCCAGATCAGTAAAGTTTGTTGCTGCTGCTGCATTGGCGCAAACATCTCCAGCCCCAGCATTGCAAACCTCCTCACCGTCCTCTATTTCAGTAATTTCTACCGCATCACCATTGTCCAAAGTACCTTCAACAGAGAAAACTCCAAATCCCATCTTCTGTTTACGGCATCATCGGTTCAGACTTAAAGCATCGAACAACTTTTGATTCCATCCTCTCCCTCTTTTGTGGTATCGTGTTTTTAAGACGATGACCACTCTTCTTGAGCAGACAGATGACTTGGTTTCCAGAAAGATATTCTGCACTATATTCCAGCATCAACCAACCATCCTATTCCGAGTTTTTTATATTTTCTTAACAAGTTAGAGATATGATAGCGTTAATCTTCTTTAAAGCCAATTTTTCCATCAGTATTTAAATTAAAACCCAATTTTCTCAGGACTTTGATTGCAATTACACACTTAATCCTGAATAGAGTTAGATTCCTTGACTAACCAAAAAAAAAATGAAATTACATTTTCCGATAAATAAAAGAAAGAAAAAGAAAAGAAAGATAGCAGACTTCACAATAAATTGCTCAGCACCCTGTTGATCAAAAAACAAATCAATTTCCTTTTAAATATCATATATTTAGCTTTTAAAACAAAACAAAAAAACACCAAACATTGATTTAAACCAAAAAATAGGTAAAATAAGAATTTGCTTTGCAAGCACAAATACCAAACTGGCCACAAAAATAGCAATTTGAGCTAGAACATAACCTCTAAGATTCAAGCCAGCAAATGCAGAAAAAGAATCCATCAGCAGAGAGAGTTACATGATCTCCTTCATCCTGTTTTGGGAGGTTGAGTACAAGTAATGTGAAAAACAACAACAAAGGTAAATGTTTAGGCTTCCGAAAAAAAAGCAAAAAGTCGAAGTCGTGGTGTTCATCAAAAGACCTAATGGCTGATGAACCATTCTGTTTTGCAAATATGAAAACATTCAAACTGAGAAAGCTTCTATAACAATTCTCCTCATTTGGCAGTAAACAGAAAAATTGGAATTAGAATATGAATACATTTTGACAACAGAAGAGACAGGGCATGAATTTAAGTGCAAACCCTATGTTCGTGTACTTCAATTTTTCATAAGGTGTTACACAAGCATTTAAATCTTGCCATGACATGATATATGTCTAGCATCTTGAGATGCAGCTGTAAACGCGCCTGCTCATGAGTCTTCCACATCAACAATATACATTTATATGCTCTCTGCATCAGTGAGTGCCATGGATTAGTTTGCTGCATCTCTCCTGGAGGTTCGAACCAACAATCATCTTCGCTATGCGACTTCTCATCAAACAAAAAACAGCACTCTTTCACATGCTTCATGAAACAAAAACGTCATCAAAATAAAATCTATCAAAGCTTGATCAATGGACAACATCAGCAACAAAAAATAAAAATAAAAATGAAACTCCATTATCAAGCCAAGAATGTCCCCATGACTTTTGAGAGGGCATAAGTTGCATGCTACAATAAAGTTGGTGTGGTACTTATTAATTGGAACCAATAATCTAAACATATATTTCTCCTTTTCTATAGATTTTACTCAAATAACAACTGATAACAAATTGGTCCTAGGACCTGCTAGCATCTTAATCATAACAACAGCAATTTATTCAACTAGCATTTATCCAATTGCAGGAGGCTGTTTCTTTAGTCATGACAGAAAATCAGCGAGTTTGGGAAAGGGTTTGAGATACTATGTGTTTGGAAATTAAAGATATACCTTAGTTATGGAAGACTATGGGAGTGAAATATTAGAGGATAGGTACAGCAAAATCCACTGCTCCAACACTGCACATTAGAGCAATTGCATGAATTGTTTGTTAAAGCTAATTGTTATCTATTGAAGCATTGAAATTGCACAGATTTGTAGTGAATTGTGTACAAAGGTCAAGAAATTTAAGAGGACTTACCACAGAAAGCAATGGTCCCTGTTTGAACTTGTCATGAAACGAAAATGCAATTGGCTTTGGATTGTCTCCAGGCCCTCTAATAAATCCACTGGATTCATATCAAGGCAACTCATAAATATATAGAGAGTAAAGATGCTATTTAGTCATTCGAATTAAAATCTAATTTTATTTATTTCTAAAAGAAAGAACTATTAATTGGGAGAGAAAAAATACTGCAGACAGATTATAGTGAAATGAGGATGGTAATGATAAACAACTCACACTAGTGATGCAGAAATCAGGGGAGTCCTTCTAACATCATATATGGCAACAAGACCTTTGTAATTATCATCCCCTCCTTTATAAGATACAGCCAGTCTTTCACCAGAAGCATCCCAAGCTATCTTCTCAATTCCCTCACTACATGATAAAACATGAAAAAATAAAATTAGTTGGCATAGTGTCTTTATGCTATCAAACAATTACCTTACAACCCACAATAGTAAGAATATCAAGCCAAGGCCTGAAACAAAAGATTTAAAAAATGAGTGCCCATGTCATGTAAACTTCGTCACTTTCTGTTTCTGACCTTAATCAGAAAGCTAAAATCTTTTTAATCATAAAAATAAGACTTTATAATAATAGCTTTCAAATTTCACCATATTATTGAGAAGGGATTGGGTAGAATAATGTTCATCAGCATTGAACAGTACATGAAAATAAGAGCATTTCAGAAAGGCAATCAAAACACAGGTATATCTATCTGGAGGTAAGAGAATAACAATAACTAAATACACAATTCACCATACATTCATATATTACTCCTTTCATTCTCAAGAATCAGTTCATTCATAATAATTCAAACCATATGAAAGAAGCTAAAGTTCATACACAATTCAGCTTTAACATTCTGTACAAATTTAAGAGAAATTTTCTCTATACCTGCCCGTCATGGTTGTTATCTCTGGTAAATCAACTGGTAACAGATGTGCATCTGCAGCAGAACAATAATGATATGTTAAAGGTGAAATAACCATATAAACCTTATTCATTTAATAAATTCATCAGATAAGAAATAAACTGAATTTGTAGAGGACAGTTCCTGCATCTATATAGAGTGCATAAGCAAGAGAAAACCAGGTCAATCAGAATTCAGATTGAATATTAGCTTAAAAAAGCAACCTGAAAAGCCCCAGAGACATTACACCACAAATGAGCCCAAAAAAGTAACCTGGTTCCAAAAAAGTTGTAAACCTCTAAAATTCCTTGTAAAACTAAAAGATTCTGCTCCATCAACACAAACCACATGAATGCAAAACTAGTAAATTTCCACAAAATCCTGTGATCCTTCCTTCTCCCAAAAGACACCTGTTGGAAGACTCTGCCTAGTAAGAGATGGATACTATCATCAAAGTTAACAATTTGGCCTATGACCGAAAAGCTAAATAACATAACCCAAAAAAAAAGGAGTTAAAAGCTTCCAAATTTTTATAAACTTGAACAAGACACTCATTTCAAAGATTACATGCATAATTAAGTAATCGTAGTAATCCTAAACTCCAATAATTAGCCCATGAAATAGAAAACTACACATTTTGGACTGCTAAATGGATTGAAACCGTGTAAACCAAAAACAAAATCAGACCTAACTTGGGATCCAGCAAAAGATATTCAGCCATACAGAAAACTAACAGAATATGCCTTGACTCGTACAATTACAGAGAACCTAGAAAATAGTAAACTAATATACTTACAAATAAAACTTAATACTAACCGAACAAGATTCTAAAGTCCATCTAACCTGGAGTACAATTTCATATAATACATAATCTTATAGTTTTCTATGTTGCAAGCCTTTTATGATTCTCATTGATATGATTAAAGAAAAATATTTAAAAGCTCCAGCCTGCATACCTAAAGATGGAGGCTTTGATGAAAAATGAATGGAACCCAATGTTAAAGATCCAGAGAAAGCAATCAATATTATATGCCCATCAGGATCCCATGTTGCTCCCTGACAAAAGAAGACATGATTGATATCTGAAGCCAATAAAAATACTTCCATTGCATTGCATGATGAATAGCATCCAAGATATGAAATAATTGAGTTTCTGTAATTATCCAAACCAATTCTCCAATTATACCTCTTCAGCCAAATACGGATTGGGCATTTCATTCACTTTGAGTTAGAGAATCATTTTAATAAAAATTGCATCAGAACTTCGAAAAACAGATAGAAAAAAAAGGGATAAGATAGAACGTTGACCGCTTTGATAGACTTTTATATAAACTTATACTAGGATGAGTAAAACTTGAAACTTAAAGAAATCGGGCAAGTTAACTTGATAAGGGATTACAGCCACTGAAATTCAAAACTTGAATGATCTCAATATTTTGCAATTCATAACCAAGAGGTTAGAAGTCATTTATGAATGATGCAAGCGTCATCGTATACATACCGTGACAAAGCCACTAGTCGAAGACCAAGGTTCAGATGTCCATGTGTTTGTCTCCCAGAGATAAAATGTTCCATCACTAGATGAAAGAAAATGATAAGCAACAGCTCATGAAGTGGATCAGAGTTCTATCCAAATGCAATATATATATATATTAACTTGAGTTATGGCCATACAATTTTGCAGCAAAAAAGTAATCTCCAGTAGGTGACCATTTTAGTAACGATATGCCTCCTAATCCACGTCGTATGGGTGTCCCCAGACCTATAAATTGCAACAAAACAAGACAGATTGAGGGAGGTTTTAGAGACCAAAAATCTTGGTGAAGCAATATCAAGCACAATAATACATAAGGCTATCCCAACTAGTCTGAGATAGAGGCTTAGTTGTAATTGTTGTGATACAAAGGGCTCAAGGAGTATAAGCATCCAAAAGAGTTGACCACTCCTTTCAATAGTAGTCAAAATTGCTCGATCTTTTAATGTCATTGATTTTTGTCATGAAAATTTGGCCAAATAAACTCAACTTAGTCTTTAAATACCCAAGCACGTGGGACCTAAGGCCCCCAAATGGCTAACCATTGGATTTTCACCTCATCATATGTCATGAGTTTGTAATTATTTAAAAGCAACTTTAAACTATAAGCATGGGGGACACGTATGAGGGCACAAGAACGTCCATAAAACACCACTGAATGCATAATGTAATCAGGTTAGTTGCACACACATGATAATATATCCATGTCGGGGGTATATGTATGAAGCCAAACGTCAGGAAAAATATCATACTATTGTCTTTCAGCTAGAGATTTCAAATAGCCTCCTTAAAAACTAATCGGTGTTAACCATGACAATTTCAGAGGTCAACATTGTCCACATACCTTGTGAGACATCCCATATGGTGAACGAAGAGCTCTCACATGATGCAGATGCCAAATATGTGAAGCTAAGTCAAGGAAATTTTATCTCTTTTAAAAACAGAAACTAATCTGAAATGATGAAAAGACATACCAAATAGATACTAAATTTCAGAACTGACAAATTGTAGAAAATATTAAGGATCTTAAGACTAGTCTCAGAGAAGTAAAGCTTGCAAATTAGTTCAGAAAAATAGCTACCATGTAAAACATATGATAAAATCATGTGCCGGTGTAAAAAGCTTCAAGGCTACAAGATCTGCTATGATTTTGGTCTGAAATGCAAATTTTTCTGATTATTTTTTTTTTAAAAAAAAAAAAACACTTTCAAACTTCAAATTTAAATTGATCAGGATATCTTCCATCAGGACTCCATGATATTGCACTTGTTTGCTCATCACTGTGACTACGAAGAAAATCCACTAGAGTCCATCGACCTCCAGAGCCTCTAGTAAGAGTTCCCAAGGAGGAAGCAGCACCAGGCCTCACAGTGGCTGGATTACCTGGATAAGAAGCAGCCCATATGCAGATTCCACCCCTGGAATCCAGTCCAACAACCGAGAAAATACACAGACTTAATGCCTTGTAAAAGAAATGCATAAAATTGACTATCACAATACAATGACAGAAATTTCAATTTTGATACTTGCTTGCACGCTACAGAAAGTGACTTTCCACCATTTGGTCTCCACTCAAGAGCCCTAATATCTTGTTGAGCCCCATTGCTTAAAACACAGGCATCCTTCCCTTCTGTTGAAAAAAAATCAACACAATATCTCTCAAACTCTGTAAAAAAGCCTTTCCCCTTAGCATGACTGCTCCTTTAAATCATTAAAATCTTGTACCATAAAACTGCTTACCTGAATCTTCATAATCACGAACTATAACCTGGTTCGGACCCGAAATAAATGCAATAATATGTCTATGCTGGTGCCAGCTCACTCCTTGAAGATCAATCTCCGGTAACAAGTGTACCTATACCACTTACTACTTGAGAATGGAGAACTACAACATATCAACCCTCTCACTCACTACTTCTCATTCAAAAACTTCTAAAAACTGTTACATATAATCGCCTAATTTCCCATTTGCACTATGTTCCACTACTAATTACACAATCAAAACAAAAGTAAAAGATTAAGGTGTTATTATTAGCTTACACAATTAGGATAAAACATGCGCTTGATCGACTCGTTAACAAGGTATTGCAATGATTTCATCAAACCTTTCCTCTCAACACTCTCTCCATTGTTTCTTTCCTGGTGTTCAGATTCCTGATTTTCGCCAGTCGATCCCAACTGCTCTGGTTGAAACGGAATTGGACTGAACACCATTCCCTAAGCATCATTAAATCCAAAAAATCAAAACTTTCAATATCAAAACACAAAATAAAACCAAAACCATTTTTTATTAACATAAAATAAAATCAATTTATTGCAAGAAAATAAAAAATCTGAATCTTTCCATTGATTCAATTCTAAAAAAGATCAAGACTTTCAATAAGAAAAAAAGCATAAAATAAAAGAAACCCATTTTTATAAACTCAACAAGGAAAGCAGTTTACTAGAATTTTTCCATAAGCATCCTTGGCTCGATCATCAGACAAGGCTTCAGCTACAACTGCAATGTAGAGCAAATAAATTTATAAAGATTCAACCTTTGAAAAAAACAAACCAAAAATGTATGCTTTAAGAGGGTGAGAGAGAGTACTTAGGGTTCGATTGATTTCGCAGATGGTGACTGAGCCTTGCAGTGGAAAGGAAGGCATGGTTTTTGGGAGGAAGCAAGGGCGGTTGACTCAGTGAGTTGGGGAATCAAGTTATTGAAATTTGGGGTTTAGGGTTTTTGTTCAGTCTTTCACAGTACAAAAGTTCTGTGAGATTTTGGATCCCTTTTTGTTGTTGTTTTTTAAAAAAAAACAAAATTTAATGTTATTTTGTGTACAGAGGGCAATGAATTTCTTTTTTTTTTTAATCAATTTAATAACCTGCTCATACAAAAGCACAAGAGCATGCTATTATATTATTCTTTAGTCCCTGTTTTCATAACATGGTTGTAACTTAGTCCCTCTTTATTCAAAAATTCTATGTTGTTGCAACTTGCATCCACTTTAATTCTATAGTCATTTCAGTGTATTTGTTTTTGTGATTCAATTCACTTCTCAATATTTTTTAAATTATTTTTTTTTGAAAAATAATTAAATTAATGTTTTAAATTTTTTTATATAATTTTCATATACTATTTTAAAAATATTAATGTCAAAAAATTTTAAAAAATATTATCTTAATATATGTTTAATTAAAAAAACTTTATATAAATATTATATATTACATTACCAAATAGTTGTTACTATCATGAGAAGTGGCATGGTACTCACGAATCACTCAAACATTTTTTTAAAAATATATATATATTATTGTGCTTGAAAATGGATAGAGTCTAATCTTACTAGTCTGGCATTTTTTTCTCCATATTTTTTTCATTCTCGTATTTGTTTTTAGAC
>Ga0307514_10004978_pt1 | contig 12049 bp, 7 predicted proteins | sample 16_EM_MG_FD_203088 | JGI IMG/M metagenome (GOLD analysis project Ga0307514, IMG submission 203088) | Populus trichocarpa ectomycorrhiza microbial communities from riparian zone in the Pacific Northwest, United States - 16_EM | ecosystem: Host-associated > Plants > Roots > Unclassified | place...
TAGTATTCAATCTTACGGTTTACACTTCAACTATTACTCTGACCTAAATTTACTAGCTTATTTCCCGATCATAACAGCAAGCTATTCCTCTCGTGACCCCTCAGTTCTCGTTTCTCATCTGATGGGACTAGCCATTCAAAACATGTAAAAAAATGAGTAGAAAGAGATGGTAAATTGGGTAAGAAAGCTAGAGAAATTTGAAGGGCAATTGCTGCTGCTAGGGCTATACTAGTTGAATGTGGCTGTAACTCTACTGAGAAGCAATGCATCACTGTCATTTTTGGATTGGTGCCTTCCCTTTTTCCAGGTTTTAGATCCATCTACAGAGAAAGATAAAGCTAAAATCTGTACTTCATGATGTTTTCAGAACTTAAAAATCTTCGGCAAATCTGAATACCAATCAACCAGCTGGCCTCCAACCCTCATGTTGCAATTCTACATTTGCAAGAACCACCACTTTCAGCAGCATGACTAAACAACAAAGGGACAGAAACTTGTCACCAAACTGGCTATACCTACGAAAGGTAACATAAGAAATTGTAGGGGTGAAAAACTGGTGGTCCTGTTTTACCTTAAATTGCCTATGAAGCAACTTTCTGCTAAAAAGGTTGCAATAATTGTTACATTAGTGAAAATGTCGGTCCTTCCATACTATAACAAATCTGCCACCGGAGGCACAAGACTACCTGTATGTGATAGGATTCTAATAATTCCTATCTAAGGTTAAACTTTTTCCCATACGAAAAACCAGCTCATGATCCTTTCTATCTGGACCTGTGTAGGAAAGCAATGGCAAGTCTGGAATGGAGATCTGAAAGCAGGAGTTTACAGTTTACAGCAGAGTGTCACCATTTTTCTGTTTTTCTCATTTTGAAATACAGATTTTCTAAGTGTGTTTGACATTGCAGTAGTTTTTACAGTTGCAGTTTTTTTAAAAAAGTTTAAGAAAAGTTATAAATTATAGCTTTTTCTTAAGATTTCAAGAGAGAGTAAGAGAGAGTTTGGGGCAAAACTATGTTATATATTCATTAACCAAACACTTTTATATTCGTTGGATCGCGCCACATCACAGAAACAAGCGGAGCCTTAGCTGTCACAGTTGCAATTAATTACAAAGTTCATACATGTGAATGTTAGCAATCAAGTCAATGGTGTTAATTATGTTTAGTTGCATGATAAAGGTTTCTTTCAAGTTAATTATTAAGGTATTCTTTACCAAATACAAATTGATCGCACTCGACTAATCTTGTTTAATGTTGTTGTCCATGCATGTGGAAGTCTTGTCTATTCAAAGTCAACATTTACCTCAACCATGTCTCAAGCTCAAAAGCTCATGCTCATGCAGTTGGCAACCATAACATTACTCATGCTCACTTTGTCCTTCATCATGATCCATAAGCTTGCATTTCAACTCATTGTTTTCTTCAGAAAATCTGGTATCAACCGGAGCAGGTTGTGACATGTCAAATTTTTCTTTTTAGTTAACTCTGACAGAAACAGAACTCAGGTTTTGTTGTCAGTCATGAACTTGATGGTTTTGCTTGGGCTTAGTAACTGTGAATTGGGAAGGAATCAAAGATTCTTTAGGTACATTTTCCTGGTAAAAATTCTTTAAAAATCAACTACATATTGAAGCAATTCTCCATGATTAAACCAACAATTCTAAGCAGAGAATAGAAATTTTAATTAAAGCACTAGCATTTACAGGATCATATTATTCATGCTTCTGATAATCTAACAAGGCTTTACAATTACAAGTGAAGGTCAGTCATGTCAAACCAGATTTGCTCAAATGCCTTGACAATGATATAATGGTATTCTTTTGAATTGAGAGAAAGGTAACAAGCAAGAAGGTCTTCCAAATCTTTTGAACCTCGGATATTGTTCTCCACAATCATCTCCACCATTGAATCCTTGAAGTCTCTCTGTGGATCAACTGAGAACTTAACCACTGCAAAGCTCTCTGAAAGGGTCTTGTTTCTTGACAATGACACACTTTTTCGAGAACAACCCTGAATTTTCCTGCTTGCAATTCTTGGAGTATTTGCTCGGAGTTTTATCCCTTTTGCCGAATTCACCGAGGACTTTCTTGTAGGAGGATTCATCTTTTTCTCTTTATAAGTCCTAATGCTTTTCTCCTTGACAATCTTGACAGAGAGAGACCTATGTGCTTTGACCTCCTCCAATTTGGATGAACTTCTTCTGAACTTAGTAACTTCATTGTCGTTGAATTTCTCAGGCTTGGTCAGTATAGGAGGAAGGTTTAGCTCAGGGATCCTACCAAACCCTTCAACCTCCTTGATTTTCCTTTCATAGGATTCTTCATTCATATCAATGATAATGTCAGTGGTTGAAGAGCTAACATTACAGTTACAAGAGCTAGACCAGGAGGCTAAATGATGATCAATTGAATCAGGAACAAGAAAACCATCATCTTCATCAGATTCTGATAGGAAGTCAAGCTCATCATAAGAGCTCTCAACAGGAGAGCTAGAGCAGTCAGGTGAATCACCTGGAATAAACCCGGTCAGGTTCGAGTTAACTGTAACGCGACAGCTACAATCAGCAGAGAATGTGGACACCAGTTTTGGAGAAGGCTTGTAAATGGTTTTTCTTTTGTTTCTTCTATTGGATGATTTTCTTGGTGGATCAGGGAAGTGAGTATCTGAGGCTTTTGGATTTGCAGGTGAATAGTAATCTAATTTCTCAGCTCTTTCAGGTTCTGTGGTGAAGTAATAAGAGTATCTTTGATGAGAAATGTTGGGTTTTTGCGATGTTACAGTTCCTGGAGGTGGTTTTTTCTTGGAAGCTCGAGAGGTGTAATGCTTTCTGCTTTTGCTCATGTCCTTGAGCTTGTAAAACCAGGCGTTTGGTATCATATCTGATAATCTAAACCTGTAATTACCCATTTTTCTTTCCCTCTCTGAGATTTGTCTGAGTTGGTTTACCTTTCCCTCTCTTTGATTACTGAAAAGATAAAAAGAGCTTACAAAGTTTGGGTTATAAAAGGTAAAGAATAGATGGGGGCTCACTAGAAAAAAGTTCAGCATGAAAGCAGGTGTGTTCCTCTTCCATCATAACAACTAACAGAATTACAAATCAGATTTTTTTTTTTTGGATTAGACAAACATAATCAGGATTTGTTATGCATAATGATCTCCAAAATTCAACTTTACTAAAAGAAACTGAGGGCCTGAAAACATTGGCTAAAGTTTAGTCTGTGAATCACTTGTACCATTTTATATACACTCCTGTGGCCAGTAGCCAATATATCGCTGGAACATGAAGATTTGTGAGAACACCTCATCTGGGGCCTCATCTTTTGCTCAGCCAAATCAAGGGTTAAGAGAGAGTAATGATGATTTTAGCATTAATCAAGGCCCATATGTCTACTAAGTGCTGTGTTCTTTCCCATGATTCCATGTTTCACAAATGATGATATTCCGTGCCTTTTCAACTTGATTTCACAATGCCCCACATGCCTGGTGCTGCACATTCAGTTTCGGGTCCCCTACCAAACACTTTATAGGTTTTTTCACTTCTCTCTTCCCAGCTGAGGATGAAATTGCATTTCTCCAAACTGATGGATTCCGATACAGCAACAGGTGAAGGGAGGTCAATCACATGCTGGTTTTGTCTGAGGCACACCTAATTCTGGCTACTGAGTTTAGGAACTAGGCTGTGCTACTGTGGACCAAATACAGTTAGCAATAATTTAGGAATCATGTATGTTAAGGATCACAACAATTATTTCATCAACCTTCTGAAAAATTCCTTAAGAAAAAAAAAAACTTCGTCAAGTATGAAATTTCTTATTCTGATATATATAAGACATTCTCTCTTTACCGGGGACTGGAAGTTAATGGCATTCAAGCGTTCAACAAATGGTTTTTTGGCAAGAGTTACTGATTGCGCTGCCACCTTGACATCCATTGTAAGAGCAGCAACTATAAAGCTAGTGTCCAACAACTTTTCTGGACTCAGAGGCCAAGACTAGATGGAAAAGTTGGTTTCATGGCTATACTAGAATTAGACTGTGAATGAAACCAGAAGAAGCACAGCCCAGATTGAGGATGGCTTTTGTGAGAAGCAATTGGAGTCTCAATGTGTATGGTTTTGGGGCTTTAGGAGCTAGATTTTAGCCCAAAGAGAGCACCAGCCACCAAGGACAAGGTTGTCTTGGACTTTAGCTTTACTAACCACTGTAATTATTATTTTATCCTTTCCTATACAAAGTCTTTGCCTTGCTAGTGGGTGGGGTAGAATGATATTTTTCACGGATTTCAAAGGTCACTTGCAAATTAATTAGGGGTAATTTAGTAGTTTATATTTTTTTCACAGTTAAATTATATAGATACCCTTAAGGCAATAAAATAAAATAAAATGAAAGGTGCGTAATTTTATTTTTGCACAGTTTACAATTACTTCATTGTCCTTAAAGTAAAAAAAATAAAAATAAAGGATGAATTAAAAAGTATTTTAGTATTTTTCTCTAGGTCTTTTTGTTATACTTTATTTCGATTAGGAGTAAATTAGTATTTTTATAAAAATAAAAGAGAAGAAAAAGCTACTAACCCATGCATCACTCGTGCCAATAAGCGAGAGGTTTTTACCGGTTATATATTTGGTAAACATGGCTTCCACTACATGGCTTTGCTAGCAATCTGAAGGCCACATATGAAGTTGGTAGATTATTCACAAATTGGAAAATGAGGATCATTTTTAATTTAATGGAACTTTTGGCCCAAATGATGAGCATCCATTGAACTCTTCTCCATATCAGGATTCTTGCCAAAATAGTCTCTCACTTCATGGGGTGCCACTTTCCTCCTTGAGGACATGAACCCTACAATAGCAAGGAGATGCACACAGGGCTTAACTAACCTCTTATTATATCCATCTTCAACAAACTCTCTCTCCCTCTGGTACACCAACCGTTAGTGGAGCAACATTATGTCCTTGAACTAGCTAGAAGCAATAAAAGGACTCCATTCTGCTCCATTTCTTCAACAACACTCTGATATCAATCATTACAGATGAAAATGAAAGCATTAGTTGTCTTCAGATCCAAGCTTTTCAGGCCATGCAAGAAACTACTAATACTCTTCAGATTCAAGCTCAAAGGACCTGTCTTTATAAGAGATCTTCGACTTCATCGTCGTAGCAAAAAACGCAGAAAAGCTCCTCAAAAGAGCCGAGTTTTTACTTTTTTTCGTTCTTTTAGGAAGTCAAGAAAGATGGACAGAGTTGCAGAACTTAGGAGCGTCTCCGAAGCAGAGCGTGAGAGAATGCTCTATCCATCTCCTCTCACACCAGCTTATATCAAGGCCAGTTTGGCCACAAAAAGGCAAACCTTTGGTGATGAAGATGTAGAAGATGCATGCAGAAGTTTCGAGAACTATTTGGTGGAGATGATGGTTGAAGAGGGAAAAGTAAGGGATTTAGCGGATGTGGAAGAGCTTCTGTATTGCTGGAAAAACCTCAAGTGTCCTGTCTTCATTGGTTTGGTCTGCAGATTCTACGGAGAGCTATGCAAGGACTTGTTCTCTCCTGATGTTGACAACACCGACGTTGATAGTCCCAAATCTCCCAAATGATTCTGCGAATAGTATTGCTGTTCCTCCTTTGCACTGCAGAGACAATCCCTGTCCTCTCCGCAATCCCTCTTCTGGTTTCTCTGTTGACTCTTTGTATTGCGAGTAGATAATGAAAGGAATAAATCCCATTGTTGTATATCGTTTTCTCTTAGTGTTAGGAGGCAAATCAAGCAAAGGGAGAGAGCGGTGAAATTCGAGGATGCTGCCAAAGAATTGGAAAGCACACGTTTCGTACTAATTACAAGATTAGTCATTAACTGATCTTTGGTTTCCTTCTCATTGATCAAGTACAACATTGAAAAAACACTAGGAAAATTGAGAAATAGAGCTTTATGCACCTCTATGTTAGTAAGATAACAGGCCAAATATACATACTATCTAAACTCTAATGTCCATTCAGTTCATAATAGGCAATAAGGAAACTACCGAGTATGATGGCATCACTAAGCAGAGATGTTAGCATTATCAAGTAGATATCTATTTACAGTTCAAGAAGAAGCATTCAACAATGTTCTTGCAGCTTGCAGCATATGTAGATATATCAAAAACAACTGAGAAGAAGTACAGGCACTGAGATTCTGGGCTTTAATCCCACCACATTTCACTAGCTATAATATTCTCAACTAACTTGACCTAAATATTGATATCATCAAAACAAAAAAACATGATTAGCTTTGGAAAGTTACCCGCCAGGAAGTCGCAGCATCTCATTCTATTATGTTCCGGCAGGCTGTTTCGTTTCTGAAAGATAAACCCGAGACTTCACGAATGTGCTTCCAATTCTGAACCCAGGCATGACCATAAACTCAACTTTGAAGTTGGATTGTTCTCCCTCGGACACAATCATACCTTCCTTGTTCTCTTGAACAGGTTCCATGTAAACATCTGAGAATTTGCTTCCCCTATGCACAGAAAATATTTGTGCATTGGGATCAATTGAGGTCGCGATTCCTTGAAGAATCCAAATCCACTTTGCCATTCTTGCAAATATTTGATAGAATGGAGTCCTTGGATGCTTGCCACTCAATATGAACATCCTCTGGTCTAAATTCCGAAAGAAAGACATCTCCATCATGGGATGAACAACAAGCATGTACTTTTCCGCACAGAAATTGGCAAATCCTGGATTTGGATTAGCTATCAGAGAATCAATAGGATCATCAAACCGTAAAACATCATCCACATCATAGGATCTAAGTGTCATCCCATTAAACATTCTTCGTGCAATGTAGGCTTCAAATGCGTACTTCTTATCTGATCTTTTAGCATAAAGAACCCCATCTTCAATCGAATTCGCTGCCAGGTGCAAGTCCCAACCTGAAGCTTGCATCAAGCTAATTATTGGCCTCGCAAAGTCATGAATGGCCTTCGAAGCTCGTTTGAACGTATCCTCAAACATGGCAACATTCAAAATCGTCACATTCCTTCTCTCCAAACTTTTCTCCCTAATCTTCTCAACCAATACTGCATTCCCCGCATCCAAATCAAGGAGTTCTTGGCGCAGGCGTACAATCTCAGCATCTCTATCTCTATCTTGGGACTTCAGTTTCTCTAAAAGCTTCTCGATAACATCAATTTCTGATCGCAGAGAGGCAAACGTTGAGGAGTCAAGCTTGGTTTTTGAAAATTGCTTCTCCTTAAATGCCTTCTTGGACTTACAAAGTGCCTCAAGCTGAGCCACGACAAGTTCATCAGCAGACACAATCTTATCCGGATCATAGGGAATATGTGCTTCCTGAAGCTGAACATAAGCTAGTTTCAAGGCAGAAACCGTGTCAAACAACTCTACAATATCCTTGTCACCATACATGTTGCTTTTGCTTGGAACTACAACAGGTTGAGGATGGATTTTCTCGCCATCAAATTCTGTTTCCTCAGTGGCATCACTACTATCTTCACCCATCGATGAACCATCATTGTTGCCAATGAGGTTGTGTTGATAGTGGTGGTCATTGGAGAAGACACCAATGGATCTCCATTTGCAAACTTTTGCAAATTTGGATACCATTTCAGATATATTTGAAGAGGGTTTAGAGAGTTTATTGGTAACATGCTCCATTCCTCAAGGAAGCTAAAACCCCAAAGTAAATCAGATCTACAATGATGAAGATTAATGGGATTTAACAACTTTCCCAGACACTAATCTCCCAAACTAAACAAAATCACAAAAATGGTGTCTTTCAATGCATATCAACCACCAACATGAACCAGGATTCCAGGTCAAATGCCATAAACCCTGGCAGTATAGTAGCTAGAACCATCCAAATATTAAAGAAATGAAATGGGGTTTTAATACTTGATTAAACAAATATTAACAACTAAGATTAGTGCTTAAAAGAAAGTGAAAAGATTCAAACTTAATCAAATCACTACTTGTCTTCTATTCAAACCCAAATCAAAGACGTTCAAGAACAACAAGCTAAGATCAAGATCATCAAACTACAGTCCAAGATTTAAACTTTGAGCTCAAAAGAAGCACATTCTAACATCAAAAACACCCAAAACAAAACAGAAAACTGAAGTTGCTGACGCTATAGCTAGCTATCCGGGTGTCTTTGTCTCTGATCTTAAAAAGAAAAAAAAAGGTGATGGGATTCAAAGTAAATGCATCGTAAGGAGTGCTGAAAATGGCATTTACTCAAATGCAATGCAGTGTTTGTTTTGGAAGGAGAGAAAGAAAGAAAGAAAGACAGAGTCTTTATTTTGGCTTTGTCATCTGTGAACGTGAGGGTTTCAACTTTCAAATATTTTTCTGTATATTTTTGGGGAAATGGAGCAGAAACCTGTTCACCTCCCGCAGAGTTTCCAGAGTTTGAATTCTTTAACACACTGTCTTTGTTCCATGATCATGCGAGTGAAAAGAAGGGGGGTTTTGGCTACTACAAATCAGTCCTCCAACTATGTTGTCTATTTTAAAGAGGTACTCAAACTAACTATTACTGCGGTTTTACCATCCAACTAGCACGTTGTTCTTTGCAAGTTCGAGTCTAGTTTGAGATAAAGCTTAGTCTTTTTGAATCCATCTTAGAGCCTTTTAAATAGAACAAAAATGTTTTTTTAAAAGAAATTTGGTCATTTTTCATTAAAATTAACAAATGAAATTGTTATTTCCATCCTTAAAAAATCCAATTAGAAATAAGGTAGCGTATGTTTTGTAGTGCTTTCAAAATTAATTTTCTCTCGAAAATATATTAATTTTTTTTTGTTTTTAGATTTTTTTTATTTTTAACATTAGAAAATTAAAATAATAAAAACAAAACTAAAATAAACATCTATTTAATTTTTTTTCAAGGCAAACACCCTTTTAAAAATCATCTAAAAGTAGAAATCATTGCATTTCCAAATATACACTTTGATTAGAAATATAATAAATCTTAATGAACATTTATCATATAATTAAATAATAAAGAAAGTAATAATACCAAGTATAAGGATCGACGGCAATCTAACCCCTGATCAGGTCTGATTACTATTCATTGATATCAGGTGGTAGAATTGAGAGTATCTATACTTTAGGGACTGATTTGAAATAACCATCAGAATTAGAGACCTAATATGTAGTTAGCCCAAGGAAGAAACAACCGTGAGACAACTACGTTACCAGACCGAAGAAGGTACTTGCTGTTAAAAGGCTAATAATAACTATTAACCGCACGCTCGTTTCTTTTCCTGCTTGGATTTTTTCTTCTTCTAAATACTCTGTGTCAGAAGTTTTAAGCATCCCAAGAGAAAACAATATAATTATCAGACTGAATCGTAGCCATTGAAGTGCTGCAGGAGAGGTGTAGGGTAGTGTACCTCTCTGTCCCCATGCAGCTGTGAAGGGACATCTGAAGAAATTGCAAGAAGTGGGCCAAATGGGTTTTGTATTACGCAAATGCAAGTCTCCAGGAGGTCTCCAGCCCGTTTGGCTACGTCCTGCTATGCAACCTTGATGCCTTTTCTTATAAAACGCAGTTTGCACCCAAACAAACAAGGCCTAATTAGAGTGTGTTGGCCTAAGAAAAAAGCTTTTAAAAAGTTGATTGAGTTACAATTAACTTCTTACATGCGTATGATATATGTTAGAAAGTTAATATAAAAACATATCCTAAACAACATTAATATTAATGTTAAAGTTAAGAATTCGTTCTGATACCATATTAGAATTTTACAAGAGTTTAGAGGCATAATTAAAGGAAATTTACAGCTTTAAGACTACAATTTTTATGCTGCCAATCTGTAGCTGTTGTTGCCGATTAAGGCAGCTCCTTCTACTACTTGTTTATCGTGTTTTCTGTTGCCTTCGCTCTCTCTCTCTCTCTCTAAATAGCCAGAACCAAGGGACAGACCTTTTCATTTCCAGGCACAATTTCTACCAAGAATCTGCCATAGTTTATGCCACTAACATGTTGATTTCTGTCAAATTGCTGCCATTAATTCTACCATTAACAAATAATATTAATTGTGATGGTTGTTGATAATACAGTATTGATGATAATCTACAAAAATAGGTCCTAATTAATATTCTGCATATCGCGTTGCTCTTGTACATACGATTGCAGGGCTAGAAAAAGGATCATATAATTAGCAAGTAAAAGCCATTAAGGGAAAACCTTCATCTCTGATCACATGAAACGAATATGATGGATATAAGCTTGAAGGAGACATGAAAATATACATTAGAGACAAGAATTCAGAGCATGACATAGTGACATTTATATAGTCCAAACTAGCTAGTAGCATATCAAAGGATGGGAACTGGAAACATTTTCCTACAATGCTCTCTCATGTCTTATTCCTTGCACAGGAGACCATTAACAATATTATTTTGTTAGCTAGCAAGTACATTACTATATATCTCTGCGAAACTATAATCTCAAATAGATTTCTTGACAAACAAATAGTGACTTGCATTGATGGTCTGCCTAGGGTTTCATTTCTACCTTATATTTGTTAAAATACTAGCGCTATTTGTTATAATACTATATATATATATATATATATATATATGAAATTCAATGAACTTGTGTAGGAGTGGTCCCCATGGTAACAAGATCTGCTTCTACGAACAGTGAGACTCACTATTATGCCTACTTTTTTCTACTTAGTTTTGTCCAATTTCTTTTGTAAAATGAAGCTACCAATATATAGGAGGTGCAAGTTATTGAAGAATTAGTGGTGGATGGTTGAGAACAGCCTTAAGTTGTTATTGGGTAGCCAAAAACAACTTTTGTAAGTGTTTTTTTTTATTGAGCAAGTAGATGGAAGTTGATTGGAATTGATGAAGATGATGGAAGTTCCGTAACTCTTCCACCTGACATTTCCGTGTTGTTAGCCATTGATAACAAGAAACAATAGAAGTTAAAAAAATTGGGATAGAAAACTAAACAAAACTTTTATTTAATTTCTCATAGACAGTATCCCTGATGAAATTTATAAAAACTTTAATGAATCTCTAGGGTTTTTTCTTGCTGGTAGTGGATTAAGCTTGTATTTTTATAGTTAAAGTTTCCTCCAAAACAAAAACTTTAATCCTTAATTCAGTTTGAGTATTTTTTGTTAAAATATTAAGATGTAAAGATTTATTAAAGTTCATGAGTAGTAGGCGTGCACAATATTTTTTTTCCGAATAAAACCTTTAGGGAAATGGAAAAATAAAAGAAATTATAGTTGTTGATCTCTACTAGCTAGATGGTCTAGTCTCTAATTTATCATTAATAATAATTAGGTTTTTTAAATCAACATTTGCATGCTAATCAAGGACGACGAAACTAGAGGGTGGCCAGGGGAAAGCTCTGACCACTCCAAAATTTTCAGAAGTTCCAAAATTCCCCTTGAACTTGTTAATTGATTTTTGGCAACCCTTGCAAAATATTCCTTTCAAAATAAAAACTATATATTCCAAATTTTATAATCCTGGATTCTTCCCCAACGCCAATATTGAATTTTTGTTTCCTATTAATTAGATTCTAGATAGGCTATTAATTCATGTTTAAATTATATATTTATGAAAAATAGATTTTTACCACCCTCCTTTAAATTTGCTTCTGGAATAAAATAATTAATAATAACAATAACAACCTTGTTTACAACTCAAGTCAAAACTTCAGAAATTTAATTAATTTCCAGAATTTTGCACATGTAAGAACTAAAGATGGACCACTATATCTATTACAGGTCTTAAGGAAATCTTTTCTCGTATTTTTGTGATGACCTCTCTTCTGTTTTGTACTGCATTTCAAGAATATATATAGTTTTCCCTGGACATGTTTTCCAAGATCACTGTCACTACCAATGGCTTTGTCGATGGAGAAAGAATTTTTACAGGCCTTCAGTTTGTGGACCCAAGAAATTTCCAAATTTATCACAATCAACAACATATATATATATATATATATATATATATATATATATATATAGAGAGAGAGAGAGAGAGAGAGAGAGAGAGAGAGAGAGAGTCTCTAATATAT
>Ga0307514_10004979_pt1 | contig 12040 bp, 10 predicted proteins | sample 16_EM_MG_FD_203088 | JGI IMG/M metagenome (GOLD analysis project Ga0307514, IMG submission 203088) | Populus trichocarpa ectomycorrhiza microbial communities from riparian zone in the Pacific Northwest, United States - 16_EM | ecosystem: Host-associated > Plants > Roots > Unclassified | place...
ACGAGGAAACTCCAGGTCAGGCGATGCGTTCCAGCACCACCGGCGACGCCGTGAAGGCCGTTCCCGGCGCCGCGACGTCGTAGGAACCCTCGACCGCCTGGAGGGCGTACTCGAAGCGTTCGGGGGTGTCCGTGTGGAGGGTCAGGAGGGGCTGGCCCGCCGTGACCGTGTCGCCGGGCCTGGCGTGGAGTTCCACGCCCGCGCCCGCCTGCACCGCGTCCTCCTTGCGGGCACGCCCCGCGCCCAGGCGCCACGCGGCGACGCCGATGTCGTAGGCGTCGAGGCGGGTCAGGACGCCCGTGGACGGGGCCTTGATCACGTGCTGCTCGCGTGCCGTCGGCAGCGCCGCGTCCGGGTCGCCGCCCTGGGCCGTGATCATGCGGCGCCACACGTCCATCGCGGAGCCGTCGGCCAGGGCCTTCGCCGGGTCGGCGTCCTTCACACCGGCCGCGTCCAGCATCTCGCGGGCCAGGGCCAGCGTCAGCTCGACCACGTCCGACGGGCCGCCGCCCGCCAGGACCTCCACGGACTCGCGGACCTCCAGCGCGTTGCCGGCGGTGCGGCCGAGCGGGGTGGACATGTCCGTCAGCAGGGCGACCGTGTTCACGCCGTGGTCCGTGCCCAGGCCGACCATCGTCGACGCCAGCTCGCGGGCGTCCTCGATGGTCTTCATGAAGGCGCCGGTACCGACCTTCACGTCCAGGACCAGCGAGCCCGTCCCCTCGGCGATCTTCTTCGACATGATCGAGGACGCGATCAGGGGGATCGCCTCGACCGTTCCCGTCACGTCCCGCAGCGCGTACAGCTTCTTGTCCGCCGGGGCCAGGCCGTCGCCGGCCGCGCAGATCACCGCGCCTGCGCCGTCCAGCACGGACAGCATCTCCTCGTTGGAGAGCAGCGCCCGCCAGCCCGGGATCGACTCCAGCTTGTCCAGGGTGCCGCCGGTGTGGCCGAGGCCGCGGCCCGACAGCTGCGGGACCGCCGCGCCGCAGGCGGCGACCAGGGGCGCCAGCGGGAGGGTGATCTTGTCGCCGACACCGCCGGTGGAGTGCTTGTCGGCCGTCGGGCGGGACAGCGACGAGAAGTCCATGCGCTCGCCGGAGGCGATCATCGCGGCCGTCCAGCGGGCGATCTCCCGGCGGTTCATGCCGTTGAGCAGGATGGCCATCGCGAGCGCGGACATCTGCTCGTCGGCGACCTCTGAGCGGGTGTACGCGTCTATGACCCAGTCGATCTGCTCGTCGCTGAGTTCACCGCGGTCCCGCTTGGTGCGGATGACGGAGATGACATCCATCGACAAGAGCGTCATGGCTTTCCTTCCGGACGTTCACGTGCGCGGCCCCCCTGAGCAGCAACTCAGGGGGGCCGCACGGGAGTTACTTGGCGAGATGGCCCGGCCCGAAGGCCTGCGGCAGCATCTGGGAGAGCGGCAGGACGCCCGCCGGGGTCTCCAGCAGCAGGTCGGGCCCGCCGAACTCGTACAGCAGTTGGCGACAGCGGCCGCACGGGACGAGGATCTCACCCCGGCCGTCCACGCAGGTGAAGTGGGTGAGGCGACCGCCGCCCGTGTTCTGCAGCTGGGAGACCAGCCCGCACTCGGCGCACAGGCCGAGACCGTACGAGGCGTTCTCGACGTTGCAGCCGGTGACCGTACGCCCGTCGTCGACCAGGGCCGCCACGCCGACCGGGTAGCCGGAGTACGGGGCGTAGGCCCGTGCCATGGCGTCCCGGGCGACCGTACGCAGGTGATCCCAGTCGACGTCGGTCATTTGCCCTGTCCCTTCCGGTACCGCATACCGTCCGCCTTGGGCATCCGCAGGCGCTGCGCCGACAGCGACAGCACCAGCAGCGTGACGACGTACGGGGTGGCGCCCACGAAGTCGCTGGGCACCTTGTCCGTGAACAGATACCACAGCAGGACGAGCCCGCCGACGAAGAGGCTGATCCCGGCCTGCCAGTGCGCCTTGCGGTACAGCTTCCAGCCGGCCAGCCCCGCGAGGAGCACGACCAGGAGGAGCAGCAGCGCGTGCACGGTCTCGCCGCCGTTGCGCAGTTGCAGCGCGTCGGAGTAGCCGAACAGGCCCGCGCCCATGGCGAGGCCGCCGGGCCGCCAGTTGCCGAAGATCATGGCCGCGAGGCCGATGTAGCCACGCCCGCCGGTCTGGTTCTCCAGATAGGTGTGCGAGGTGACCAGCGCGAGGAAGGCACCGCCGAGGCCGGCGAGGCCGCCGGACACGGCCACGGCCGCGTACTTGTACCGGTAGACGTTGACGCCGAGGGACTCCGCGGCGATCGGGTTCTCACCGCAGGAGCGCAGCCGGAGGCCGAACGGGGTGCGCCACAGCAGCCACCAGCTGCCGATGAACAGCAGGATGGCGAAGAGCGTCACCACGGACAGGTCGGTGACCAGTCCGCCGAGGATGCCGGCGAGGTCGGAGACCAGGAACCAGTGGTGGTTCTCGAGGGACTTGAGGCCGTCCGAGAGACCGGGCACGTCGATGGTGGGCAGCGAGTCCACCGGCGGTGACTGCTTGGGGTTGCCGCCCGCGTCCGCCGCGTCGCCCTCCGCGAAGAAGAGCTTGGCGAGGTACTGGGTGGCGCCCAGCGCGAGCAGGTTGACCGCGACACCGGAGACGATGTGGTCGACGCCGAAGGTGATCGTAGCGACGGCGTGCACCAGGCCGCCGAGGACACCGAAGCCGATGCCGCACAGCAGGCCGAGCCAGGGATTGGACTGCCAGCCGATCCAGCCGGCGCCGAAGGTGCCGAGGATCATCATGCCCTCGAGGCCGATGTTGACCACGCCGGACCGCTCGGACCACAGGCCGGCCAGACCGGCGAGGCCGATGGGCACGGCGAGGCCGAGGGCGGCGGAGACCTGGCCCTCGGAGGTGAGCTGGTTGGCGTCGGTGATGACGCGGACCGCCGCGACGAGCAGCAGCGCACCCGCGACGATCATGAGGATCTGGCCGACCGAGCGGCCCGAGCGCTGACGTCCGGTGTCGGCCTTGGGTGCCGCCGGGGGCGGCGTGTCGGTCATCGTGGCAGTCATCGCGCCACCTCCTGCTTCTGGGTCGGGGCGGCGGCCTGGGCGGCGAGTTCGGCGCCGACCCGCTGCTGCTGGCGCTTGAGCCCGTAGCGGCGTACGACCTCGTAGGCGATGACGACGCACAGGACGATCACGCCCTGGATGACGCCGAGGATCTCCTTGTCGTACCCCTCGAACTCGAGGTGGTTGGTGGTGCGCTCCAGGAAGCCCCACAGGAGCGCGCCGAGCGCGATGCCGACCGGGTTGTTGCGGCCGAGCAGGGCGATGGCGATGCCGGTGAAGCCGATGCCCGACGGGAAGTCGTTGCTGAACTGGTGGCTGTCGTTGAGCAGGGTCGGCATGCCGATCAGGCCGGCCACCGCACCCGAGATGATCATGCTGGTGGCGACCATCTTCTTCACGGAGACACCGCTCGCGGTGGCCGCGCTCTCGGACTGGCCGACGGTGCGCAGGTCGAAGCCGAACTTGGTGCGGCCGAGCACGAACCAGTACGCGACGCCGACGAGTACGGCGACGACGATGAAGCCCCACAGCACGCCCGCCGGGCCCGTGTCGACGCTGAAGAAGTACGAGGACTTCGGCAGCGGCGTGGTGGAGATGACCGTGCCGCCGCTCTGGAGTTCGGCGAGCTTGCCCGGCTGCAGCAGGAAGGCGATGATCGCGGTGGCGATCGAGTTCAGCATGATCGTCGAGATGACCTCGCTGACGCCGCGGGTCACCTTCAGGATGCCCGCGATGGCCGCCCACAGCGCGCCGGTCGCCATGGCGCACAGGATGATCAGCGGGATGGCGATCCAGCCGGGGACGGTCAGCGCGCCGCCGAGGACGGCGGCGAAGAACGCGGCGATCCGGTACTGGCCGTCGACGCCGATGTTGAACAGGTTCATGCGGAAGCCGATGGCCACCGCGACACCCGCCAGGTAGTACGTCGTCGCCTTGTTCAGGATGTAGACCTGGCTGTCGCTCGCGGAGCCGTAGGTCAGCATGTCGCTGAAGGCGGAGCCCGGGTTCTTGCCGGTGGCGAGGATGACCAGGGCGGTGACGACGAGGGCGGCGACGATCGCCAGCAGCGGCGCCGCGATGCCGAGGAGCAGCCGCTCCCTGTCGATGCGTTGGGTCAGCTTCTTCATCGGTCGTCGTCCTCCGCGTGCTCCAGGTGGCCGGTGGCCGCGCCCGTCATGGCGGAGCCCAGCTCCTCGGGGGTGATCGTGGCGGGGTCGGCGTCGGCGACCAGGCGGCCGCGGTACATCACCCGCAGGGTGTCGGAGAGCCCGATGAGCTCGTCCAGGTCGGCGGAGATCAGCAGCACGGCCAGGCCCTCGCGGCGGGCCTCGCGGATGTGGTCCCAGATCGCGGCCTGCGCGCCGACGTCCACGCCGCGGGTGGGGTGGGCGGCTATGAGGAGCTTGGGCGCGTGGCTCATCTCGCGGCCGACGATCAGCTTCTGCTGGTTGCCGCCGGACAGCGAGGCGGCGGTCACGTCGATACCGGGCGTGCGGACGTCGTACGCCGTGATGATGCGTTCGGTGTCGGTGCGGGCGGCCTTGATGTCGAGCAGCTGGCCGCGGGAGTTGGGCCGCTCGCTGACGTGGCCGAGGATGCGGTTCTCCCACAGCGGTGCTTCGAGGAGCAGGCCGTGGCGGTGGCGGTCCTCGGGGATGTAGCCGACGCCCGCTTCGCGGCGGAGGCGGGTGGGGGCGTGCGAGATGTCGGTGCCGTCGAGGGTGATGGCGCCGGCGTCGGGGTCACGGATGCCCATGATCGCCTCGACCAGCTCGGACTGGCCGTTGCCCTCCACGCCTGCGATACCGAGGACCTCGCCCTTGTGGATGGTGAGGGAGATCGCGTCGAGGATGATCCGTTCGACGCCGTCGAGGTCCGTCTGGCTCAGGTGCAGCTTGTCCACCTTGAGCAGCGGGACGTCCGTGACGGTGGACTCCTCGGTCTCCGGCGTGGGCAGTTGGCTGCCGACCATCAGCTCGGCGAGCTGCCTGGGGGTGGTGTCCGCCGGCTCGACCGTGCCGACGGTGGTGCCGCGCCGGATGACGGTGATCTCGTCGGCGACGGACAGGACCTCGCCCAGCTTGTGGGAGATGAAGATGACGGTGAGCCCCTCGGCCTTCAGCTCGCGCAGGTTGTCGAAGAGGGCCTCGACCTCCTGCGGCACCAGGACGGCGGTGGGCTCGTCCAGGATGAGGGTCTTGGCGCCGCGGTAGAGGACCTTGAGGATCTCCACGCGCTGCCGGTCGGCGACGCCGAGCTCCTCCAGGAGGACGTCGGGCCGGACGTTCAGCCCGTACGCGTCGGATATCTCCTTGATCCTCGCGCGTGCTCTCGCACCGATGCCGTGCAGTTTCTCCGCGCCCAGGACGACGTTCTCCAGGACGGTGAGGTTGTCGGCGAGCATGAAGTGCTGGTGCACCATGCCGATGCCGCGTGCGATGGCGTCGGCGGGGTTGTGGAAGGTGACCCGCTCGCCGTTCACGGTGATGGTGCCCTCGTCCGGCTGCTGCATGCCGTAGAGGATCTTCATCAGGGTGGACTTGCCGGCGCCGTTCTCACCGCACAGGGCATGGACGGTGCCCGTGCGAACGGTGATGTCGATGTCACGGTTGGCGACGACGCCGGGGAATCGCTTGGTGATGCCGCGCAGTTCGACGGCAGCGGGAGGGCTGGACGCGTTGATGGCGCACTCTCCTGGGGGAAGGGGCTGCGTAGGGGAGGGCAGGCGTCGGCGACGCTAGCGCGGCAACTCCAGGCTACACGCGTAGAGTTGACACATTGTTATGGCCCGGCGAGGGGGTCTTCGTACGCCCCCTCGCCGAGCCCGGGTCCGGCGGGAACCGTCAGGTCACGGGGTGGTCTTGACCTTGATGGTGCCGTCGACGATCTTCTTCTTGGCAGCGTCCAGCTTGGCCTGGATGTCGGTGATGAAGTCACCGCTGGTGGCCAGCGAGACACCGTTCTTGGCAAGGGTGTAGTTGTTCTGGCCCGTCAGCGGCTTGTCGTCGTGGACGGACTTGACGAAGTCGTAGACACCGACGTCGACGTTCTTGACCATCGAGGTCAGGATCGACTTCTTGTACTTGGCCAGACCGGGGATGTTGTACTGGTCGGAGTCCACGCCGATCGCCCAGCTGCCCTTGGCGCCGGAGACGGCCTCGATCGCGCCGTTGCCGGAGGAGCCGGCCGCCGCGTAGACGACGTCGGCGCCGTTGTCGAGCATGCCCGACGCGGCCTCCTTGCCCTTGTCGGGGCTGGAGAAGCCGGAGAGGTCGGAGCCGTGGGTCAGGTACTGGACGTCGACCTTGACCTTCGGGTTGGTGTCCTTGACGCCCTGGGCGTAACCCGCCTCGAACTTCTTGATCAGCGGGGTGTCGACGCCGCCGATGAAGCCGACGTGGTCCTTCTTGGTCTTCAGCGCCGCGGCCACACCGGCCAGGTAGGAGCCCTGCTCCTCGGTGAAGGTGATGCTGTCGACGTTCTTGGCGTCCACCACCGAGTCGACGATGCCGAAGCTGACCTTCGGGTACTTCGCGGCTATCTTGGCCATCGACGTGGCGTAGGAGAAACCGACACCGACGATCGGGTTGTAACCGGCGTCGGCCAGGTCCGTCAGGCGCTGCTCGCGGTCGGCCTCGGTGTCGGAGGTCTTGGCGGTCAGCTCCTTGATGGAGCCACCGAACTCGGTCTTGGCCTTGTCGGCCCCGCGCGCGGCGGAGTCGTTGAAGGAACGGTCACCACGGCCGCCGACGTCGAAGGCGAGACCGATCTTGACGCCTTCGCCGCCGGAGGAGGACGAGGAACCCTTGTCCTCGGATTTTTCGGAGGAGGTGCTGCCACAGGCAGTGGCAGTCAGTGCGAGTGCTGCGGATGCGATACACGCAGCGGAAAGCTTTGCTACCCGGCGCACGGGAGGCTCCTTCACCTGACCTGAGCGCCGGCTTCGGCGCTTCATGTGAGCACCTTGGTGAGTGCTCGGGCCCGGACGCCCCTGCGGCGTCGGCTTCGCGGCATCGTAACGCGCGTAGATGTCAGAAAAAGACCTACTCCAAAGCCGTTATCGATTCGAGGCAAACGGCATCTGAACTCAGGATCTTGCGGCTTCACGCCGCTTGTTGCGGGCAGTTCACGATTGGCTTACAACTGGGTTGCGCCGGGCGGCGAAACGGCCCCCGAAAGGGCCTGCCGCCCGGCATTCTCCCGCTCAACGCTCGGTCGCGTCCAGCAGCGCAGCCGCCGTGAACAGCTCGACGCCCACCGTGATCGCCGACTCGTCGGCGTCGAAGTCACCCTGGTGGAGGTCACGCACGGCGCGCTCGCCGGGGGTGCGGACGCCGAGTCGGGCCATCGCGCCGGGGACGTGCTGGAGGTACCAGGAGAAGTCCTCGCCGCCGAGGCTCTGTTCGGTGCCCTCGACGGAGTCGGCACCCCGGCGGGCCGTCATGGCGTCGCGCAGGAGTGCGGTCACCTCGGCGTCGTTGACCACGGGCGGGACGCCGCGGACGTAGTTGATCTCCGACTTGGCCCGGTGCAGATTGGCGACCTCGTCGATCGCGGCGACCACGATGTCGGGGGCCTGCCGCCAGGCGTCGATGTCCAGGCAGCGCACGGTCCCGGAGAGTTCGGCGTGCTGGGGGACGACGTTCGGGGCGTGGCCCGACTCGATCCGGCCCCAGGTGACGGCCAGTCCCGCACGGGTGTCTACGCGGCGGGCGACCAGCGCGGGCACATCGACCGCGACCCGGGCGGCGGCCGTGACGAGGTCGGTCGTCAGATGGGGGCGGGCGGTGTGACCGCCGGGGCCGTCGAGGGCGATCTCCAGCCGGTCGCAGGCGGAGGTGATGGCGCCTTCACGCAACCCGATCCGCCCGGCGTCGACACGGGGGTCGCAGTGCACCGCGATCATCCGCCCGACTCCTTCGAGCACCCCGCAGTCGATGGCGTCGGCGGCGCCGCCGGGCAGCACCTCTTCGGCGGGCTGGAAGATCAGCCGCACCGGCCGGGGCAGCAGGCCCTGCCGGTTCAGCTCGGCGAGCACCAGGCCGGCGCCGAGTACGACGGTCGTGTGCACGTCGTGGCCGCAGGCGTGGGCGCGGTCCGGCACGGTGGAGCGGTACGCGCACTCCGTCTTCGTGTCCGGGATGGGCAGGCCGTCGATGTCGGCGCGCAGGGCGAGCAGGGGTGTGCCCCCGTCCGACTCGCCGATGTCACACACGAGCCCGGTCCCTACGGCGAGCACCCGCGGTTCGAGGCCGGCCTTCTCGAGCCGTTCCTTGATCGCCGCAGTCGTGCGGAACTCCTGGTTGCCGAGCTCGGGGTGCATGTGCAGGTCGCGCCGGAACGCGACTAGCTCGGCACGGAGCGCCTCGGGGAGCGCTCCGGGAAGCAGGGCTTCCCCGGGAAGATCGACCTCGGACTCTAGCGACATCAATTGCTTCACCCTCTGAAGGGTAGGACGCCCGACCGGTCAACTGACCCTCGATCAACAAAGTTCAGCCCCTTAGGGGAAGAAAATCTGATCGCCGGACGCATATGTACCGTTCGGGATGGGTACACTCGCCGGATTTCCGGCCGAGCGACTGCCTACGGCATCCATCCCTTCCTTCACGGATACCACGCCTGACGGAAATGAGACCGGTCTGTTCACCTGTCGGACTGGCGGGTGTGGTGGCCCCGACGGGCCTGTCTCACCCCCTTCGCCCCGGGAAAACCCCAGGTCATGCGGTCGACAGAGACGAACGCGGCGGCTCGTACCGCCAAAGGGCAGTGTGTACGACCCCACACTCGACCACCACTCCGGCGAAGAGGCGGATGGCGCTGTCGACGCGGCGCTAGTCTGCGGCATCGTGAGTGCTGATGATCCGGAGTTCATAGCGGCCGCTCGAAGCTCGTACGACGCCATCGCCGGCGCCTACCGCGAGCAGCATCCCGACGGTCTGGGCGACAGACCGCTGGAGCGCGGGCTGCTCACCGCGTTCGCCGAACTGGTGCGGGCCCAGGGAAGCGCGCCGGTGGCCGACCTCGGCAGCGGGCCCGGGTATGTCACCGCCCGGCTGCACGCCCTCGGTGTGCCGGTGTTCGGGGTCGACATCTCGCCCCGGACGGTGGAGCTGGCCGGCCGGTCCCACCCCGGGCTGCGGTTCCACGTGGGGTCCCTGACGTCCCTGGATCTGCCGGACGGGTCCCTCGGCGGGATCGTCGCCCTGTACTCGATCATCCACGTCCCGGACGAGCACCTCACGGAGACGTTCGCCGGGTTCCACCGGGTCCTGGAGCCCGGCGGGCATGTGCTGCTCGCCTTCCAGTCCGGGGACGAGGACGACCGGTTGCGTCTCACCGAGCGCTTCGGCCAGGAGATCTCGCTCGACTACTACTGGCGTACACCTCAGACCGTGACCGACCACCTGACCAAGGCAGGCCTGCGCCTGAAGGCCCAGGTGCTGCGTGAGCCGGAGGACGACGAGACCCGGCCGCGTGCCTTCCTGCTGGCGAGGAAGCCTGCGTAGGGGCCGGCGCAGGCTGCCTGCGTAGGAACCCGCGCAGGAGCCGGCACAGGAACCTGCGCAGGAGCCGGAGGAGGGGCGCCTAGGGCAAGGGGCGGGAGCAGACGGCGGCGGAGAGCCTGGGGGCGCTCAGACCGCGGTGACCGCCGACAGCCGGTGCACGTCCCGGGCCGTGCCCGTAACCCCGGACAGGAACCCCTGGGCCCGCGGTGAGGCGTTTTCGGTGAGCCACGCGGGGTCGATGTCGCAGACCGCGACCCGTACCTCCGTGCCGGACAGGGCCAGCGGGAGGGTGTGGACGACGGTCGAGGGGAAGCTGAGGATCGTCCGGCCGACCGGACCGCGGCGGGCGATCAGCTCCAGCGGGAGGTCCGGGCGGACGATCTCCAGGCCCGTCTCCACCGCCAGCCGGCGGAGCTTCTCGGTGCTCTCACGTCGGTGGGCGAAGTAGCGGGTCGCGCCGTGGGCCTTGGCCAGGCTCTGGACCGCCTCCAGGTAGCGGTCCGCGTCGACGACCCCCGTCTCCACCAGGGAGGTGCCGACCATGTCCGCGCCCCTGGTGATGCGGGGCGGGCCGAAGCGGCCGCGGGTCCAGGCGAAGGTGTTCGCGGTGACCGGGACACCCGCCGGGGGCTGTGCCATCGGCATCGAGGAGAAGATCTCCACCCGCCGGCTCTCGCTCGGCGTCAGCCGCCTGCGGGCCACGGAGGACACCGGCGCGAACACCAGGTCCCGGGGTCCTGGGCGACCGCCCTTGCGGTGCCAGCGCACCAGACGCTCGCCGCTGGCCAGCTGGGCGACGAACTCCATCGTCGCCGTGCCGTCGTCGACCACCACCAGATCACGGGCCCGGGTGATGGCCAGCAGCAGCTGTACGTAACGGGAGAACGGGTCCCCCAGGACGATCCGGTCGGCCCGCCGGAGCCTTCCGGCCAGACCGCCGATGGTCTGGAACGGGGCCATCGGGCCGCCCCGCGCCTCCTCCCAGCGGACCTCGTGGCCGCACTCGCGGGCGAGTTCGGCCATGCGGCGCAGCTGGCCGCGGGTCATGGGGTCCATCGGGGACAGGACCACGACGGTGAGCCCCGCGCCGGGCGCGCGCTGGTGTTCCCGCGCGAGCGCGTGCTCGTGCGCCCACTCCAGCACGTTCAGCAGCTGTACCGGACTCTCCACGAAGGCGAGAGTGCGGAGGCCGGCGGACCCGGCGCGGGGGCTCATCTACGGACGACCGTCCCGTCGTGAGTGATTCTCTGGGGGTTGTTCGGGGGCTGTTCTCCGGGTGGGTCTCCGGGGGTCGGGCTCAGACCGAGACCGGCTCGCCCGCCGCCGCGGCGATCTCCGCCTCGGCGACGACGCCGCTGACCCGGCGCAGCTTCTTCATCGGGGCGAGCTCGGACTCGTAGACCTTCTTGACGCCGTCACCGAGGGAGGCCTCGATGGTGCGGATGTCGCGCACCAGGCGGGTGAGGCCCTGCGGCTCGACGGAGGCGGCCTGGTCGGAGCCCCACATCGCGCGGTCCAGGGTGATGTGGCGCTCGACGAAGGCGGCACCGAGGGCGACCGCCGCGAGGGTGGTCTGCAGGCCCGTCTCGTGACCGGAGTAGCCGATCGGGACGTTCGGGTACTCGGCCTGGAGGGTGTTGATCACGCGGAGGTTGAGCTCCTCGGCCTTGGCCGGGTAGGTCGACGTGGCGTGGCAGAGCAGGATGTTGTCACTGCCGAGGACCTCGACCGCGTGGCGGATCTGCTTCGGCGTCGACATGCCGGTGGACAGGACGACCGTGCGGCCGGTGGCGCGCAGCTCGCGCAGCAGCTCGTCGTCGGTCAGCGAGGCGGAGGCGACCTTGTGGGCGGGGACGTCGAACTTCTCCAGGAAGGCGACGGCCTCGTTGTCCCACGGGGAGGCGAACCAGGCGATGTTCTTGGTCTTGGAGTACTCGTCGATCTGGCGGTACTCGTCCTCGCCGAACTCCACCCGGTGGCGGTAGTCGATGTAGGTCATGCGGCCCCAGGGGGTGTCGCGCTCGATGTCCCACTGGTCGCGCGGGGTGCAGATCTCCGGGGTGCGCTTCTGGAACTTGACGGCGTCGCAGCCGGCCTCGGCGGCGGCGTCGATCAGCTTGAAGGCGTTCTCGAGCTCGCCGTTGTGGTTGATGCCGATCTCGCCGACGACATAGACGGGGTTGCCCGGGCCGGCGGTCTTCGAACCGAAGGTACGCAGACGGGAGTTGGTGCTCATGGCAGAACGTCCTTACTTGTTGAGGGAGTCGAGAGAGGGGCCGAGGATCCAGCTGGCGATCTCTCGGATCGCGCCGTCGCCACCGGGGACGGTGGTGACCGCGCGTGCGGCGCCGCGTACGACGTCGTGGGCGCTCGCGACCGCCACGGGCCAGCCCACGAGGGCGAAGCACGGGAGGTCGTTGACGTCGTTGCCGACGTAGAGCACGCGCTCCGGCGCGATGCCCTGCTCCTCGCACCACTGCTT
>Ga0307514_10004980_pt1 | contig 12040 bp, 18 predicted proteins | sample 16_EM_MG_FD_203088 | JGI IMG/M metagenome (GOLD analysis project Ga0307514, IMG submission 203088) | Populus trichocarpa ectomycorrhiza microbial communities from riparian zone in the Pacific Northwest, United States - 16_EM | ecosystem: Host-associated > Plants > Roots > Unclassified | place...
AGGGAATCGAACTTGTGCTCCATGTGCACCGGGCTCATAACCTGTTGGAGAGTATAACCGCTAGGACAAAACGTGATCACTGGGTGCCAGGTTTGCCTAGACACCGATGGTATACTGTGCACCAACACTCTGGCCTTACCACATCCGCTACTCCAGGGTCAGGTCCATACCCATGATGTAATTATTTCCCTCGAGCCACTGCCAACGTCACCTGGAGAATCAGCCTTTAGGGACCTCCATACACTGAGGGACGCATTACGAGAAGCTCCGGGTTCACATAGAATCAAGGAACAGGCGAAAAACATCTACCTTAGGCCTCGGATTGGAAATCTGGCCGCCGTCGACGCTATCGCATTAATCACAGCGGACCACATTGCCTGGAGGCATAGACCACTATCCTTCAACGCTGCATACCCCACACTAGTACTATTCCAAGCAACCGTCTCATTCGACCATCCTATTTCCTCAATAGGACTGAACGACCTTCTGCAAGCCATCCCTGTTGATGGAAGAAGGAACCCGATAATATTTCTATGGGTGGTCCCACAGAACAGAATACAGCAGCGATACGAAGCCAAAGCAACTACCCTATACCCGCAGCAGCGTGTCAAGGACCCACCACATGGGAGACAAAATCCCCCTCTGCCAAAATTATATCAGATGATTCTGACAGTTAGTAATAATCGCTTATGGTCCTTGGCTGCGTGGAAGTCGTTGAAAGATGATGCTCTGGATCTGCAGTCAATTGATTTGGGCCTGAATGAATTTGAGTCACAAGGACATATTGGCGATGTTGTTCGGAAAGGACAGCGGATTGTAAGTAGTCATATAAATACCATGACATAACGTGCTGTCATTGGAAATATCAGAACCGGCCAGAGGCGTGTGACAGATGATGTGTGTATGTATATGTTCTGGTCCGTTCCGGGATTCAGTCTTCAATGCCACGGATGGCAACAGACAACACCACAGCGGTCACAGCGACGTTATAATTACTAAACGGGGACATATCCGATATGAAGGTTATTTTGTAGCAACATTTGGTCAGAACATCGGAGATAACGTAGGCGACCTATCCAAAAAAATACTCAGTAGAGGTATCCGAAATGAAAGTTATTATGTAGGTTCTGGTCCGTTACGGAATTGATCGTCACCGACAACACCGTGCAGGACGAGCCCACTTGGTCAATCGCAAGAACCAACGGGTTTCCGACGTCGGAACTTACAGCAATCGACGGAGAAGGAGAAGCTGAGCAAGAATATCTGATTTTTGCCAGAAATACCTGAGAACTACAAAATCCCCCACGAGGTCAAGTTTTCATCGCTGGAAGATACAGTACAGATACAAGAGTAAAGAGTGGAGGAATGGGTGTATCATGGGATTCCGAATCATGGACCCGCAACATTAGGTAGTCTGACCAGTTTGCATGGTGAGGATATTGCTAGTAAAAAAGTTCGTCCAATGCCACCATGGACGCTCTCCAGCAGCTGTATTACCCTTCGGCGCAACTCTTATATCTGGCAACTCCTCACGTCCTGACCCCTCAGGCTCCGGGCTCTGCCCCTTCGAATCCACACTCCCACTACTCTCCTTCCTCTCCCTCTTGACAACCTTCTCCACTGCGCGCTTCAACAAGCCTTCCAACCACTTAACTAATTCCTCACCTGAACAGGCGAATATGGCCTCAGCGAGCCAATATGGTCCTGAACGAGCGAATATGGCTGAATGAGCTAGACGAGCTCACCCCCGGCAATATGAGCTACTAAACGAGCTCATCCCCGCGATATGAGCTAAATGAGCTTATTTACCGCAATGTGATGCTGTTTACACGGTCCACTGACGTCAGTTACCTGAGCCTTTACTAATACTTGCTCCAACCTGGTGTAGGAAGGACTGGTATTCAGCTGAGGTAGCTGCCTCGGAACGGGGAGTAATGATGTTGTGGCTCAGGTAAGTGACCTCCACTTGGGGCCAGCCCCAAAGAGACATGACAATTGGCTTGAGTGAAGCGAGCTGTTGTTACTGTCGACAGATGTTTGTACCTCCGCTTGGGCTACAAGAAAAAAGCAAGCGATGCATTTGAGGCACACCGGTCTTTTGGCTCCACCACGTTCCAACACGGGTGGCATACCGTGAGCATGCCAGCAATAGTAGCACTACAAATGGTTCCTGACAACAAGTCACCACTGCCTAATGATGGGCCCTTCATGAAGTCATTAGGAGAAGCGGTGGCATGTTGAGTCAGTGGGACCGCCCCAGCGGAAGGGAGGTAGTTCCGCTGGCACCGCTAGTAATTCTGGTTCTGCTGACAAAAGTGGTGGCTTGTCAGGCCTCGGTGGCAAAATCTTTTTGTTTGCCGATTCAAGATGTCAACAAGGCGGAGGGGGAAATTATCAGTCGGGACGACTGATTGAAAAGCGGGAGTGGTACTAGGGTGGATATCTATGCCGGACAGCCACCAGATGTCGGTATAGGAAGCCTAGTACGAATCTCCGCTGGGCTCAACAGAGCGATATAATTAAGATAAGTTGAATAACGCACATCTGAGATGATTGAGCTCGCATACCGCTAATCGAACAAGGCCCCTCCCTGCCTTGAGTTAGAACCTTGAGCAAGGGCCAATAAATTTTTTTCTGAGATATCGAGCTCCGAAAGCCCAAAGACCCCCGCCTTGGTTGAAGACCCCCGCCTTGGGTGAAGACCCCCGCCTTGGTTGAAGACCCTGCCGTGGTTGAAGACCCCCGCCTTGGTTGAAGTCCCAAACTAGCGCTGCGAGCGCTAAAGACCCGAACGAGCACCACGAGCGTGCGAAGGAACAAGATCACCCCCTGCACTGGCAAGCCGGGTTGGGAGGTATGCATTGAACCCTTTCCTGTGACGCTGGCTTTTCCCCATAGGGTATTCCCACGCAGAGGGTTTTAATAGCAATGGCATGCAGGAATACCGGATCCATATATGTATTGTGCACCTCATGTTTGAGAGAAGTTGGTCGGTCGGGACGCCCTCTTGGAAAGGAGGAGTACTGTTACGGCTGAGATTATGCAGACCAGGCTAGCAACCACCCGATGGTGGGTAGTCTGAAGTCAACCCCGCTTTCCTATATATTTGCCCATGTCTTGTATCTAGTTATTGTTCTCTAAGCCTCGAGTGAAGTCTTGTATCGCTGGGTTACTTTGTCGAATGAACCAAGTCTTTATTGACGTTTGAACCCGAGCCCAGTGATATTGCCCTTGTAGGCCCCGAATACCGATATTCCGACAGATATCACCGTGATCACTTCTCGCCATGTGGTCCTTATCATACATATGTCTTTACTTGTGATAACATGTGAGCACAGCTTTTTGCTTTATGAGATGAATGGCTTAATCTTGTTTGGAAGATCCGCCCCGATGTGGTGGTGAAGAGAGATAACTCTCCACCCTTGTAATAAAATAAAGTGAGTCTCATATTACAAGATATTCTTATTTTCCCATACAAAATTGGCTGAGCAGAGGTTAAAAATGGTTGTTTATATTGATGCTTCACTGCGGAGATCTGGTCTCTGGCCTGAGACTACAAATTTCCGGCTTTTCTCGTATTTTTTTTCCCTTTTCTTAAAGACATACCTCTCAACTGCAGCCAAGATGGCTCAATATCCTAATAGAGAAGATGTCGAATTAGAAAATCGGCTACTAACACTACCATCATACCCTGGCCATACCCAACCACTTTTTTCTCCTCCTTCTTCTTCTCCTCCTTCTTCTCCTCAATCTTCTCCTCAAACTTCCTCATGTCCATTAGCTTCTCACTCTTGTGTAATACTACTATCTATTATAAGGCTCTTTTTTATTGGGCTTATTGCTACTATAATCTACATCACAAAAATGTAAGCATTATAAAACTCATTTTGAAGCTTAATAGCCCCAATCATCTGTTCAAGCTAGTAGTACGTTTATGTTGAACATACCCGCCAACAAGTGGCAATCCACCCTAGCCCCTTATTACAAAACCTCCGAGTCCGCTGGATTTCAACTCTCGATCAACTCACTTAGTTGGGGATATACCACGGAATTGACGACTGCGGAAAAATTGATTGTTTTTCCACTGGATGATAGGTTAAGAGCGGGGGAAGAAGAGAAAGAGACATAATCATTGCGGGATGCTGATATTGTTGCAATTGGTACGATGCTTGTTGCAAGCCTTCCATTGAGGTGTCTCGCGGGCGGTCTGTTCATGTTCAGGGATCTCCTAGGTATTGTAACATTACGAGGTTATATGAGCGGAGGGAATCTTGTTCGAGTAATCGAAGGCTTGTATTTTGAGAACTATCGTAGCTATCGCTATAAGGCTCAAGGCTTATGGTGCTAGTGTTCTACAGATTCTAATACATGAACGCAGTCTTTCGCTGCTTATATATACCGTCCTCGTCCATCACTTTCCTGCTTGGGATCCCTGCTAACCCTTGTTCACCATCGCTTTCCTTCTAGGGACTCGCGAGAGTATTTCCTACAGGTATGGGTGGCTGAAGAGTCATGGAATTTAAAAGGAATATACATCAGATGGCATGCAGGAACACAATGGAACTGGCATTGCAGTGCAGTGCAGTCCAAGGTTCACTGCCAGTGAGCATGTATGCATGCGTGGGAAACATACAAAAGACGGTGAAAACTAATGGCCATAAATTACAGCTAAGTTACAGTACGGGAGGGAACCAAACAAACCCCTGGCCGGTAGTAGCCTGGGCCGGGGCATTATTCAGTGAATCATTGGCGCCGCTCACGGCAAAAGAAGAATCAATAGCAACGCACCAGAAGAAGGCCGAGCAAAAGCAAATACAAAACAGCAAACTCCACCAAGCAGCCCCAGGAAAACTAAAGTCAAACCCAACGATCCCACCGCCAACTTATTTCCACCCCAGCCCGTCCCCTCTCTTTCTGTCCCGCACCTCGCGCGCCACCGCCTTCCTGAAGGCGATATCATCCCCAGCCGCCGCCAGCGCCACCCAAAAGGCGTCCTTATCGCCATCCGCGGCCCTGTTGGCGCTCGCCGCCTTGCCAGGACCAATTTTATTGCCCTGAGTAGCACTTGCACCCGACGATGATGGCGGTGCCAAATCCAAAGGCTTGGCCCTTCCCTGCATAGCGACCTGCTGCTCCAGAGCAATTTTATCGCCCTGACTAGCACTTGCACCCGACGACGATGGCGGTGCCGAATCCAAAGGCTTGGCCCTTCCCTGCATGGCGACCTGCTGCTCCAGAGCAATTTTATCGCCCCCACTAGCACTAGCACTTGCACCCGACGACGATGGCGACGCCGAATCCAAACGCTTGGCCCTTCGCTTCATGGCGTCCTGTTTGGCGTCCTGTCTGGCCTCCTGTTTCTGTTGCTCTTGGTGTTTCGCCTGGGCTCTTGCCTCCTTGTCCCACTCGACCAGCTCCTTGAGGTAGGTTATCAGCTGGGTGCGGTAGTGTTCTACACACGCATGCGGGCGTGCTCGGCAGTGTTCTCAACAGGCCTGGGCTACAGAACGGGCGGTCTGGCCTGGCCTGAATTATTCAGGCCGGGGCGAGGGGTGGCCTGGGCCGGCCCAGGCGGCCTGAATAGCGCTTGGCGCCTGAACAGCCTGAACAACGGCCTGAATAGCCTGGGACTTGGCCTGAATAGCCTGGGCCACGGCCTGAATAGCCTGAATAGCCTGGGCCACGGCCTGGATAGCCTGGGCCATGGCCTGAATAGCCTGAATAGCCTGGGCCACGGCCTGAATAGCCTGGGCCACGGCCTGAATAGCCTGGGCCACGGCCTGAATAGCCTGGGCCACGGCCTGAATAGCCTGGGCCATGGCCTGAATAGCCTGAATAGCCTGAATAGCCTGGGCCACGGCCTGAATAGTCTGATTAGCCTAGAGCGGCCCAATTAGCCTGGGGCTGGCCCAGGCCGGTCCAGGCCGGTCCAGGCTTCGGCAACCATGGCCCAGGCCGCCCCAGGTGGTTTCAGACCCGCACGGGCCCCGGCCTGGCCTGAGAACACTGCTCGGAGTCGGGGATGGACGCAGGGAGTAGGTATGGGTAGATGGACTCGTGGTTGTCGAGGATGCAGATGTGAAGGGGTAGGTGGGGCGTGGTGGCGGGAGGGTTAGCGAGGAGGGTGAGCAGCGTGGAGCAGATGTGACAGCAGCGTTTGCTGGTGCCAAGGAGACTGGGGTGGACATGCCGGAGGTCCTCGAGAATATGGGAGAGGGCCGGAGAAGCGGGTGTGGGAGCAGCGGGTAGTGCGTGCCTACCAGCGTTTTGCGCATGCCATAAGAGGCCACAGAGGATGGCTTCACAGTGTTCTTGCCCGACAAAAGGGCCCTCCAGTTTCGTCCTGCCGTTAGAGTTAAGATAGTGATCTATGAGTACTACGGCGTTGGGTGACCCCATGAGCTGCTCGACATAGGTCCTCCAGGCTCGCGGGGGGTGGTCAAATAGTTCGCGATTGACAGTCGGGGTTGTAACAACTTTCAGTTGCAGTGGGATCACGGGCGCCCTGCGCCTATGAATTGCGTCCATGGCCGCGGTCTCCCATTTGGAAACGGTTTCAATATGGTAGGTGGCGAGTCTCAACCAAAAGATGATATTCTGTGCGTCCTCCCCATTTGAGAAGTGTGGGTTGCGGAGGCCATGGGAGGACTCAAGGTTTGCTTGAGGTGGGCGGCTGCCAGTAAGACTTTCGAGTTCGGTCCAATTGAGGGCCATGGCTGGATTATACGTAGGGTCTCCCTCCTCCTCCTCCTCCTCCTCCTCCTCGTTGTCATTGTAGAATGAATTGGCTTAAATGATTTACGGCCTTGTTTAATGGATCAATGAATTTCAAGTTCAAGTTGGCCACTGCTGCCGGATCCTTTTGATCATTGTCCGCACCCAGTCCCTCCCAGTCATCCTCTACAAGAAACCACCTCTTCTCTCGTGGAGTCAAGTATGCCAGGTCCAGCCATGCCTTGTCCACGTCAATATAACCACTAGCGGATATTTTCGAGCAAAAGTCGATGCTGCTGAAGTCTGACAGCCCAAGATTCTGGAGGACAACCAGCCAGTGAGGCTCGTGCGGGTTTCTGGAGATGCACGTGAAGCGCCGTTTGAGCTTGCGGCTGCACTGAACCGTAAGATAGTTGAGCAGAATGTCGGCGGTGACTCCAACATGAGTTTTGCTGGTGGCAGTTGACAGTTTGCCCAGCAGGCCAGTGACCGTTGCCAAGTGTTGGTCCAAGTCAGGGTCCGGTTCCTGGAATATGTGGCGCAGAACGCCAAGTGGAAATTCACACGAGGAGGGACTGATTGTCTTGAGGCCGTAGTCGAGGTTCAGATCTCTGCTTAACAGTTAGTAAATGAAAGTTTTGTGAAACTTGAGGGAAGGCAAGGTCGTACCCTGTACACGAGTTCTGGGCAACGTGAATCGTCTGAGTCTCCGACGGCCAAGTCCACCTAGGAACAGTAACGGACAGAAAACCCACAACGCCGGTTGGCAGCACTTGTGATAGCAGTGCAATGATCTCATGGTCACGGATAAGCACGAAGGAGAGAGCGCGGAGGGTTTTGAGCACCTTGTGGTAGGCATCATAGCCCGCTACAATTGTTTCCTCCGGGGACGGATGGTCACAGGAGAGCCCTCTGAAGCCTGGGACAACAAAGAGGGAGAAGTCCGTGAGGACATTCAGAAGCGTGGAGAGAGTCGCGAACTCTCTTTGCTGCAACTCCGCCGCCGTCAGAGTCAATGTGGTGGGCATAATCGGAAGTGTTGATGATGGTTCCATCTGTTTTGGCGTGATGCCACAGGTGGTAATGGTTGATAAGATATGAGCTGAGCAACTACAGTCTTAAGCCTGGTTGTAGTCTTGTGCCTGGTCAATGAGAGTTCTCAGTTGTAGACCTGGTTGTGCAGTGTTCTGTCGTGAGAAAAGTAGGAGCTGTTGGCATGAGTCAGCGTAGTCTCATGCCAAGACTGAACCTTCGCGCTCCCCCCCTAGCGCCCCCCGAGCGAAGCGAGAGTCTTGGTTCTTAACCCTTGCAAGCCTACTAGTGCACAGTCACCGGCTAGTGCACACCCCCTGCAACCCCCTTGCAAAAGCTTCCCCAGCCACAACTCGTGATATATCATGAGCATGGTGATTCTGGCTAAATGCATATCTATGGAATTGAGTACGCTCTACAACATGGTTATGCTCACATCCACATCCCGCCCAGCACGACCGAAGACTCTTTCCAATATGACCTCCCCGAAAACCCACCCCCACCCCCACCCCCTCAACCCCCCTTATAGGCCATTTTAAATTGGAACGAAGTGTGCTATTATTTCTAGATGGAGGACCTGTGATCAGTGCAGGGTTGGAAAACGTATTGTTTGGTTAACAGATGTCTGTTGATTGAAGTTGATCAGTACCAAGGACCGCCATTCCTGGATTCTAATCCTCGTGTGATACCTATCACTCCATTCACAGCTCGATTTGAGTACAATTCACAACCTTGTTCCCGAACTCAGTTTCCTCTCGTACTGGCTTGGTCTCTTACTATACATAAATCTCAGGGTCTTACGCTACCAAAGGTTTTAGTTGAGTTGGGTCCCAAGAAGCGCCAGGCTGGTTTAACTTTCGTTGCTCTGTCTCGGGTCAAATGTTTAAAAGATCTAGCTTTTCTGAACCCGGTTTCACTTACACGCCTGACCTCTATAGCAACATTGAAGAATACTTCTGATAGGTTGGAGGAGGAACAACGACTGGATACTCTAGATATTGGGAGAAATCTGGAGTTATAGTTTTAATCATACGACATGGGTGGGGATGGGAATGGTGAGGATGGATAGGGATGGCGGGGATGGATGGGAATGGTGGGGATGGATGGGAATGGCGGGATGGATGGGAATGGCGGAGATGGGGATGGCAGAATGGCGGAGATGGGGATGACAGAGATGGGGTTGGGGAGAATGAAGGATGGAAGGATAGAAGGATGGAAGGATGGAAGGATGGAAGGATGCAGTATCCACTTACAGATGGGAATTGACAGTTTTCACATAAACCCCAGGATAGTGCACACATGCCATTCGTAGTTGGCCGCCAGCGCGTCAGGTAAAAGCTGAAAAGAGTGACCCACAATAAATCATAGAGAGTGTAGTCATCCAGGTAAAATGGGTCCCAAGTAGCAGCTGCCCCAGGGCGTAAATGGTACCGACCTATCCAGATCATCTCAAGTAGCACTTGGGCTGCTACCCGAGAGTCAATCTGGCTGGCGTCGAATCTATCCATAACCAAGAGCGTAGCCTCCGATCTTACCAATGCACTGCTGCGCAGGGACAGGAAATATTGAAGTCCGTTGCCCTGTTCCCACAACTCTCTGAACTGTTCAATGCTTGTTATTGTCATATAACGACTGAAGGTATGGAATTACTGCATCGGTACTGTATCTTACATCGACCATGCCCAAGGTATTTATGCAGAAGTCTCTGAACTTTCGTTCAGTTTGGTCCAGCTTACGCGATGTGCCTTTTAGATAAGGCTTCTTCGGGATGGAAGTGACTGCTGTTGTTAAGAGGGTCTGGAGCGTCCGGTAATCAGCTGCACTCCTGCCAGGGTGAGCTTGGGTGGGGGCATTGAAGGATTTGGAGTTATCCATGGCCATGATGCTTAAGGATTGTGTTTCGGATTGATGTTGAACAATCAATGTTGAAAGATTAATGTTGGAAGTGTAGACAATACTTTGGAGGTCTATCGGGGATGCCGGAAAAAGAGTGGCAGACCATATGAGGAGGCAAATGACGGTGCAACTGCAAGTGCAGAGGATACGGGGTCTAGGACGCAAATGACAGTGTGACTGCAATTTGAATTTCCTGAGGCCTGTCAGTGATGACTGGAGGGGCTGTAGAGACTGGTGGTTCAAGGAGGAGGGAATGACCGTACAATATATAGTTTTTGATCCTGAGGGCCTGGCTGAAAAACAAGATCTGTCGTATCCTGGGACATGTCGAGATAAACCAAGCCGTTCAAAGTTGGTATAGGGGCCGACAATATGACAGCTGCAGAGTACTACGTCGGGACCGCATACTGAGTATAAAAAAAACAAAAGGCTGTAGAGTACTGGTGTGGTGTTGCAGAATACTAGCGTGGTGTGCCAAAAGAGGAGTAGCACGATTCCTAAAATGGTAGTCTGCGAGACCAGAAATGGTAGGGGTCAAATCGGGACTTACTAGGGTGACTTCCCAAAAAGGTAATCAAACAATGCCCGGGAAAATAATTGCAGATTACCTGTTTAGTGCTGCAACAGGAGACTTTATCGTGTGGTCACCCACTGCAGTACTAGCCTGGTGATCTGAAGCTTAGATATGGCAGAGCAGACGGGATGCCTCGTTTTCTTCAGTCTATGGTCGTAGATGTTGGATCATATTATATAACAAGCTATCAATAAATCCAATGATTATAGTCAACGATGATTGGTTAAGTTAAGCTGTCTATGGATTCTACGAATAGACTGTCCATTGAACTCAAGGAATTTGGTCTGACAGTTGTTAATAATTGGTCAAGTAATGCTGCCTATGAATCCTATCAATAAGTTGCCCACCGAATTCTGTGAATTTGACCCAACAGTTGATAATAATTGGTCAAGTCATGTGTCTATGAATACTACCAATAAGCTGTACCCTGGATTCTGTGAATTCGATCCAACAGTCGGTAATAATTGGTCAAGTAAAGTTGTCCATGGATCCGACAAACAAGCTATCCATAAATCCAATGATTATAGTCAATCGTGATTGGTTAAGTTAAGCTGTCTATGGATTCTACGAATAGGCTGCCCATTGAACTCAAGGAATTCGGTCTGATAGTTGATAATAATTGGTCAAGCAATGCTGTCGATGAATCCTACCAATAAGCTGTCCACAGGATTCTGTGAATCCGGTCCAACAGTCGGTAATAATTGGTCAAATAAAGCTGTCCATGGATCTGACAAACAAGCCGTCCATAAATCCAATGATTATAGTCAATCATGATTGGCTAGTTTGGCTGTCTATGGATCCTACGAATAGGCTGCCCATTGAACTCGAGGAATTCGGCCTGACAATTGATAATAATTGGTCAAGCAATGCTGTCTATGAATCCTACGAATAGACTGTCTGTTGAACTCAAGGAATTCGGCCTGACAGTTGATAATAATTGGTCAAGCAATGCTGTCTATGAATCTTACCAATAAGCTGTCCCCTAGATTCTGTGAATTTGATCCAACTGTCGGTAATAATTGGTCAAATAAAGCTGTCCATGGATCTCACGAACAAGCTATCCATAAATCCAATGATTATAGTCAATCATGATTGGTTAAGTTAAGCTTCTATGAATCCTACGAATAGACTGTCCATTGAACTCGAGGAATTCGGTCTGACAATTGATAATAATTGGTCAAGTAATGCTGCCTACGAATCCTACCAATAAGTTGCCCACCGAATTCTGTGAATTTGACCTAGTAGTTGGTAGTCGTTGGTCAAGTCATGCTGTCTGAATCCTACCAATAAGCTGTCCCCTGGATTCTGTGAATTCGATCCAACAGTTGATAATAATTGGTCAAGTCATGCTGTCTATGAATCCTACCAATACGCTGTCCGCTGGATTCTGTGAATTCGGTCGGGAGCGGTTCAGGCAGAACACGCTAATAACTTCACTAACTAATAAAGAGAAAGTGCTTATGGTTGCAGAAAGGGGCGAGCTCGTCATGACGAGTTGCTACTATGCTCGATTGTATCTTGCTGCAAATACCATACCATATCATCATAGCAGATCACCATACCATATCACCATGAACATCATATCACCACGAACATCATATCACCATGAACACCATATCACCACGAACACCATCTGCTGAAGTTATGATGCCAATTTCTGCACTATGTTGTTTGAGCTCCGTAAACAAGTTATCATATCTCCTGAAATATTCAATGAGATATGGCCGTATGTGGATTCAGTTTATTCAAAATTCAGCAAGAGCTGTTGCAAGCTCATGATACAGTACGAGTTCAGAAATATGAGTGCAGACTTCGAAAAAGACT
>Ga0307514_10004981_pt1 | contig 12038 bp, 8 predicted proteins | sample 16_EM_MG_FD_203088 | JGI IMG/M metagenome (GOLD analysis project Ga0307514, IMG submission 203088) | Populus trichocarpa ectomycorrhiza microbial communities from riparian zone in the Pacific Northwest, United States - 16_EM | ecosystem: Host-associated > Plants > Roots > Unclassified | place...
GCCTCGTCCACCCGGCCGATCATCGCGAGGTCGTCCGCCATCCAGAACGAGCAGGCCAGGAAGGCTCCTTCGTCGCCGGGCAGGCCGTCGACGCCCTCGTTGTCGCCCGAGGTCGGGTAGCGCAGGATGAAGCCGTCCGAGGTGGACAGCTCCCGCTGGATCGCCTCGATCGTGCCGATCACTCGCTTGTCGTCCGGAGGCAGGAAGCCCATCTGCGGAATCAGCAGCAGGGAGGCGTCCAACTCCTTCGAGCCGTACGACTGCGTGAAGGTGTTGCGCTCCTTGTCGTACCCCCGCTCGCACACGTCCCGGTGGATGTCGTCGCGCAGTTCACGCCACTTCTCCAGCGGGCCGTCCGCGTCCCCGGACTCGATCAGCTTGATCGTGCGGTCGACGGCGACCCAGGCCATCACCTTGGAGTGCACGAAGTGGCGGCGCGGGCCCCGCACCTCCCAGATGCCCTCGTCCGGCTCGTCCCAGTGCTGCTCCAGGTAGCGGATCAGCTTCAGCTGGAGCAGCGAGGCGTAGTCGTTGCGGGCCAGGCCCGTCATATGGGCCAGGTGCAGGGCCTCGGTGACCTCGCCGTACACGTCCAGCTGGAGCTGGTGCGCGGCGCCGTTGCCGACCCGGACCGGCCCGGAGTTCTCGTAGCCCGGCAGCCAGTCCAGCTCGGCCTCGCCCAACTCGCGCTCGCCCGCGATGCCGTACATGATCTGCAGGTTCTCCGGGTCGCCGGCGACGGCCCGCAGCAGCCACTCGCGCCAGGCGCGGGCCTCCTCGCGATAGCCGGTGCGCAGCAGCGAGGAGAGGGTGATGGCCGCGTCCCGCAGCCAGGTGTAGCGGTAGTCCCAGTTGCGGACGCCGCCGATCTCCTCCGGCAGGGAGGTGGTGGGCGCGGCGACGATGCCGCCCGTCGGGCCGTACGTCAGCGCCTTCAGCGTGATCAGCGAGCGGACCACGGCCTCACGGTAGGGGCCGTGGTACGTGCAGTGCTCGACCCAGTCGCGCCAGAAGTCCTCCGTCGCCTCCAGCGACTGCTCCGGCTCCGGCAGCGGCGGCGGCTGCTTGTGCGAGGGCTCCCAGGAGATGGTGAACGCGATCCGGTCGCCGGGGGCGACCGTGAAGTCCGCGTACGTCGTCAGTGACTTTCCGTACGTCTCGGCCTCTGTGTCGAACCACACGGAGTCCGGGCCGGCGACGGCCACCGTACGGCCCTCGTGCTTGTGCACCCACGGCACGATCCGGCCGTAGGAGAAACGCATCCGGAGCGCCGAGCGCATCGGGACCCGGCCCGAGACGCCCTCCACGATCCTGATCAGCTGCGGAGCGCCGTCACGCGGAGGCATGAAGTCGATCACCCGGACCGTGCCGCGTGGGGTGTCCCACTCGGACTCCAGGATCAGGGAGTCGCCGCGGTAGCTGCGCCGGGCCGCGGTGGGCGGCTCGGCACCGGACGGGTGCGCCGGGCCGATCCGCCAGAAGCCGTGTTCCTCCGTGCCGAGCAGACCGGCGAAGATGGCGTGTGAGTCGAAGCGGGGCAGGCACAGCCAGTCCACTGTGCCGTCCCGGCAGACCAGGGCAGCGGTCTGCATGTCTCCGATGAGTGCGTAATCTTCGATGCGCCCGGCCACGTGCAACTCCAGTCGAACGGCCACGTCACCCCCCGGAACAGGGGGCTGTCGCTGGTGCGGTCAAGGGGGTTTTGGTAATGCGTCGTTGAGCGGTGAATCAAAACAGTCGTGCCGCTGTGAGGCAAAACGACAACTGTTGCTCAACGAACTGACGAGCTCTCGTTGTTCCGGTGCTTACGGGCGGGGGTGGTGCCGTGTTGCCGGCCGGACTCCGCAGCGAGTGTCCGAGCAGGATACGACGCACGTAGATGATCTGCGTGCCGCCCCGGGTAACGCGGGTGAGCCGAACGGGTGGGCAAGGGGCGGGAAACCCGCGACCGCGTGCGCGTCTGTGGCGGCCCGTGCGCGGAGGGTGGCCGGAAGCCACCTCGTCCGGTCGCTGATACCCTGGTAGCCCGTGGACCGGTGGGCACGAAACCCCCGAACCGCAGCGACGGCACCCCCGGAAAGCCTCCGGTTCGGCAGCCGCACCGCACCCCCAGACCGCGACCACGGGAGCCCCGCCTTGGCCATGCCGCCCAAATCCACGACGACCAAGCACATCTTCGTCACCGGGGGTGTCGCCTCCTCGCTCGGCAAGGGCCTGACGGCCTCCAGCCTCGGCATGCTGCTCAAGGCGCGGGGCCTGCGCGTCGTGATGCAGAAGCTCGACCCGTACCTGAACGTCGACCCGGGCACGATGAACCCCTTCCAGCACGGTGAGGTGTTCGTCACCAACGACGGCGCCGAGACCGACCTGGACATCGGCCATTACGAGCGTTTCCTCGACCGTGACCTGGACGGCTCCGCCAACGTCACCACCGGCCAGGTGTACAACACCGTGATCGCCAAGGAGCGGCGCGGCGAGTACCTCGGCGACACGGTCCAGGTCATCCCGCACATCACCAACGAGATCAAGCATCGCATCCGCCGCATGGCGACCGACGAGGTCGACGTCGTGATCACGGAGGTCGGCGGCACGGTCGGCGACATCGAGTCGCTGCCGTTCCTGGAGACGGTCCGCCAGGTCCGGCACGAGGTCGGCCGTGACAACGTCTTCGTCGTCCATATCTCGCTCCTGCCGTACATCGGTCCCTCGGGTGAGCTCAAGACGAAGCCGACCCAGCACTCGGTCGCGGCCCTCAGGAACATCGGTATCCAGCCAGACGCGATCGTGCTGCGCTCCGACCGTGAGGTGCCGGCCGCGATCAAGCGCAAGATCTCGCTGATGTGCGACGTCGACGAGGACGCCGTGGTCGCCTGCCCCGACGCCCGCTCGATCTACGACATCCCGAAGACCGTGCACGGCGAGGGTCTGGACGCCTATGTCGTCCGCAAGTTGGACCTTCCGTTCCGTGATGTGGACTGGCGTACCTGGGACGACCTGCTCGACCGCGTCCACAACCCCGACCACGAGATCACCCTCGCCCTGGTCGGCAAGTACATCGATCTGCCCGACGCCTACCTCTCGGTCACCGAGGCGCTGCGCGCGGGCGGCTTCGCCAACAGGGCCCGCGTGAAGATCAAGTGGGTCACCTCGGACGACTGCAAGACCCCGGCCGGCGCCGCGGAACAGCTTGCGGACGTGGACGGTGTCTGCATCCCCGGCGGCTTCGGCGACCGCGGTGTGCTCGGCAAGGTCGGCGCCATCCGCTACGCCCGCGAGCACAAGATCCCGCTGCTCGGCCTGTGTCTGGGTCTCCAGTGCATCGTGATCGAGGCCGCGCGCAGCCTCGCCGACATCCCGGACGCCAACTCCACCGAGTTCGACGCGGCCACCTCGCACCCGGTCATCTCCACCATGGCCGAGCAGCTCGACATCGTCGCCGGCGACGGCGACATGGGCGGCACGATGCGGCTGGGCATGTATCCGGCCAAGCTCGCCGAGGGGTCGATCGTGCGTGAGGTGTACGACGGCAAGGAGTACGTCGAGGAGCGCCACCGGCACCGCTACGAGGTGAACAACGCCTACCGCGCGGAGCTGGAGAAGAGGGCGGGCATCCTGTTCTCCGGCACCTCGCCGGACGGCAAGCTCGTCGAGTACGTCGAGTACCCGCGCGAGGTCCACCCCTATCTGGTCGCCACCCAGGCGCACCCGGAGCTGCGCTCGCGTCCGACGCGTCCGCACCCGCTGTTCGCCGGGCTCGTGAAGGCGGCCGTCCAAAGGACAGTGGCCGCGCGGCAGAATTCGAAGTGACACACCAGTTGTACGGTGGCCGGGGTGCAATCCTTCAAAAGGTGAGCACCCCGGCTGCTTTTTCGCACGTGGCCGCTCTGCGTCAGATGGCTGCCGGCTGCTGTACATCGCGTGGCTTCCGTACGTCTGGAAGGACAGGGCATGACGATCAAGGACACCCTCGAGGAGTGGCGGATCCGGTCGACGGATACCCCCTTCGTGGGCAATAAGACCTCCGTTCGCAGGGACGAGGTGTTCATGCCCGACGGCTCGGTGGTCGGCCGCGACTACCAGGTCCACCCCGGTTCGGTCGCCGTTCTCGCCCTCGACGACGAGGACCGGGTCCTGCTCATCAAGCAGTACCGCCACCCGGTGCGGCGAAAGCTGTGGGAGATCCCGGCCGGCCTGCTGGACGTGCCCGGCGAGAACCCGCTGCACGCCGCCCAGCGCGAGCTGTACGAGGAGGCGCACGTCAAGGCCGAGGACTGGCGGGTGTTGACCGACGTCTACACCACGCCCGGCGGTTGTGACGAAGCCGTACGGATCTTCCTCGCCCGCAACCTGTCCGAGGCCGACGGAGACCGCTTCGAGGTGGAGGACGAGGAGGCCGACATGGAGCACGCGCGCGTGCCGGTCGGCGAACTGGTCCGGGGTGTACTCGCGGGCGACCTGCACAACAACTGCCTCGTGCTGGGTGTGCTCTCCCTGGTCGCCGCGCGGGGCGGCGACGGGCTCGACGCACTGCGCCCGGCGGATGCGCCGTGGCCCGCGCGTCCCTTCGACTCCTGAACGCCCACGCCCCATTCTGGAACATTCACACATTCCACCCGGTGTGACCATCGGCTGATCCGATCGAGGGATATGTCCGCCGCGCTCCGCCCGGAACGTAGCAGAGCGTGAACTAGGCTCTGGAAACGCCCGAACCGGAGTCCCGGCGGGCTTGCGCGTGCGGTGGGACGGGAGTGTGGCCCGTGACGGATCAGGCGGTGGACGCAGACGGTGCACGGCTGTCGGCACAGGCTTCCGCGGACGATCAATTCCTCGGCCGCACACGGGAATTGAAGGAACTGCGCGCCGACATCGAGCGTGCGGGACTGGACACGATCTCCGGCCGCAAGGCTCCCCGCGCGCGCGTGCTCCTCATCGCGGGAAGGCCCGGTTCGGGACGCACCGCCCTCGCCGCGGAACTCGCCCGGCAGGTCGCGGACCGTTACCGGGACGGGGTACTGCGGGCCCGGCTCGCCGAGCCCGACGGCACGCCCGTCCCGGTCGAGCGCACCGCCCGCGAACTGCTCGCCGCCCTTGAGGTGCCGGCCCCGGCCGGAGCCGCCGAGGACGACCTCACGGCGCTCCTTCGCGAGACCCTCGCCGACCGCCGGATGCTGCTCCTGCTCGACGACGCGGCCACCGCCGAACAGGTCGACGCCCTGCTGCCGGACACCCCGGAGTGCCTGGTCGTCGCCGTGTCCGGAGGTCCGTTGACCGGGATCGCGGACGTCCGCCCCTGCACCCTGGGCGGCCTCGACACCAAGTCGGCGGTGGAGTTGCTGTCCCGGCACACCGGGTCGGTCCGCATCACCGTCGATCCGCGGGCCGCCGAGGGCCTGGTCGTGGCGTGCCAGGCCCAGCCCGCCGCGCTGGCCCTGGCCGGTGGCTGGCTCGCCGCCCGCCCCAAGGCGGCCGTCTCCGACCTCGCCAAGCAACTGTGCGCGGAGGGCGACGAGGGCACTCCGCTCAGCCGGGTCTTCCGGCTCGTGTACACGTCCCTGCCCGGATCCGCCGCCCGGATACTGCGGCTGCTCGCCCTCGCCCCGGCCGGCCTGGTCGACCCGCACACCGCGTCCGCGCTGGCCGGCTGCTCGGTGAACGGCGCCCGCACCACCCTGGACGACTTCGTCGCCCTCGGCCTGCTCCAGGCGGTGGACTCGCCACTTCCGCAGTACGAGGTCCCCGGCTGTCTGCACCCTCTGCTGAAGGCCCTCACGGAGACCCAGGACCGGCCCGCCGAGCTGCAACTGGCCCGGGCCCGCATGCTGGAGCGGACCGTACGGCTGCTGCAGTCCTGCCGGGCGATCACCGAGACCGACAGCCCCGAGGCCCGCGGGAAGCTCCTGGGTATGCCCCGCGCCCTGCGCTTCCCGACCCCCCGGGCGGCCGCCGAGTGGCTGACCCTCCGCAAGCCCGCCCTGCTCGCCGCGGCCCGCCTTGCGGTCGCCGACGGGGAGCTGGACACCCTTGCCCGGCGTCTGATGTCCCAGCTTGTGCGGGCCCTGGTGGCCCATTGCGGCACCCGGGCGGTCGCACCCGACCTGTACGGCGTCCACGCCCTCGTGCTCGACGTGGCCGAGCGCCGGAAGCTGCCCCGCGAGAAGGCGGCCGCGCTGCTGAACCTCGCCGACCTGGACGCCAGGACCGGCCGCACGAACGCGGCGCTGACGCGTTACCGGGCGGCATTGGACGCCGGACGGGAGGCGAACGACCCGTACGCGATCGGCCGCGCGATGGAATCCGTAGGCGGCGCCCATCAGGAGCTCGGGGACTACGACCGGGCCGCCGACTGGTTCGGTCGTGCCCTCGCCCAGCGGCTGGCCCGGGACGAGCGCGCGGACGCCGCCCGGCTGTACGGCCGTATCGCCGCCGCGCACACGTTCGCGGGCCGTTACGGCGAGGCCTTGCGGGGCTGGCGGGCGGCGGCGGCCGGACACCGCAAGAGCGGCGACGTGGCCGCCCACGCGCGGGCGTTGAGCGAACTCGCACGCGTCCAGGAGTACGCCGGACGCCCCGAGGAGTCGCTGCGCACCTGCCACGACGCGCTGGAGTGGGCGCGCCGCGCCGACGACGTCCGTCTCCAGGCCGCGCTCCAGCTTCGGCTCGCCGACACGCTGGAGCGTCTCGGCGATCCGGTGGCGGCCTCGCTGCACCGGGGTACGGCCGAGCGGCTGCTGGGTGAGGAGCTTCAGGAGCCCGAAAAGGCGGCCGGGGCGGAGCCTGAGCAGGCCAAGCAGTTGGAACAAGACGCTAACGCCTGCGAAATCCGCAGTACATCCACTGAAGATTGATGCAATGAAAGGCTAGACAGCGGGAACGCCTTCATTAGACTGGCTCTGCCGCGCCTTCTCCTGCGGTGCATCCTGGTGTGCCCGAGCATGCCTGGGTATGTCTTGTAATGCCCCCGTTTCCCCTGAGGCAAGGACCGTGATCGACGTGAAGGTCGGCATCCCCCGCGAGGTCAAGAACAACGAGTTCCGGGTGGCCATCACCCCCGCCGGTGTGCACGAGCTGGTGCGCCACGGCCACCAGGTCGTCGTCGAGCGGGGTGCCGGTGTCGGCTCCTCGATCACGGACGGGGAGTACGTCGCCGCCGGCGCCCTGATCCTGGAGTCCGCCGACGAGGTGTGGGCCACCGCCGACCTGCTGCTCAAGGTCAAGGAGCCCATCGCCGAGGAGTATCACCGCCTCCGCAAGGACCAGACACTCTTCACGTACCTGCACCTGGCCGCCTCCAAGGAGTGCACCGACGCCCTCGTCGAGTCCGGCACCACCGCGATCGCATACGAGACGGTCGAACTGCCCAGCCGCGCGCTCCCGCTGCTGGCCCCCATGTCCGAGGTCGCGGGCCGCCTCGCCCCCCAGGTCGGCGCCTACCACCTGATGCGCGCCAACGGCGGCCGCGGAGTACTGCCCGGGGGTGTCCCCGGCGTGCTGGCCGCACGGGCCGTCGTCATCGGCGGCGGTGTCTCCGGCTGGAACGCGGCGCAGATCGCCATCGGCATGGGCTTCCACGTGACCCTGCTCGACAAGGACATCAACAAGCTCAAGGAGGCCGACAAGGTCTTCGGTACGAAGATCCAGACCGTCGTCTCCAACACCTTCGAGCTGGAGAAGGCCTGCCTGGAGGCGGACCTCGTGATCGGCGCCGTGCTGATCCCGGGCGCCAAGGCCCCGAAGCTGGTCACCAACGAGCTCGTGTCACGCATGAAGCCGGGAAGTGTCCTTGTCGACATCGCGATCGATCAGGGCGGCTGCTTCGAGGACTCCCGTCCGACCACCCACGCCGAGCCCACCTTCCCGGTCCACAACTCGGTCTTCTACTGCGTCGCCAACATGCCCGGCGCGGTGCCCAACACCTCCACCTACGCGCTCACCAACGCGACGCTGCCGTACATCGTCGAACTCGCCGACCACGGCTGGGCGGCGGCGCTGCGCCGGGATCCCGCGCTCGCCAAGGGGCTGAACGCCCATGACGGCAAGGTCGTTCACCGCGAGGTCGCGGAGGCGCACGGCCTGGAGCATGTGGAGCTCGACGCGTTGATCGGCTGAGCGGCGACCTTAAGTCTCCTTTTGGTAAAGGTCGATACGTCAACAGAGGTCGTCAACACCGCGCGCCCGGCCGGACCTTGCCCGACATGGTCCGGCCAGGTGTGTGTATGGTCACTTTGACCCTCTCGGTCAACTCGCCTCGAACGTAACCCTTGAACCGATTCGTACACCGGTGAAACCCACCGTGCGACGGCCGTACGCCCTTGACAGAGGGATGTTTCATTGCCGACACATCCTGCCGGGTCCGGCGGATTGTGTTGCTGCGGACGCCCGACACGCCATAGAGTCGCCAACCGTCGGCATGGTGCCACGCCGACCTGTCTAGAAGTTTCCTGGTCACCAAGGAGGTAAGACGACTTGTGAATGAGTCGACATTTTCTCCCGGGGGTGGTCAACCAGGAATGCCTGCAGGGGCTCAGGGCCCCGCGGGGTTCGAGGCTGTCGGCTCCGTCGCGGTGCGCACCCACGCAGCCCACCAGAGTCCGCAGGTGACTCGGACACACCAGAGCATGGATGGCCATCACGTGAACGCCATGGCCGGCGACGGAAGTGGCGCGCCCCACAACCACTTCGCCGACTACGACGAACTGCCCGACGGGCACTTCTACGACCCCGACGCCGAGTACGAGCCTGATCCCGAGTACGCGGCCACGCTCGCGCCCGATGCTGCCCGGCAGCGCCGTGAGCGCGTCGGTCCGACCGGACGCCCGCTGCCGTACTTCCCGATCCCGGGCCCGCTGACCAGTCACGGCCCCGCGACGATCATCGCGATGTGCAACCAGAAGGGCGGCGTCGGCAAGACGACGTCGACCATCAACCTGGGTGCCGCCCTCGCGGAGTACGGCCGTCGTGTGCTGCTCGTGGACTTCGACCCGCAGGGCGCGCTGTCGGTGGGTCTCGGTGTCAACCCGATGGAGCTCGACCTCACCGTCTACAACCTGCTCATGGAGCGGGGCATGGCGGCTGACGAGGTGCTCCTGAAGACAGCGGTCCCCAACATGGACCTGCTGCCCAGCAACATCGACCTGTCCGCCGCCGAGGTCCAGCTGGTCTCCGAGGTCGCGCGCGAGTCGACGCTGCAACGCGCCCTGAAGCCGCTCCTGGCCGACTACGACTACATCGTGATCGACTGTCAGCCCTCGCTCGGCCTGCTCACGGTGAACGCCCTGACGGCCGCGCACAAGGTGATAGTGCCCCTGGAGTGCGAGTTCTTCGCCCTCCGCGGTGTCGCCCTGCTGACGGAGACCATCGAGAAGGTCCAGGAGCGGCTCAATCCGGAACTGGAGCTCGACGGGATCCTCGCCACGATGTACGACTCGCGCACCGTGCACAGCCGTGAGGTGCTCGCGCGGGTCGTCGAGGCCTTCGACGACCACGTCTACCACACGGTCATCGGGCGCACGGTCCGCTTCCCGGAGACCACGGTCGCCGGTGAGCCGATCACCACGTACGCGTCCAACTCCGTCGGTGCCGCCGCCTATCGCCAGCTCGCCAGGGAGGTGCTCGCCCGGTGTCACGCCGAGTGAGTCTGCCGGGGGCCGACGAACTGTTCCGTACGACAGGGGGAACGGCGCTCCAGCCGTCCGCTCCCCGGCGCCCGGTCAACGGCGAGGCCCGGGTGCCGGCGCCCGCGGGGGAGTCCGGCGGGGCCGCGGCCACGGCGCCGCCGTCCTCGTCCGAGAACGCACCGCAGTCGGTGCCGGCCCAGGGCGGTGACGGCGACGGCGCGGAGCATGCCGCGGCCGACTCGGAGCCGGCCGGGGGCGGCGAGTCCCGCAGCCGGGGCGCGGACCCCTCCGGACGCCGTCAGGCCACGCAGGAAGGTTCTGCCCCGGGTGCCAACGCGGCCGCGCCGCGCGGCAAGCGCGGACGGGCGCCCTCGCGGCGCCCCAGCGGGCGGGAGCGGCACGACGAGAAGATCACCGTGTACGTCTCCGCCGAGGAGCTGATGGATCTGGAGCACGCGCGTCTGGTGCTCCGGGGCGAGCACGGGCTGGCGGTCGACCGCGGTCGGATCGTTCGCGAGGCCGTTGCCGTGGTGCTGGCCGATCTGGAGTCGCGCGGGGACGCGAGCATCCTCGTACGTCGGCTGCGCGGGCGGTAGCGGTAGCCTGCGGGGGCCATGACCTCGAGCGACGTTCCCCCGGGCGCCGGCGCAGCCGCCGGTCGTCGGCGTGCGCTGGGGAGAGGGCCCGGGGCGGTTCCCGTTCCCGCGGAAGCCCCGGCTCCGCCGGCGGAACCGCCGGTTGCGGAACGCCCTGCTCCGGCTGAGCCTTCCGCTCCAGTGGAGCCCGAGGAGCCACAGGGAGCGGAGGAGCCGCAGGGGGCCGAGGAGCCGCAGGGGGCCGAGGAGCCCGCAGAACCCGGTGACGGTGTCTTCAAGGTCCGTCTCTCCAACTTCGAGGGACCCTTCGACCTCCTCCTCCAGCTGATCTCCAAGCACAAGCTGGATGTCACCGAGGTCGCCCTGTCCAAGGTGACCGACGAGTTCATGGGGCACATCCGGGCGATGGGACCGGACTGGGACCTCGACCAGACCACCGAGTTCCTGGTCGTCGCCGCCACGTTGCTGGACCTGAAGGCGGCCCGGCTGCTGCCCGCCGCCGAGGTGGAGGACGAGGCCGACCTGGCTCTGCTGGAGGCCCGCGACCTGCTGTTCGCTCGGCTTCTCCAGTACCGCGCGTACAAACGGATCGCCGACATCTTCAGTGGCCGGCTCGACGACGAGGCCCGCCGCTATCCCCGTACCGTCGGACTCGAACCGCACCATGCCGAACTGCTGCCCGAGGTGGTCATCAGCATCGGCGCGCAGGGGTTCGCGAGGCTCGCGGTCAAGGCGATGCAGCCCAGGCCCCGGCCGCAGGTGTACGTCGACCACATCCACGCTCCGCTGGTGAGTGTCCAGGAGCAGGCCCAGATCGTGGTCGCACGGCTCAGGGAGCGGGGCGAGGCGACCTTCCGGGCGCTGATCGAGGACACCGACGACACACTGACCGTCGTGGCGCGCTTCCTGGCGCTGCTGGAGCTGTACCGGGAGAAGGCCGTCACCCTGGAGCAGGAGACCGCCCTCGGGGAGCTGCTGGTGCGCTGGACGGGTGGGGACCAGGGCGATACGCCGAAGGTCACCGACGAGTTCGACCGGCCGCCCGAGGTACCCAAGGACGAGGCCAAGGAGAAGATGGCGTGAGCGAGGAGACGACCGACGTTCCGGCCGAGGTGCACACCGTCGCCGACCTCGATCTCAAACCGGCCCTGGAGGCCGTCCTCATGGTCGTGGACGAGCCCGCGACCGAGGAGCATCTCGCGAAGATACTGCAGCGGCCCAGACGCCAGATCGGGGACGCGCTGCGGGAGCTGGCCGACGAGTACACCGTGCAGGGGCGCGGCTTCGAGCTGCGGCTGATCGCGGGCGGCTGGCGTTTCTACAGCCGCCCCGAGTACGCGCCGGCCGTCGAGGGGTTCGTCCTCGACGGCCAGCAGGCCAGGCTCACCCAGGCGGCGCTGGAGACCCTGGCGGTGGTCGCCTACCGCCAGCCGGTCAGCCGCAGCCGGGTCTCCGCGGTGCGCGGAGTGAACTGCGACGGCGTGATGCGCACCCTTCTCCAGCGCGGTCTGGTCGAGGAGGCGGGCACGGAACCCGAAACAGGTGCGATCCTGTACGTGACGACGAACTACTTCCTGGAGCGGATGGGCCTGCGCGGTCTGGACGAGCTCCCGGAGCTCGCGCCCTTCCTCCCGGAGGCGGAGGCGATCGAGGCCGAGACCCAGGAAGGCGTACCGTCGTTCGATCCGGACGCCCCGGACGCGGACGACGGTCCCACGACGAACCCGACGACGACGGAACTTTGATGCGAAGCAGCGGTAGCGGTAGCGGCAAGAGCGGTGGGCGCGGCAACCACCGCGGGGCCGGCAACAACAGGGACCAGAAGCAG
>Ga0307514_10004982_pt1 | contig 12035 bp, 15 predicted proteins | sample 16_EM_MG_FD_203088 | JGI IMG/M metagenome (GOLD analysis project Ga0307514, IMG submission 203088) | Populus trichocarpa ectomycorrhiza microbial communities from riparian zone in the Pacific Northwest, United States - 16_EM | ecosystem: Host-associated > Plants > Roots > Unclassified | place...
CTTCGGGCTTTCGCCCATCGTCTTACTACCAGTAGCTAGCGATACTCAGTCCGTCATGTGCATTGCCCCAATGATAGCTTCTCATCACATCAGATCATCTCGTAGCGCACTGCAAAGATTTGCCGTGATGAGGGAAGACTTGATGTTCAATATCTTCGCGATCTGCTCTCGAGACAACGGATTGAACGCGAGAATCACTGAGGCCAAGACTCTCCTCAAATTTGCGAACACTGTGGCCTCCTTGACGCTGAAAAAGCCATGCATCAACACTTGTGCGTATAGTGGGTCGATGCCTGCGCGTCCCTCATGAACAGTGCTGTCTGGTAAGGTGACAATCAGTTGGAGGCGCTCATCAGGCTCGTGATGCTCCGACTCGATAAACCTGGCCAGGGTAGAGGCGAAAATGAATAGCCCAGATGACTTCTTGGTCAGAGCTGTCAGGTCCTTGTCGCACGGCCACGGGTCCGAGACATCGAAGTCGCTCCTTCGTTTTGCAACCGCCGTCAATTTCTCCTGCAGGAACAATCGGATGTCCTCATCGACGCTGGACAACTCGACCTCGTGTAGCAAGAAAACCTGAGTGAAGGGTACCAGGAGAGGGAGTCGAAATCCTGTTCGGATCCGTGGTTCCGGTCTTCCGGTGATGAAGAACTTAACCGATGGCAACTGCTTGACGAAGCGACCAAGGACAGAGAGGATGGCCGAGGCGGGCTGGTCGTCGACACACTCATCCAGGGCGTCCACGACGATGACGCACGAGGTTTTGGTGAAGGAGAGGGGGTACACGATTAAATCCTCGAGTTGAGATATGAGTGAATTCTGTGCGGCAGAGGGATCCCGCTTTATTACGCGAATGATTTGCTTCCGGAATGCGGGATACCGACATGCGAGTTGATAGGCAAGTGTGGGAAAGATATTTTTGAGTTCCTTTCGATTGAGGTAATCTCGAGAACAGAAGAAGCTTGCACCGAGCGTCCCATTCTCCGCGACCACCCCGGAGAACGTCTGGGCAATTGTCGACTTGCCTGTTCCCGCCAGGCCGTTGAGCCAGAAGACGTAGCTATCCTGGGAATCTTTGGCCCATCGCATGATGCCCTCGAGGACGGACTCTCGAGTGCCCCGGAGACACGTGTCGTGATGACCGGCTTGATGTCCCGCGTTATGTACAGGCTCCAGTTTTCCTAGGAGCTCGAGGTCTGCAGCTTCCTGGTGATTATTTCAGTTTCAAACCACCCCCAGGGTAGCCTGAACGATTCCCTCACAATAATGTTCCGGGTATTTTCGTCAATTTCCTTTGCTCTCTCGTTGATTCTCTTTGCATCCTCGTCGATCCCCTTTGTGTTCTCGTCGATTCTTTTTGTGTTCTCGTCGATTCTCTTCGTGTTCTCGTAGATGCTTTGTTGTATGGATGTCTATCCAAAACGTGAGGCAGCTGAACTGGGAGAGTTTGTGACACATACCTGATAATCTGTGACGGCATAACCTAGGTCTTGGATGAACCCGCTCAAGGTGTTGGCGTGGTCAGGATTCCTCAAGAACTTCACGAGTCCGTGTTGCTCGCACAGTGGTCCGAGTCTTGCAAGAATCCTATCCAATTTCCTGCGAACAACCGATGTGATTCAGTAATATTCCGGTGTCTCATTGGGGAGGAACACTAACTCCCGGAGAGCCTTTCTCCTCGCCTTCTCTTCGCTGTCCTGGTCGCCCATCGGGGACGCGAGTACGCCGGCAAGCGACTGTATCCTTTCCTCGATTTCTCTAACCTGTTCTGCATTGGCGGTGGTTTGCTAATGAAACTATCAGTGGTCAGAGTTGGAGAGAGAGACGCGAAGACTGACGTCGTAGTTCTTTATGAGAACTGCGAGAGCTCCGAACACAGCCTTGAGCGGTAAAAACATGTCTGAGGACTCCTTGGCGATCTCGACGGCCATCCTCGCCGCTCCATACGCCGTTCTCCAACCCGACTCTTTCGATGACCCAGGTTCATCGGTGCCAGCACCTGAAGGATCAGGCCCAGGATCTAAAGACGAGGAACAAAGAGACAAGGCGATCACGCTCGACGAAGCGACAAGCGCCTTCGGATCTTTGGCTTTGGAGTGTGTTCTCACGGCTTCCTTCCTTATGAACTCGATCGGTGATTTGGGTGTGGATGGTGGGCTGTTTATCGGTTTCGCTGACGACGGAGATTTTTCCCGGAAGCGGCGCATGGTGGACACGAAGACACAGTATAGACGCCATCCCCCCAATGTCCGGCGGGCATGGACGAAACCTGACATGTATACTTGAGGCTTGATGGGCGCATCCCCGATAAATTACGTAAAACCCGACAATCCAGAGTCTTGGACTTCAAAACGTTGAAGCCACAGCAAGGTGATTTAAATCCACTCTCATCGTCTCATACATTTGTGGTAGTGCACAGAATTACCTAGGCTGAGAGGAGAAATTAGCAGAAGACCATCGGCGGGCAGAGGTGGTGTGAAAATCGGTTGACGTTGCAGATGTCCAACATTCCAAGGCTGTCTGATCGTCCCTGGGTCTGGGTGCCCCAACAAGCGCAGCATTTTTTGAAGGACCTGTTCTGCGTTGGCGAACGATTCGGGTGGTACAACCTCATCCACCCAACCACTGAGTACTACTATCCGGTCGTCTTGATGTGGGAAAACGCGAGCGATCTCTGCCGTCAGACGGTCGCGATGAAAACCTCAGTGCTCCCTTGCACTCGCGCAGCCTTTATGAAAAGTTCAGTTCCTACGAGCCTCTCAGTAGTCACGCTACCGATGCACTCTGAGCCCTATAGCGCCTGATTTGCACGTCGTCGCGTCAGTGAGCATCGACCATTTTGTGGTGATGGGGCCATTGCCAAACACAACCAAACAACGCACCCACAATCCTGGCACCGGGGGCAGCGGAAAATTTACCCGTTGGAGATACCTTGAATTTATTCTGAAGTTTGAGTTAGTATCCGGACGATAAAGTGAATGAAGAAAAGTTAAGTAAATCCGCACACCAGCCAATGAGAGTGGTTCCCGTCTATTTCATCACCTTGATCTCAAAGGTTTCCTTTCGCGCTTTATTTGAAAGAAACTGATTCAAAATTCACTGTAAAATCATCATCCTTTCAACGGAAAAATACCTCAGTGCCCCCGGTGTGGACGATTCATCAATTACGGGTGGTCAGTGGGTGACTGTCCCCAAGGTCTGTACAGTGCTGTAGACGAGTCCAGATGAATATCAATAGCCTTTTAAGGGAACTGTCAGGACCCCGACCTCTCCGTCGGGTCGCGGACACCGCAAAGCTCGGCTAGTGGCACCCTTCTACGACGGATATACATATCCCTAGTCCCATGGACAGTCACCCACTCGCGGATTTTTACAAATACAGTTGAGCAACAGGGTATTTTGTGGTGCGAGAGTGACGGCAATCCTCATCAGCAACATGTACTTCAACTTATTTTCCCACCAGCCAAATGCAAGTGGGTCCCTCACTGTAAATCGCGCGTCAACTTATAAAAGTTGGGGACATGGCTTATAAAAGCCAGAGAAAACCAGAAAACCCACCGAAAAGGTGGAAATGAGCGAGAAAAGTAAGAAAAAAAGTATTTTTCCCTTTCGCTGATGCATTTCGTTGCAAGACATTATAAGACGAAATAAGTACCAATAAGTAAAATAAGTCTAGATAAGTGAATGACTACTTTACTGATGCACGGTTGCGCCGCCTGATGGCGGGGACCCTACGGTGGGAGGGATTGAGGCCGATCGCTATCCCGAGGGCATCCTCGGGAGAATTTCCCACGGAAGGGGTACCACCCCTGGTCCCCAGCCGGGAGCTGAGAGGATTTTACCCCGCACAGAGGGTTTAAACTCCGGAGGAGTAATACTTAACTGATAAGGACTCCCGGTGTTGAACGTTGATCCTTCTCCGAAGAACCACCCAAATACACCAACGCGAGGACCAGAACGTCCCTACTATTAAACACGCGTTCAGTGCCATGTACGGTCTCGATTTTTTTTTCTTCCTCTCTTTCACCGTGGAACTTCTTCCAGAACACCGGGGGTGAGCACCCCAAATGTCCTAACCGCGATATTCGGCTTAAGCTCCGTTCATTCCGAACAGTAAGCTTAACTCCATTGCAAATCAATACCCAGAACCTTGCTCATGACCCTTTAGAGTCTACGGGTAATTTGTATAAATTGTTCATCGGTTCACGTCCCACCCCCACCCCATACCATGGTGAGCCGGGATCACTCTACAATGCCATCTTCTGATGTGTCATTTTGTTTTCGAGACGACAAGAACGCTCTGGATTACAACCGGGGCCCACCAGTCTGATGAATCCGTGGCGAGCTGGGAACGCGACTTCCACGCCGATGAACCACGCGCAGCTCTCATGTAGAGTTGGATTCCTGCTGTGCACACTGTCGCTGGCTGGCCGGCTCCCCCGAAGGACCACACGGAGATTTCATCAACCAAGAGGTGATGTCTAAGATACCCCGGAGCCCCATATCGCGCCCTCAATATGTGGTCGCTCAAACGAGCTGCCGAGCTTTGGAGATGAGCACGCAAATATTTTCGCTCCTACTATTTACGAAGAAAATTGTGGGACGTAAAATGGTGAATAGGCCGCCATAGTCCCTGGCCCCCATGGTTCCGTAAGCGTGACCCGATATCGGGAGGGTCGAGAAAAAGCGCTCATTCATGAGTTGTGAATCCGGAAAAATGGCTGCAAGAGGGGAGTTGGCTTTCATCTCGAGGTGCAGGTAAAATATAGGTAAGGAAACGCAGTAGGTGAGAACCGAATCAGGGGATTCTCATTGTGCCATGGGCTCAGATATTTAAGCAAGGGCCAACCTTCGCTTCTGCCCCCAAAACCGCTGCACATCACCATGAGATATCCTCGTCCCATGGCTCGCATTCTCAACTCTGTTCGCCTGTTTTCTTTTAGCGTGTTCTCTTTTTGGTCTTCCCAATCAGAGAGCACGGCTTACCTGTCGCCGTTCTCGAACTCCCCCCCGGTGCCGGTAATCGACAACGACTTGCCATACGAACGTTACTCAGAGGCGGTCCGACGACTGCGCCCGCTCTTCTCACCCACCTGCCCTTTATTCGAACCAGGCGAAGTGACGGTGATCGGTGACACTCCCATTGCTGCCGGAGGCTTCGCAGACATCTGGAAGGGAACTCGTGGCTACGGTCGCGACAGTCACAATGTCATCCAGAAGACCTACAGATGTTACGAAATTTGTGACGTTGAGCGCACTTTCCGGGTGAGAAACCAACATTCCTCACACACCCCATGGTTTACGTTCCATTTCAGAGGTTCCTCAGCGAGGTGTGGGTACTCACACAACTCTCCCACCCCAACACTGCCCGATTCCTCGGAATCAATCCAACTCCAGACCACCCTTTCGCCCTCGTTCTCGATACCGGCTGCGATCTCGGCCTCAGAGAGTACCTCGACGAGTACCCTAAAGTCGACAGGTTGAAGTTGGTTCGTCGGTTACCTTTTAGCACCCGACAGTCACCATCCTGATCTTCATTCTCGGTGCCAGGTCCTGGGGATCGCATGGGGACTGAAACACGTGCACGATCTAGACATCGTGCACGGTCATCTCGCTCCTGTAAGATCGTCGCTAGTCTGCCAGAACCTCCGTAGGCTCACGTTCTCGTAGGAAAACATCCTGGTCGGCCCCGATGGCACCCCTCGCATCACGGGATTCGGCTCTTCCCTCATAATCGCCCGTCCGGACTTGTGGTCGGGAAAGGACGTTGTTGACTTCTTCTACGGCAACGCTCCAGAACTAAATGGATCCCGAACAAAAGCTACCGTTAAAATCACGAAAGCAAGCGACATCTACGCATTCGGGGTACTCACTTGGCAGGTGGGAAATTTCCCCTTCCATCGCAATCTTTCGATCAGAATGAGCTCATTATGAACGCTTGAACCCTCGTCATTGTATGTCAGATCTTTGGTGATCTCGATGTCCGTCGAGCGTCGAAGGGCGGTCATCCATCCCGACTCCCTCGCCACGTTGGCCTTTCCGATAGGGCATGGAAGCTGGTAAAGGCGTGTTGTCGTGATCTGCCATCACGCCGCATGACCGCTGACCGAGTCGTGGCGCTTATCGAGGCGGAATAACTCCCCGCCTACCCGTTCGATGTATCTAACGCTTTGCAAGCTCCCTCCAAACCATTTCTCACATTCTCCGTTCTTCCTCCGATCGCTCGTATTTACTCCATGCCAATACGGATCCTTCCACCCTTTCTTCTTATCCTATTGAATCCGCGGTCGTGCTTTGTTACGACCGCCTAATTGAATATCTTACATTTAGCTGTTACCTTGGTTTTCACCCCCTAGTTATTATATCAACGAGATTTTTGAACTTAAGTACCACATGTACAAGTTTTACGACCGACGCATGCCCCCGCCCTTCCCCCCCTTCACGTCATTCTCCTTTTCCCCCCCTTGTTACATGTACACGATTAATATTGGAAGCCCTGGCTAGTCATATCCTTATATTATAGCCTGAACTGCCGTGTGAGGTGTGTCCCTTTTGGAATACGCCGTTCACATTGCACGTTCGGCGTGTTCAGGGGGACGAGAACACCCGACGACTCAATGAAGTGACCTAGATCCGCACCCTTGCTTCTAAACTGTTTCGTACCCTGTCGTCCAAGCCTTTGCCAATGAAGACAAGCTTCCCGATCTCCCCAGCACCGTCCGATTCCTCCGTCGACTCGACGAGAGAGAGATCGTACATCTCCCTAACCCCTTGCAATACATAAACCTCGCCCGCAACAGTTCTAAACATTCCTTTGCACCTCAACACATCAAGGCCACCCGCATCCTCTTCGTTTGGCAACTTATGTTCCCAAAGAACCGATCGTATCCACTCGTCCAGAGACTCCACCTGCGTAGCAGGCAAAATCGGGACGGGTACAAGGATACTAGATATCCCCCGTATAGTGTAGTGCGTCGACTTGGGATGAGATTCTGGGTCGGGACACTTTCCATCTGCATGGTCGCGGTGGTGGTGCGTCTCCGGAACGGAAGCGGGTGGTATACGAGACGCATATGCGTTCAGGTTCATCACGAGTCCGAGATCGATGTTCGACTGAGTCGTCCGATGCGTGGTGACTAATGGATTGATTCCGTGAACGATGCCTTCCAGTGTGGATATTTTGGCTTCCGAAGCCAAGTCGACTTTGTTGATGAGGATCACATCCGAGCACGCCACCTGTCTGAAATTGGTTCCTGTCAGCTCGGGGACGATACCCCCACCTCAATAGCCCTTACCTGACGCTCTCTCCCTCTCCCTCGCTGGCGTGATCTTCTCCTATTTGCTGTAGAGTGCGGATGGCAGTCATTTCCCTGCATTCAAAAGTTACAAAAGAAGCACCTACCCGTTGTCCGTATACGGCATCTACTAGGCACACAACTCCGTCTAGATAGATGTCTTTCCCAAGACCCATCGAGTATTCCTCGTTGTGCCAGAACATTCCCGCAATCGGGCCTTCACAACCGGGGGTCATCACACATGGCCCACTTGAAAGTCAAAACTCGAAGGCTCACCTGGGTCAGCAAGCCCGGTAGTTTCCAGCAAGATGTAATCAAATGCGCCTTTCCTCTTCATGAGATTCTCAATAGCGGCGATCCCACTATCCTTAATACTGCAACACAAGCATCCGTTTGCGAGTTCGAGGAACTCTTCCGACTGTTGGGAATCCGAAGAAACATTTATCGTCTTTGCTGTTGTTTGTGAGTCTATCCCGAATATCCTGGAAGAATTTGGGAATACCTTCAATGTCCTGAGATTTTTCCACGGGTCAGCGCTGGATACAAAAAACACTCCGGGAAAACTCACAGCTGTGTCTCCAAACTCGTTCATGATCACCGCGATTCGGTATCCGTGCCTCTCCGTCAACACCCGCCTGGGGCCAACCTGTGTCAGAAAACGAGGACAAATGCGATTAAATCGACGAACTTTACAAGCGTCGACTTCCCCGCACCGAGGAATCCAGAAATGATCGTTACCGGTATTCTCCTCTCTCTTTCAAGCAAAGTCCTAGAATGTGGTCAGACGCTCTGAATCATCGACCAAACCGAAATCATACTCACGGGATATCTTCATCGTCGTCCATGATGAAGATCCCAATGTTTGCTCCGAGGAGAAGAGAGGGGCCAGATCACGTGTGACTTGCTTACCTCCTTCTCCCTTCAGCATCCATCCCGTTGAAGCCTAATTCCCCGCGACCTTTACTGGAACGCACGATGACGATGTCTCAGACGATGACCGAAGAGCAGATTCGGGAGCTCATACAGGGCCCTCAAGACGTCGAGTGGAAGTACGTGTTGCCCCTCCTTTCATCAGATTGTTGGGTTCTCAATCATTCGCTCCGCAAATCCTCCGTCCCCCCGTCGGCGAATGATGACAGATACGAGATGCGCCGAGAGTGTCAAGAAATCCTCCCTGGCCTCATCCTAGGTCCGTTACAAGCCGCAAAGTCATTGGACGTCCTTCAGGGACTCGGAGTCACCCATGTGTACGTTCCCCCTACCCCTCCAACTCGCGATCGGAGTGGCTCATTTAGTGGTGACACGCGCTCGCTCACAGGGTGTGCATTCGAGACGCAAAAGAGGCATTTTCTGTTAAACCACGATTCCCGGATGTCTTCAAATATATGGTCGTAGATCTTGCGGACTCGGAGGAACAGAATCTCATTCGGTACTTTCCAGCGTAAGCGAAATGGTGCCCCTTCTCGTGTACGATTGAAAGGACCTTGTTCTTTTGCAGGGCTAAGGCGTTTATCGATACCGCCATCCAGGGAGGAGGCCGTGTTCTGGTCCATTGCAATGGTGCGCAATCCTACCCTTCGTTCGACCCTTCCGACCGCCGTCCCCGTCGAATTAAGCGCCCATTCGATGAACGCGGGCGTATTCTGCCCCTCACCGCTTCCAACTCTATCCCCGCCTTCAGGCCGCTGTTTATACGTGTCATCTGACCCCATTTGCCCCTCTGTTTTGATATCTATTCCAGGTGGAATATCATCCTCTCCAGCGTTCGTGATCATGTTCGTCATGCAACACTTCCAGATTTCGTGGGAGGATGCTCTGCATTATGTTCAGAATCGCAGGTATTGCATCTCCCCCAACAGTGGTTTCATCACTCAGATCAAGGTTCGTCATTTAATCCATCCCCGTACTCGAGTCAGGGAAGCCCCTAGTCGGACCAGCGCGAGGTTACTCCGAGATTTGACGATTAACGCTGATGGTTCCTTTTGTATAGGAATACGAACCGATATACAAGGCCAGCGTTGCGGTCGCGCAGCACCCTGTTCCACAGATTGATCGGTCGACATCGAGGCGGAAGCGCGAATTAGACGACGACGAAGAGGAAACCGCAAGGTACAGTGTTTTAACTTTCTCAAAGTCCGTGCTCGTTTCGCTCAATTTGTGTGTGCGATGCAGGTTCGACAAACGCCAAGCTGTGGATGACGAGGAGGAGGATGGGAACGATCTGGATGCTATGGAGTTATGATACTCCGCGTCAATTTCTATGGTTTTCCTTGCCTTCATCTCTTTCATCGAATCCGTCGACCACCTCTCTCCCTCTGTATGTTCCTTCCCGTAACGCATCAAGACTACACTCTCCGGCAGCATACAGGGCCGGTACACATACATAATTTAATGCTTTGCCTTTTTATTACCCAGCATCCCGCCCATTCGCTTTCTTCTCGCAAATTTCTTTAGGTTCACCCGATTTCTAACGGTTCTCTACCCTTTGTAATTCAAGGATATTCTTTCTTTCAGTCCCATACGGGCGCTCGATTTCCTAGTCATACTTGCAGAAATGTGAAATGATTCAATATGCAGAGTCGTCGCCATCGTGCGGCTCCGAGTCGTGGTGTGATGGGGTGGAAATGGATGGATAACGGTAGGTATATGTAATGAAAAAAAGAGCGGCTCAAAGAAGAGTCTGAGGTCTGATAGTTTATAGTTCCTTGATCTTTGCCTTCTCCTTCTCCTGCGCAACGCGTTTCGCATGAACCTCTGGAGAGAATCGTAAGCTTCCGTGGTGGCTTATGCCGAGGGGTCTTCTCACCTTTTCGCTTGACCCAAGCCTCGACCGAGATTCCTGCAAAGACGATGCCGGCACCGGTCCACTGGCCAGCAGTGAGCTTGTGCTTGTATACGACGACGGAAAGGAGCATCGTGAAGAGTTTTCTCGTCAACGTTATCGTACTGAAAATGAACCGAAAGGTAAGTGTGAGCGTGGGGGTGCGGGAGGATTTCGTGGCGTACACCAGAGTTAAGGAACCGAAATGTTGTAGGGTCTCGAAGATGAATAGTTGACCCAAGGCGCCGGTGACGGCGAATTGGGTCAACGCCTTGAAAGCGTCCGGATGAGTCTTGAGAAAGTCGATGGCATACACCAGCTCGAGTTCCCCCGCATCGGTGGGGTGAATGACAGGGATGTGGGGTAACGGCAAAACGCTTAACACCGTCGAGATCACGGTGGAGAACAGATTGATGTGTAACATCATCTGCTGTCCGGTAGGTTTGAAAGTCTGAAAGATCTGATCCTGAGTGCTATTCACGACTCCATCCAGTAATAAATTCGCCAAGAGGTATCCCATCCCGATAAGCTGTTCCCACGCGTTCACAGTCGCCTTTGTCGGACCTCCAGAGTTCTTGTGACCTTTCTTTTCCTTTCCGAAAAACATGAAGGAGGTGATGCCGATCGTGACGAGAGCGACGACGAGGTATTTGTGTGGAGCGAATTTGCGGCGATAGAGAAGGACGTTCATGAGCATGACTGGGACGAGTTTACATGATTTCGCGAGGACCATTGCTGGGTAAGATATATATGCGAGGGCAGCGAAACCGAAGGGCGCTGCTGTGGTGATGATGACTGCACATTGGAAGTATTGCCATAGGAGAGCTTTGGTGTAACCTTTCGCGGCAGCCAAGGGGATTCCGTGTTCAACGAGCTTCTGCGCCTTGGTCTTGTGTTCGCGCTTGTGTCTGTCGTGGGTATCGGCGGTACCGTTCGGGTGAGAGCCGTTCTGGAGGGGTTGCTGCTGTTTGGGTTTATCGTGGAGGTGGGGAGGGGGGACGAGTCCGATGACCTGTTTGAAAGAGTGTTTGGGGTCTTTCCGAACGAGGAGGTATACGAGGGCGGATATGCAACTGAAAAGACTCTGAAGGTCGCTTATGATTAGGGCCGATCTAAATTTGGCGGGAGGGGAGCCGTCATTGGATTTGAATGGGACGGATACTGGTTGCGGGAAGATAAATTAACAAAAAAACATCAGTTGCAGGGTCGGTGGGGCTGTGGGAGGGACTGAAGACGTACGGCGCTCCTGGGCTATTGCCCAAAGCTGAGGGTTGCGAACGAACATCAGATACCCTTTCTGTTTTGTTCCGTTCCGTACGACAGCGGATACTAACCAAAAACATCGAATACACGCCAGCCACGCATATTCCTAGCCTAAAAACCCAATATGAACTTACGGTCGGTGTAAATAAGGTTTGAGAAGACGCACCTGAGGAGAGCCATGGTCGTTCGAAGGAAAGTTAGATCGAGAGTTGCGGACACGTCACGAGTGATCAAAGTCGGTCTTCGAACGACGTGTCACATCACGTGAAGTTGAAGAAAGGTCAGGTGATCACACGCGCGGTATGGGGCGGGATGTGCTGTTTTGAGCTAGTCTTCCGGGATTCGGGGTCGCAAGTACTTAGCGATGTCAACGGCGGCAGCAGGTTTCGAACGGGGCAAGAGTCCGATTCCGATTATTATAAATAGGAAGGAAGGCTTCGACCCCTGTGGAATATTTGATTATCCCAGGCAGGGCGCGCTGAGCGGATGCCCGGAGGCGTGTGATGGTAGACACGGGGAGGACCATAATGGGGTTGGGCCGCTTCTCTGGTTCTCGGCGGAGTTTCCCCTCGTTTGACTAGAGCAGTGGTTGTTGGCGATGCTCGTTTGGTTGGTGTTCGAGTATCACACTTTGTATTCCTCTGTAGTGCTGTATG
>Ga0307514_10004983_pt1 | contig 12031 bp, 10 predicted proteins | sample 16_EM_MG_FD_203088 | JGI IMG/M metagenome (GOLD analysis project Ga0307514, IMG submission 203088) | Populus trichocarpa ectomycorrhiza microbial communities from riparian zone in the Pacific Northwest, United States - 16_EM | ecosystem: Host-associated > Plants > Roots > Unclassified | place...
AAGAATTTGAAATTAGATGAGCTGGGCCAGCCCACAAGAGAAAATAATATGTAAAGATAAGGCCTTGCAGGAAAGATAGATTGGGTTGAATAAGGCTTGAATCCCTTGTCCTATACTCGTAAATATCTTATAACCTTTTTCTTTTCTTTTTTCCAATTTAAAATTCATTTTTTTTCTTTCTATACTATGTCTTAATCTATCCACCAATTCTTGATTAAGTCCCTAAAAGATTCAACGTTCCTCGCTGAGTTCTTGTGTTATTAGTAATTACTAATATTGTACAAGGGTGAATGAATTATCTGGTTTCCTAGAATATCCATAAAAACTTGCCCAAATTAACAAAAAAAAAAAAGGTTTTTCTTTATATTTTTCAGGTAATTTAAATTACATTAAAAAAAAATGATTTAGTTGTTGTTTTTAAAGTGTTTTTTATTTGAAAAAAGCATCAAAATAATAATGTTTTATTTTTTAAAAATTATTTTTGATATTAACATATCAAAATAATATAAAAATATAAAAAAATATTAATTTAAAGCAAAATAAAAAAAAAATTCAACTTGAAAAACATTTTTAAAACATAAAAATTAATATACCCTACGTCAATACATTTCTCTCGTGGATTAAAATATTGTATAGAGAAAAAACTGATAAATTAATTGTTTTTGGACGAGATTGAGAATCAGATAATACATCAGGGATAACAAAGTAATTGCCCAAAACTTTTTTAAAATAAATAAAAAGATCCCAAAATGAACGACAGACGAACATAGAGAAAAAGTAGACAGAAAGGACCAGAAAAGCGAAAACACCCACTCAAAAAAACAAAACCCTAGCTCTCCCTCTCACTTCACTACTCTCGCGCTCTCTCTCAATCGGCAACAATGGCAGCCATGATGGTAAGCAACGAACTCTCTCTATTTTCGCATCCAATCTGTAACTAACTTACTAACTAACTCACCGACTCTGTTTGTGTGTTGAAACGAGAGCAGCAACCGCAGATCATACTACTGAAAGAAGGAACCGACACGTCGCAAGGCAAAGCGCAGTTACTAAGCAACATAAACGCGTGCACGGCGGTGGCGGATGTGGTGAGGACGACGCTAGGACCTCGTGGTATGGATAAATTGATCCATGACGATAAAGGAAATGTCACCATTTCTAATGACGGCGCTACTATTATGAAATTGCTCGATATTATTCATCCTGCCGCCAAGATCCTTGTTGATATCGCCAAGTCTCAGGATTCTGAGGTCATTAATTAATATATATCTATAATTTTGTTGATTATTTTTGTAAATTTCTGTTATTGTTTTCTTTTGATAGTGGAGATGCGAAATGTTTTGCTTGTGTTTTTTTTTTATGTCGGTTTGAATTGATTGTTAATGTGAATTTTCAAGCAAATGTGATACGCGAATATATATTGGGATGAGGCTACTGGCGTTTTCAGCCAGGGGGAGAGTATGTTCTTGGAGAATTAGAGTGGCTTAACTGTTTTGCAAAGAATGAGAAGTTGTGAAGGTTCAGGAGGGGTGTAGAGGAGGTTGATTTTGAAATTTATTGTGTTTGCTAATGGGAGGAAGATTTTTCCGACATTCTTTGTTATTATATGGATGGTTACTTTGCTAATGGGAGCATTGTATGAAAAAAAAAAAATACATGTGCCGTTTATTGTTGAAGATAAAAGTTAAACCATTTCTTTTGTTGTGCTACAGGTTGGTGATGGTACTACTACCGTAGTTCTACTTGCAGGGGAGTTTTTGAAAGAGGCTAAACCTTTTGTAGAGGACGGGGTCCACCCACAAAATTTAATACGGAGTTATCGAACTGCGTGCAATTTGGTACGTGATTGTTATATTTGTGGTTGACATGTTGGGACTTGTTTTCTGGCATCTTAAATATTTAAAATGATGTTATAGGCAATTGAGAAGGTCAAAGAACTAGCTTCTAGTATAGAAGGAAAAAGTCTAGAAGAGAAGAAGAGCTTATTGGCTAAATGTGCTGCTACAACATTATCGTCAAAACTTATTGGTGGTGAGAAGGAGTTCTTTGCATCAATGGTTGTGGATTCTGTGATTGCGATCGGGAATGATGATAGGCTAAATATGATTGGAATAAAGAAGGTAAATGCATATGCTTTCATAGCTTTCCTTCCTATGTTTTGTTGTCTTATTCTTCAAGTTATTTTGTGGTAATTGACAGTCTTATAAATAGCTGAAAAACATAGAATTTGGGAAATCATGTGGGCTTGATTTTGAAATGCTGAGCACATTTTACAATGGGAGCAATTTGTAGATCGATAATCACGTGGGCTATAAATTGTCAAGGCAGGAAGAGATTCTGAACTTGCACTTGGATTTCGTTCATCATCTCAGAATTTCATTCATATTATTGTGTTGTGCCAAGCTGGTTGCGTCACAACAACTTTAGGTTGATAAGTTGCTAATCTCTCATCACTTGGAAGCCACCAGGGCTCAAAGCTAGCCTTTTGTTGAATGAAATTTCTAGTTGCTTGCCTCACCTCTTTGATTGGAATCCAGCTGATTTTATGCAATTATTACACTTCAGTTAGCTCAACTTCTTTTGTTTATTTCACTATTATAGAGATGGCTATTCTTCTTAATGACAAGCTCTAGATCTTGGCTGAGTTCTGTGATGTAGGCTGGGTTTTACTGCTTAAATCCTCCACTGCTCAGCTTCTTGGAAGACTCAATCAATCAGTTATCATATGGTTGCATGTCGTGGAACTGTCTTTTTTTTTTAGTCACAGGAGTGATTCTGAATTGTGTTCCCTTATAGAGTTCCTTATCACAGTGTATAGTAGCTTACATGTGATGCTTCAGAATTGATGCATGTCTTTTGTTACTTGTTTTTAAGTAAAATTGTTCTGAGTTCTGTCCAAGAAGTTTGGCAATTTATTTGTTCTGTTTTTAAAGGCTGGGATGTTTTCTTAAGTTGTGCCTTTTGGCTAACAGGCATTCTTGTGTCATTGATCTCCCCTCACCCTCCCCACTTATCTTCTCACATATCAACTTTTTCATTATTCTTTTGGATGGATGACTGGTGTTGGTTTGAAATATTTTCCTGACATTAGCATGCTATGAAAAATCTTGATTTCCTTGAGTGTATGGGTGTTTTCCTCCATAGGTCCCAGGTGGTAATATGCGAGATTCATTTCTGGTGAATGGTGTTGCCTTTAAAAAGACGTTTTCTTATGCGGGGTTTGAACAACAACCAAAGAAGTTTGTAAATCCTAAGATACTCTTACTCAACATTGAGTTGGAGCTAAAATCTGAGAAAGAAAATGCAGAGATAAGGTGGGATCCTTTTTTTATCTTATGATACATTCATTATGAGAACTCCCCAACTATTTCGCGGCCGATGCTGTTGTTGTTGATATTTCTTTTAAAAGCTGATTACCCCCTGCTACTTTTCACATGCTGCAGGCTGTCAGATCCATCTCAGTATCAGTCCATTGTTGATGCAGAATGGAATATAATATATGATAAGTTGGATAAATGTGCACAGAGTGGGGCAAAAATTGTTCTTTCACGCCTTGCAATTGGTGATCTTGCAACACAGGTGGGTGTCCTTTGTATCCTAAATGCTCTGATCCATTTCCAAGGTTCTAAACTTCTGATTCTATTCTGAAAATGCGTGGCATGTACATCTTCTTTGAGATTTTTTGGTTAATTGTTTAGGTGGTGATTATTCTTGTATGAGCCTTCTTTTGGTCTTTCTGCTCATAAAATTGTTCTTCAATTTGTCTGTATTTTTTATAACTAGATTTAGCTGCTGGAGTACCTATTCTCCACAAATATTGCTTGCTTGTTTTCTTTTTATTCTAACAGGATTGGTGTAGCTACCAATAAATAGTGGATTATCTCTTAAAGAATTCTTTTACATTTTCACAAACATTTACCAGAAAGTCCTGTATGATTTTATATGTTAGTCTCCTTTCCTCTTCAGTATACTCCTTTTCTATGATGTTGATCAGGTAGTTCATCATATGGAATTTTGAAGGAAGACTTGACTTATTTAGCTCTATGGCTATCAGCCTTGCTGAAAACTTTTCTTTTCTGTCTCTTTTGGATTATTAGTGGCATATTAATTACGATCTCTGTTGTAACAGTATTTTGCTGATCGAGATATTTTCTGTGCTGGTCGTGTAAGTGAAGAAGATCTGCAAAGAGTTGCTGCTGCAACTGGTGGAACTGTACAAACAACTATCAACAACGTAATTGATGAGGTCTAGCATTAACTTAAAAAAACATGTTCAAAGTCTTGATTGTTACTTTATATGCTTGTTAACATTTTCTTTTCTTCTTTATTCTCAATTTTCATTCTTGTCTGTTGTTTGGCCAAAAGGTTCTTGGGACTTGTGAGATTTTCGAGGAAAAGCAAGTTGGAAATGAGAGGTTTAATATTTTCAATGGATGCCCTTCTGGAACTACAGCCACTATTGTTCTTCGTGGTGGAGCAGATCAGGTAGGTCACTGTTGAAGTTGTGGCAGACTATTCTGCATTGGTTTATTCTTACTTTGGATTTTCCATGTACTATCATTATCAGTTCATTGAAGAGGCTGAACGAAGTCTACATGATGCAATCATGATAGTTAGAAGAGCTATGAAGAACTCAACCGTAGTTGCTGGTGGTGGTGCTATAGATGTATGAAATCCTATTACATGTGATACATCATGATTATTTATATCTGAACGCATTTTAGGCAATAGTGACCAAACCAGTGACTTGCATCGCAGATGGAAATAAGTCGGTACTTGAGGCAGCATGCTCGCACAATAGCTGGGAAGTCTCAGCTGTTTATCAACTCTTATGCAAAAGCCCTCGAGGTAATTAGCTAGCAGTGTGATATGTTTTATTGTGGCATGGACTGCCTTCATGTATGTGGTTTAGAAACTGTGAAAATGACCACTATTATTGTGATCTTATGGATCTTGCTTGACTAGGTAATTAATTTTGAGCTTGTCATAGTTTATATCAAAATCTTTGAAGATTATGCTGTCATAAATTTTACCTGTCATGTCTTATTGGTGAAAATCCACATCTTAATGTTTTCCCATAATTTTTTACTCCCTATCCAATGAGGTCAATCTGTGATTCTGTGCTCAATTACTAAGGAACTTAAAAAATGTACCTGATGATTTCAACTTCCAATCTTGAGCATTTCATGTAGCCTTATTTCTATAATGCCCCACCCAAAGCTGAATTTGTGCAAGAGCTAGCTAGTCTGTCCCTCTCCCTGGTTAACAAAATGAGATCTTGGATATGTTTCGTTAGTGATGATTTATGCTAAACACTTTAGATTGAAATATGGACTTTGATTATAAACTTAGTAAGGTATTCCACATTCTTGCTGCAGGTTATCCCACGACAACTATGTGATAATGCTGGGTTCGATGCAACTGATGTGCTGAACAAATTAAGACAGAAACATGCACTTCCATCTGGTAGGTGTTCATTTTTACTTATTGTAATTGCCTTTTGAAACATTCTCTGTGTGGCCTTGCTTGAATACTTTTAGTAGGTTTTGCTGTTGATAAACTACCTTCTTGCTAGTAAAAGGGCTTTATGTCAATGGCTTTGTGTAGCAGATCTTTTTCTCATTTACAGTTCTTGTCATTTAAAAGTCGTAAACTTTTTTAACAGGTGAGGGTGCACCATATGGAGTGGATATCAACACCGGTGGAATTGCAGATTCTTTTGCAAACTTTGTTTGGGAGCCGGCAGTTGTAAAGGTGTCTATATCTTCATTTATTTGATTTGCCTTTTTTTCCATTCATTTCTGCTTGTTGAACCCTATGTGATTGAAATCCTTGACTCAGATCAATGCTATCAATGCTGCTACTGAGGCAGCTTGTCTGATCTTAAGTGTGGACGAGACAGTAAAGAATCCCAAGGTAATGTTAATGCTGCTTTGTGTTGGTTAGAAATGAAATATTATCCTGAGATCCTCGGGTCGTTGGGTTTGCTCCTTGGGATAATAAGCTGTCCCACTTGGCAATAGCCAACATGTGTACTGTAATTATTAAGTGTACGAGTGAGATTTGCTACACCATAGTACATATCAAGGTACCTTTGTCACTCTCAAATGTTTCCACCGTGCTAGTGAAATATGCTACCACATAATACACATATTAAGGTACCTTTGTCTGGAGAAAAAAATGTTTTAAATGTTTGTGTTAATTTTCTATCAGATTATAATGGATTTTGTTGTCCTATATGAGAGCCTGTGCCAAGTTAAATTAAAGCCGAAATTAACCCCTTTTTTTGTGAGCCTCACAAAAAAAATAACACGGGCCTCTATTCATTCACTTCTGTTTTTAAGCTGATTGTTTCCATCACATTTGATGTTGCAGTCTGAAAGCGCTCAGGGAGAAGCAGCTGCAGGTGCTATGGGTGGACGTGGAGGAGGTGGTTTCCGTGGTCGTGGACGTGGGATGCGAAGACGATGAGCTCACTGAATTGCAATTTTTGTTCTCTTGATTTTAGTTTATGATGGGGTTTTCAATGTATTTATCAATGGGACTGAAATGATCGATCTGAACGTTTGGTATTTTGAATCTGCGTGGCTTTTCTATTTGAAAGTTGATCAGTTCACTGATTGGTAGCTTCTTTCTGGATTATGGCTGCAGCTTACTTTTGTTTCTTGCCCTCCCCATTTGTCTGCAGGAGAGATATTTTGTATTTTTGTTTCCTTTCTTGCTGAGGAAATAGTAAAAGGCAATAGAACTCACTCTTTGTTGCATTTTTGTACTTGTATTTTTATTCCATCTTCTTGTATTTTACTGTATTTTAAGTATTATGATCAAAATCTTTGTATTTTTCTGTACTTATGATTTAAATAGTAATATTCAGAAAATAAAAATCTCATAATTCATTACTTCCCGAAGTATTCTAGGCACGGATAGTTTGACGTATCATATGGAAATAATTTTATAATATCTAAGAAAATAGATTTTTATTCTTTATATATATATAAAAGATTTGTCATGATATTCAGTGTAGATAGTATTTCTCCATAAAATACTTGATGAAAATGGCGAATTAATCTTGTCAGTAAATAAAAATAAATTCATAGAATAATTCATGTTATATAATTTTGTTCAGTTGCAAATTATGAAGTTAAATATAGGAGGTTAAAGTCAACTATCCACAAAACAGAAGGAAATTAACAATTCGAGAAAAAACTCGTAGACCTAGAAAGCCTTTTTTTTAATTAATTATTGCAATGTTATTTAAGAAATCATTTGATTATATCATGTTTTTTAAATGAGATTAGACTTTTCTGAGCCTAATATAAAACATATTATAAGCAAATTATCATGAATTTTCAATGAAAATAAAATATTTATTATTTTTATATGATTTTAATGAATTAATTATTTTTTGAATTTTCATACCAACAGATAAAAATTATAAAGATGTTAATTTCTATTTTTATTTGAGTCTTTTTTAAGATGAAAATAAGTTTTTTGTTAAAAAATTGCTACAAAAAAAAAAAAGAATGTTTCCAATAAAAACATTAATAAAAAAGGGGAGTTTTTGCTTTCAAAAATACATTTAAGATATATTTAAGAATATTTATTTCAATTACTTTGATTTTTTATTAAAATGATGTTATAAATAGCAAAAGATATTTTTTGTCAAAAGAATAATATAAATAATTAGCCGGGAACTTTGCTTAAGAAATGTTTTCTCTCTGTTAGAATTTAAATCTTTGAAACCCTTACGAATAATTATTTTTATTGTTTTATAATTAAATAAAAATTATTTTGAAAATTACCCCGTTAAGTCGCGTCGGATTTAGCAAGACTAACCTCAGAAAACGTGAATACTGTTGTGGTTAATATGATCATTGACTTCTACCAAAAGCATAAAGTAACGGCATCTGCTCAAATAGAATACAGCATCAGAAAGGCTGAACCCAACTTTGGTGTTAATTTGGATTTTTGATGGTTTCGCCTCCAACACAGAGAATTTTCACAACTGCATCATCTTTTGACTCGATACAGAATTCTGGGTCAAGCTCGAATTCACGCTCATAAAATTTCCAGCCACTGATCCTTCTAGTTTTCATTCTTGGACCCGCTGAGTCAGTATCAGTACCAACAGTAAGCTTGATGTCCCATCATGTAAAGCTTTGGCTTCTTCAAATCTTTCTTCAACATTAGGCAACCCATTGAAAACTTTCTTGAACAAAAAGTCTAATCCTTCACAGTTCTTGAAGAAAGAATATTCTAACAGCTGATCAGCAGAAGGTCTCTTTGAAGGGTCTTGATCGAGACAGGAAGCGACCATATCTTTGAACTCTTTAGAAAACTTTTTGTTCTTGAAATCTTTGATGTGCTTCTCATGATCATGATAATCAAAGAACTACCCAAATCTCTTCTTTATCTTCATGATCAAAGACTTTGATGGAGGAATGAGGTGAGAGAAAGGAGGTCCACCATGTGCTAATTCTAAGGCAGTAATACCGAAAGACCATATATCAGACTTGAAACTATAACCTGTACCTGAGTAATTTATAACCTCTGGTGCCATCCAATATGGGGTCCCTGAAAAATCAGTTTTACCTCATTGTTGATGAGGAAGACGATGAGGATGATTTCACAATGATACTTGAGTCGTAAATCGAGACCGGCATGCCAGAATACTCGAGTTTTATGCTGCCATTATCTGTGTGATCCAAAAGAATGTTGCCTCCCTTGATATCTTTGTGAAGTAGCCTTGATCATGAAGATAACACAACCCCTTCAGGGTTTCTTTGAGAACTACACCAATGCATGGCTCTAGTAGGCCATCAGGGAAACAAGAAGAGACCATGGATTGGAGACAACCAGCAGCCATGCAAAGCATAACCACCCAAAAACAGTGACCAACAACGGAAGAACAATGGGAAGCAAGAACGTTAGGGTGTGAATGAAGTGGCATGGACCATGGTCATGGTGTCACATCTGAGACTATCAAAAACAGCTGGAGAAGATCAATGAGTTTGATTGCAACCACGCTTGATGTCACAAGCAGTTCTGGAATGAGGCGATTGCAGGTATCTAAGCTATGAAGAAGGGAGAAGAATTGTGTCAGGGTTTCAACAAGTTAAATGACAAGTGACCGTCACACTCAAAGCACCGTTTCACCTCTTATTTTACGCACCGTTTTATTCCAGTTTCTTTTAATCTTTCGTTTGTTTTAAGATGTCCACATGTTGCAATTTCCTTAAGCTCAGGAGGGTGTTTAGAGAAGCAATAGTTTATATATAGGACAGCAACAGACTTTGGCATATTATGCAACAAATTATGATGAATGTTTGAGGAATCATCTGTTGGTTCCCATTGCGTTTTCTTCTTCTTCATTTCACCATTGCATTTGACAGTCTATCCTTGCTAGGTTAGACAACTTTTTCACTATAGCATTCCTGGATTACTTCCAGGCTGGTTCTATGAACATCTCTCCTGCAACACTTGACTGCCAGACGTCGTTGTGGAAACATATTGCTTTGTGAACTGTGGTCCTAGCGCCACCACCAATCTCTTTCAAGATCATGTACGCACCTGGATTCGCTGGGTAATGAAGTTGAACCCATTTGGATTCTTGGTCTAATTCATCAGCAATGGATGAAGCTCACTTTGGTTTGATCTTGTTCATGAACGGGTTTAACTTGAGAGATTCTTGAATCGGGTTAAGAATTTTCGGGAGATTTTCTTGATGATGAGGAAGGTTAATTTGTTTTGGCATGTATTTTGTTGAAAGCAAGGAGGTATTTTGCAGGGTGGTTTTCTTGTGAAGTCTCAGGATTGAGAGAGAGAGAATGATTTATCTTTGAGAAACGAGAGTGAAAGGATGCATAGCATGGGAAGTGCAGGGATGCTTTTTATATAGCAGGGAGGGAATTAACAAAGAGGCAGAGGCAGGCCTGTTCAGTTTGAGGGATTCAATAGGTAGGAGTCTGTGCTGGGCTTCTTGTACATCATGATTTGGGTTTTTTTCTTTATGAAGAACAATGGGGCTGAAGAAGGAGGAGAGAAATATGTACAGAGCAAAGAACATAGCTTCCATTTAGCAAAGCAAGTGTGAAAGACTGCTGTTTTGCAAATTGCAAATTCAGTTTGGTTCTCAGCTAAAGCTTGCAGTAACATATCCTTCGCTGCTCGCACGGGAAATTTAACAAAACACAAGATACAAGCATTACATTTCCGATGAAGACTCAAAACATGGGTAATGGAATATAATTATTATTATTATGAAACAAGAAATTGAGACACTAGCAATGTGATTGTGCAAAGAACAAACGAACAATTTATCCACTGGCCTGTTAGACTATTGGGGGCGTTTATTCAATACAAATCATCAGAAGATTGAAAGAGAGAGTAGGAAGAAAGTAAAACATAAGAAGAATAACAAGTAAAGAATGGTAATTATGGAGCCCATCCTCAAGGTTTAAGACCAGCCTTGAGAGCTTGAACGGTGGCAACATCAGTCTTGAAGGCCTTGGTCGTCAACGCTGTTGCTAATATTAAAAAAATAATATATATGTAATTCGTTACTGAATTTAGCAACTGAATAATCCGTTGCTAAATTCTGATGCTAATAGCCCCATTTTTTAGTAGTGAAAGTGCTGTAGTTATGTGTGCCCAGTATTGTATTTAGCTATTGTTTATTCATCAGATGTAACCATTGGAGGTGATCCTTAATTACTTTGTTCGCTAGACATGATTCGTCGCCTGGCTGATATGGCCAACACACAATTTATAACCACCACTTTCAGGGCAGAACTTGTGAAGGTTGCTGACAAGTTATATGGGGTGACACACAAAAACAGGGTGAGCCAAACACCAGCATTTTCTTGTTTATTTGATATTTTCAATATTCGAGTGAGATCTGGGATTTGGTGAAATTGATTTCCAGTGATAAACCATTACTGATTGGATTTCTGTCAGCCTTCATGTTTTTCAATATGTTCTGTAATTTAAATATTGGAAAATTCTCTTTCTTGGCACTGTTTCTGAATGGATTTCTATCAGCCTTCATGTCGCGCTTCTAGATGCTTGCTCCCAATTAAAATTCATGCACAAGTTTTCCTTTGGTGAGGAAGTAATATATTCCACGAAAATCATTCTCTCACAGTCGCCTCCCCCTTCAAAGAACAGCTCGAGCACGTGCTCTCAATGAAGGGGCAGCATGAAGACCATGGCACTGCAGTTTTTCAAAGAGGTATGAAAGCCTTTTCAAGAAGTAAATCTTCCAATGAGAAAACATACCTTGAGGAAAAGGGAACCTATGTGCATGTGGTGGGGTATCATTAGGAAATATATTCTATTTTCTTGCAAGGGCTTCAATTGATTCATCAATCTAGCTAGCTAGGCCTCCACAAGTAGCAAATAATAAATTATGATGTAATTGTAAATCTTTCTAAAATTGTTAAGTCGTTGACGTGGACGTAAAGTAGATATGTTTTATAGATTAGGTAGACAAAATTAAGTTTTCTTTTCGTTGATTAATTAGATATTTGAAGTTTACTATTATAAAGTTATTTTTTAGGAGGAGTTAGGCAAAGTAAAGATACTATTTTACTTCCTTTTACACTTCCGTGTCCTTGATGATGCCCTGGAAGTAGCTAGGTTAGCCTGCCTTGTTTGTTTTGGATGAAGCTGCGCGGTAGGTCTGGCCAGTTTTTTTGATGCTTATGTGTTTGGAGACAACACTCAATAGCCCTGGTAAAATGTATCCTTTCACTGCAATGGAGGAAGGAAACAGTGCGTGCACGATCACTACGTCTGACCTTGCAATTGTCGGTCTTAGTACTACTGGTACTTTTAATCTACTGCTGTATGATTGGCTAATCAACTTTATTTTTATTTTTATTTGTATTTTTTGTTGTTTGGAGGAAAATGGAAACAATTAACACGAGCCCGTATGTGGGAGAGCATTTAATTTACAAGTCGCTTTGAAATGTCAAAGTTTTTGAGACCAAAGTAGATGACATCTCGTTGAAGAGATGGCGTCCTGCAAAAG
>Ga0307514_10004984_pt1 | contig 12027 bp, 12 predicted proteins | sample 16_EM_MG_FD_203088 | JGI IMG/M metagenome (GOLD analysis project Ga0307514, IMG submission 203088) | Populus trichocarpa ectomycorrhiza microbial communities from riparian zone in the Pacific Northwest, United States - 16_EM | ecosystem: Host-associated > Plants > Roots > Unclassified | place...
GCCGCACCGATGATCACCATCGACTTGCCGTGCGTCTTCTCGGCGTTGGCCGCGAACTCGCGCGCCACGGTAATGACCTGCTCGCGCGGCACGCCGGTGATCTTTTCCTGCCAGGCCGGCGTGTAGGGCGCGTCGTCGTCGTAGCTGGCGGCCGCCATTTCGCCCGGCAGGCCGCGCGCCACGCCGTAGTTGGCGGCCTGCAGGTCGAACACCGTGGCGACCAGCGCGGTCTGGCCTTCCGAACCGAGCGCGATGCGCTGGACCGGTACCATGCGCACCAGCACATCGGTCTGCGTGTTGTTGGGAAAGTGCTCGCTCTCGATGCCGCCGAAGTAGGGGAATCCGATCTGCGTCGTCTGCGTTGCGGTGCTTGCGCCGTCGAGCAGCGACAGCGTGAGCTTCACGTCACCGCCGTGCTCTGCTTCCTTGGCCTCGAGGTTCCACTGCCCGGCATCGGCACGGCCGTCCGCGCCCCAGCGAAAGCCGATGGCCCCCTGCGGCGCCACCACGCGGCCGTCCTCGGCCAGCGCGACGGTCTTCCATTCGGGGTTGTTCGGCTGGCCGAGCCGGTCGTCGAAGTCCGAGGCCCGCACGTAGCGGTCGGGCACCATCACCTGTTCGCCCGAGGGCAGGGTGTGTTCCTTGAGCATCACCAGCATCGGCAGGTCGGTGTAGCGGCGCGCGTAGTCGTCGAAGTACGCGGTGCGCTTGTCGAAGTAGAACTCCGTGAGGATCACGTGGCCCATGGCCATCGCGACCGCGGCATCGGTGCCCTGCTTCGGATGCATCCACAGGTCCGACAGCTTGGCGACCTCGGAGTAGTCGGGCGTGATGGCAACCGTCTTGGCGCCCTTGTAGCGCACCTCGGTGAAGAAGTGCGCGTCCGGCGTGCGCGTCTGCGGCACGTTGGAACCCCAGGCGATGATGTAGCTGGAGTTGTACCAGTCGGCCGACTCCGGCACGTCGGTCTGCTCGCCCCACACCTGCGGGCTGGCCGGCGGCAGGTCGCAGTACCAGTCGTAGAAGCTCATGCACACGCCGCCGATCAGGCTCAGGTAGCGGCTGCCAGCGGCGTAGCTCACCATCGACATGGCGGGAATCGGCGAGAAGCCGATGATGCGGTCGGGACCGTAGCGGCGGATGGTGTGGATGTTGCTGGCCGCGACGATCTCGTTGACCTCGTCCCAGCCCGAGCGCGCGAAGCCGCCGAGGCCGCGCACGCTCTGGTAGCTGCGGCGCGTGGCCTCGTCCTGCACGATGGAGGCCCAGGCCTCGACGGGTGCGAGCGTCTTGCGCGCTTCGCGCCAGGCCTTGAGCAGCGCGCCGCGGATCATCGGGTACTTGACGCGGTTGGCGCTGTACAGGTACCAGCTGTAGCTCGCGCCGCGGGCGCAGCCGCGCGGCTCGTGGTTGGGCATGTCCCAGCGGGTGCGCGGATAGTCGGTCTGCTGGGTTTCCCAGGTGACGATGCCGCCCTTGACGTAGATCTTCCACGAGCAGGAGCCCGTGCAGTTCACGCCGTGCGTGCTGCGGACGATCTTGTCATGCGACCAGCGCGTGCGGTAGGCATCCTCCCAGGTGCGGTCTTCGCCGGTGACCTGGCCGTGGCCCTCGGCGAAGGACTCGCGCGGCTGCGCGAAGTAGGTCAGGCGGTCTAGAAAGTGGCTCATCGTTTGTCCTTCGTCTTGATTCGATTGGCTCAGGGGTTCTTCACGTAGGCGCCGCGGCGCAGGTAGAACCACCAGTTGAGAACGAGGCACAGCGCATAGAACACGGCAAAGCCGTACATCGCGTACTGGGGCGTGCCGGCCTTGATCTGGGCGCCGATGACCACGGGCGCGATGAATGCGCCGTAGGCTGCGATGGCGGAGGTCCAGCCCAGCACCGGGCCCGCCCTGGCGCGGTCGAAGATCACGCCGATGGTGCGGAAGGTGGAGCCGTTGCCGATGCCGCTGGCCGCGAACAGCAGCACGAACAGCAGCATGAAGGGCAGGAAATACTGCTCCGGCTGCGGCGAGCTGTAGGCCAGCAGCATCACGTAGCCCACGGCGGCCGAGGCCACCACCATCACCGCCGAGATCACTTGCGTGACGATCGAGCCGCCCACCTTGTCCGAGATCCAGCCGCCCACCGGACGGATCAGCGCGCCGACGAAAGGCCCGATCCACGCATAGGTGAAGGCCGACGGCGCGTTCGGGTTCTTCAGCGTGTGCTGCAGCACGCCGGCCGCGTCGGGCACGTGGCTGATGCCGAAAATGACCGCGATCGACAGCGGCAGCGCCATCGAGAAGCCGATGAAGGAGCCGAAGGTCACGATGTACAGCGCGGTCATCGACCACGTGTGCTTGTCGCGGAAGATCTCGAACTGCTTGGCGATGTTCTCCTTCATCGTGCCGAAGGCGGCGAGCTTCATGGTGAACAGCGTGACCACGATGATCAGCGGCATGGCCACCCACATGTTGAGCAGGCCCAGGCCCGTGGGGGCCGGCAGGTACAGGTACAGGCCCGCGATCGCCGGGGCGAACGACAGCGTGTACAGCCAGATGATCTTCAGGAAGGCCTGGACCACGCCGCCGGTATCGGGCGAGACGGTGTTCAGGTTGTTCATGCCGAACCAGCACAGGATAGACAGCGGCACCAGCGACAGCACCCAGGCGAAGCCCGCGTTCTGGATCCAGGTGGGCGTGCCGGCGGTGATCTTGCCCATGATCCAGCCGCTGTCCTTGAGCAGCGTCATGGGCTCGCCGCCGATGCTGCCCAGGAGGCCCACGGTCATCACCAGCGGGATGACGATCTGCATGGTCGTGACGCCGAAGTTGCCGATGCCTGCGTTCAGGCCCAGCGCGGTGCCTTGCAGGCGTTTGGGAAAGAAGGTGCTGATGTTGGACATCGAGCTGGCGAAGTTGCCGCCGCCCACGCCCGACCACAGCGCCATGAGCTGGAACACCCAGAGCGGCCACTCCTTGTGCTGCAGCGCAATGCCGGTGCCGATGGCCGGCGCCAGCAGCATCGCCGTGGTCAGGAAGATGGTGTTGCGCCCGCCCGCCAGCCGGATCAGGAACGCGGCCGGAATGCGCATGGTGGCGCCGGCCAGGCCCGCGATGGCGGTGAGCGTGAACAGCTCGGCCTGGGTGAAGGGAAAGCCCAGGTTGTTCATCTGCACGGTGATGATTCCCCACATGCCCCACACCGCGAAGGCGCACAGCAGGGCGGGCACCGACAGCCACAGGTTGCGCCATGCGACGTGCTTGCCGGTGCTTTCCCAGAACTGTTCGTCCTCGGGACGCCAGTCGGCGATGTCGGCGCGGCCGCCGGTCGTGCCTGGAGGAACGGCGATGGTGCTGGTGCTCATGATCTTGTTTCCAGGTTGAGATTCGAGGCCCGAGCGCGCATGTCGCCCATGACCTGGGTAGTGCGCACCTCGGTCCAGTACATCCAGATGAGGGAGACCCACACGACGCCGTACATCAGCATGAAGGCGCTGGACCGGATGCCGGTGAGGTCCATCAGTGCGCCGAACATGACGGGCAGCACGAAGCCGCCGAGGCCGCCGGCGAGTCCGACGACGCCGCTGATGGCGCCGATGTTCCTGGGATAGTCGTCGCTGATGTACTTGAAGACGCTGGCCTTGCCGAAGGCCATGGCAACGCCCAGCACGAACATCAGCGCGGTAAAGCTGTAGACGTTCAGGCCGATGTGGAAGGTGCGCGGGCCGTTTACCGTAAGGAGCGTGAGATCGGTCTGCGGATAGCTCAGCAGGAACAGGCAGATCCAGCACACCCACATCACCCACCAGGTGACGCTGTGCGCGCCGAACTTGTCGGACAGCCAGCCGCCCGCGGCCCGCAACACGCCGCCCGGCAGCGAGAAGCAGGCGGCCAGCAGCGCGGCAATGCGAATGTCCAGGCCGTATTCGCCGACGTAGTACTGCACCATCCACAGAGAGATGGCGACATAGCCGCCGAACACGATGCTGTAGTACTGGCAGTAGCGCAGTACCCGAGGGTCCTTCAGCGTCTTGAGCTGCTCGGCAAAGCCGACGCTCTTGCCCGTCAGGTGTGCGGGGTCGCTGGCGCTCAGCATCCAGAACAGGACCGTGGCTCCGAGCATGATCGCCGCGTAGACCTGCGGCACCACGGCCCAGCCGAAGGCCACGACGATGGCCGGCGCCACGAACTTGTTGACGGCCGCGCCCGAGTTGCCGGCGCCGTAGATGCCCATCGCAAAGCCTTGTCGCCCGCGCGGAAACCAGCGCGCGACATACGGCGTACCGACCGAGAACGAGCCGCCCGCGAGTCCGACGAACATGCCGAGCACGATGAAGTGCCAGTACTGCGTGGCGTAGGACATCAGCCAGATGGCAGGGACCGTGGCGGCCATGAGCAGCGTCATGACGATGCGCCCGCCGAAACGGTCGGTCCACATGCCCAGCGGCACGCGCACCAGCGAGCCCGTGAGCACCGGCATTGCGGTCAGCAGGCCGAACTCGGTCGCGTTGAGATTGAGCGCCTTGCGGATCGGGATGCCGATCACGCCGAACATCATCCAGACCATGAAGCAGACGGTGAACGCCAGCGTGCTCACCGCCAGCACGCGCCAGGCTTTCGCGGGTACGGCTTGATGCGCAGATGGCGATGAGATTTCTTGATTGGATGCGGTTGCGCGCTGCTGCACGATGGGCTCCTGTAGGGCTACCGGAGCTTAGAAGCGGGATTGCTCGAAGGCTTGATCCACATCAAGCGGCAGGGCTTGCGCAAGGACACACTGAGCCATGGATCAAAACCCGCGAGCCCGGCCCGCACGGCGATACCCTGTGCTGGACGACGCCCAAGGCTTCGCGACGGCCGTATTGCTGGTCGGCCTGGGGCTGGCCATGCTCCGCAGCGCCCATCTGCTGACGGGCGGCATTCCCGGCTTGGCCTTCGTGCTGAACTATGCGTCGGGCTGGCCCCTGGGGTGGACCCTGCTGATCGTGAACCTGCCCTTCATTGCATTCGGCCGGCATGCGTTCGGCTTGCGCTTCAGGCGTTGTTCCTGCAGCGCCGCTACTGCTGGAGCACGGGGGCCGTGCAAATGGCGTGCGATGCCACGGATCATGCGGTCCAGCATCGCGTGGTGCTGGAGGTGATGCGAGAAGGTGCGGTGCACGCCGCACAGGGGCGGTTGCCGCAGGTGCGGGAGATGGCGCGCCAGCTGAGGGACTGGCATGAAAAGCATGCCCGGACCATGGATTCGCAGCTTGCCCGCTATCTGCGGAAGCTGCGCGCAACCGCGCCGCGCTAGACCATCGCGCCGGGCAGCTGCAGGCCGCCGCGGCCGGTGAGCCGCGCGGTGATCGCCGCCTTCAGCGGTGGAAGGTGCTGCGCGCCGCGAAGGATCAGCTGCCGTGCAAGGCGCTGTGGTGCGCCGGTGCTGGCATACAGCCTTGCGACGGTATTCGTGCCGTGATAGATCGCGGCCGAATCCCGGCGGTGCGCGCGTTCGTAGCCCGCCAGGACTGCGACGTCGCCGATGTCGCGGTGGGCCGCGCGAGCCTCGTAAAGTGCGTGGACAAGGGAGGCGATGCTTTGCAAGCCGAGGTTGTAGCCGTGGGCCGTGACCGGATGCATGCCGACGGCGGCGTCGCCGACAAGCGCACTGCGCTGGGCCACGAAGCGTCGGGCATACGCGGCAACGAGCGGATAGGGAAAGCGCTTGCCGGCCAGCTGCATCCGGCCCAGCCGGCTGCGGAACTGGCGCTCCACGAGGGCCGCAAATTCGCTTTCGGACAGTTGCAGCAGCCGTTCGGCGGCCGAGACGTCGGCGGTTACGACGACCGATGAGATATTGCCGACGGCGGGCAGCACCGCCAGCGTGCGCTCGTAGCCGAAGCATTCGTAGGCCACATCGTGATGCGGCAGTTCGTGCTGCATCCGGCACACGATCATGACGCGGCCGAAGTCGTGCATGTCTGCAGCGATGCCGAGCTGCTTGCGCGACCAGGAGAACCGGCTGTCGGCCGCGATGAACAGGCGGCCCAGCAGCTGCTGCGGCATGCCCGGCGAAGTTTCGAAATCCAGCTGCACCTGGTTGGGCTCGGTAGCGATGCGAAGCACTTTTGCATGATCGATCAAGCGCAGTCCCGGGCGTTCTTCAGTGGCCGCAAAGCTGACGCGGCGCAGCGCATGGTTGGGCACGATCCAGCCCAGGACGTCGGTGCCGGGCCCGCGCGGGGAGAAGCTCAATGCCGCGTCCTGCCGGTCGCCATCGATGACGCGCGCTTCGCGGATGCATCCGATCTCTTCGGGCAGGAGGCGCTGCCATAGCCCCAGTGCGCGCAGCGTGGCCGCGCTGGAGTGGGTCAGCGCGATGTCCCGTCCGTCCTCGGCCGGCGCCGCCAGGGCTTCGCGCGGCTGTGCGTCGAGCACGGTGGCGGTGAAGCCGGCGTCGGTGAGGGCAATGGCCAGCGCCAGCCCGGCCGGGCCGGCACCGACGACGAGGGCATCACGATCTTGCTGCATTCGGGTTCCTGGGTGTGTGAGAAATGGGAAGGGGAGCGTGGTTCAGTGATCAGGTGCGAACGCCGGCAGTGCGGCGCCCGCGAACGCCTCGAGCACCGAGCCGACATTGCCGGAGTTCTGCAATGCGCCGACGATCGTCAGGAAGAGTGGCTTGTACGGTTCATCGGCTTCATGACCCGCCAGCGGATCGCGGTTCGTCAGAAAAGCGGCGTCGAGCTCGGCCCATTCGTCGGCGTTGAGTATCGCCTCGGCGAGCGGCAGGATCTCCGTTTCTTCCACGCGCATGTGGCCCAGGTAGAAGTCGGCATAGTGCCGCATCAGCTGCTCGAAACGGTCGCGCCGCATCTCGCACTGGACAGTGCCGCTCATGACGCGGAATCCCAGTAGCGCATGTTCGAGTTCGCGGATGGCGCACTCGCCGCACGCATGGTCGCGGTCGAGCTGATCGAGTACCGCATCGGTTCGCGCGCTGCGCCCGCGCAGCTTCGGAAACAGCAGCTGGCTCTCTTTCGGGTGGTGCAGCTTTTCCGGGAACTCGTCGACGTAGAACAGCATGGCTTGCAGGGCGTCGAAGTCGGGCAGGGTGCTGCGCCTGCGGTGTTCGCGCAGAAGCAGCGTGATCGAACGCAACATGGCTGACAAGGCCCGGTGTTCGCGGCGGATGACGATCAGGCTGCTGTGGGTCATGATGTATCTCCCGGGACCGAGCCGTTTCAGGCCTTCAGCAACGCGCCGCTGTCGTCGAGCACGCGCACCGCGACCGGAATGGCGGCGCGCACGCTTTGCGTCACGACGCAGAAGTCCTCGAACTGGGCCAGTGCGCGGTCGAGCTGCCTGAGTGTGGATGCCGGCACGCCAAGCTGGATGGCGACCTCAATGCCGGCAACGCGCAGCCGGCCCTGGGCATTGCGCGACAGCGCGGCATCGGCCGTCGTTCGCATGGGGGACGCTTCGTTCTTGAACTTGCGCAGCGAGAACAGGAGACTGGACGAAAGACAGTTGGCAACCGCTGCGACCAGCAGCTTTTCCGAGTCCGGGCCAACCCCCGTGCCCAGCGGCGGATTCAAGTCCGTCAGGAGCGTGGCGGCGCCGGACTGTCCGAAATCGACAGCAAAGCGGTAGGCTTCGCGCAGTACCAGTGTGACGTTGTTCGCTCGGTCCATCATGTACGGGGCAGCTCACGCTGCGCCGGCTCGGTGGGTTCAATGGCCTTCTGGGTCTTCATGTCGCTTCCAGTGTGAGGCCCGTGCCGGTACGCGGGCTTGAGGTGGCGCAAGGATCGATGAAGGAACGCTTCCCGGGCTCAGGTTCCGGCCATCGTGGTGAGCAGCATGGCCTGCATTACGAAGCGATAGTTCTCCGAGCACTCGGCGGCATGGTCTTCGAGAAAGGCGGTCTGGGAATCCGAAGCGGTCGTACAGCCGTGTTCGCTCAGTGTCATCAGGTCCGCCAGCAGACGTGCGGGATGATCGAAGCCTTCGAGATCGTCGTAGACCGGCACGCCCGCACGCTGTTCGATCTGCCGCACCTCGGCAGGCGCCAGGGAGGAGCAATCGATCGCGTCGTACAGCCGACCCAGCATCTGCGAAAGGTGGCGGAACTGCGTGCCGCCCGGGTCGATCGCGGGGCCGAGCCGCACGTGCGCCACCCGCGCTCCCAGATCCAGGGCGGCGCGATGAAGCACCGACATTTCCGCATCAGGCGGTTGCAGGCGCAGCAAGGCGATGTTCTTGCCGGCCAGCGGCCTGTCGTCGCTGCGGCCCACGTGCGATGCGGCCTTCAGCCGGCGCGCAAGCGTGTAGACGGCCGAAAAATTGCTGGCCAGGAATTCGCCGCCGGAGCGAAGGCCGGGACTGTTCGAGGAGCTCAGGGTCGATTGCATGACCACTGCAGGCTATAGGCGGCGACGTCGCGGTCCTTGATGCCCATCAACTCCTCGCCACGACAGGAATGAACGTGCCGGCCTTGCAGGCGGTGTTTCGAACCGAGGCACTGACGGCCGGCGAACTGGCACTGTGCCTGGCTTGCGCGGTCGTGGTCTTTTCAGCGGTGGAGGTCGAAAAGTGGGTTCGCCGCCGGACGGCTCGCGCTTCGGTGCGGCTGGCCGTGGTCGTCTGACCGTCTGCGCCGATCGCAGGCATTTCGCACGCATTTTTCTCATGCGGTGAACCGTCGTCGTTTTCTTCAGCGCTAGTGCGACGAACTCAGGCGCACTTCGGGCCACGAGAGTTCCAGCCCCATCACCGCACGCGCGTAAAGGTAGTTGTTGAACATCGGCTCGCTGAGTGAGTCCATGTCGACACGGCCGACCGCGTCACAGGGAAAGGCGAAGGCGCGGCGATTGACGAACAAGGGATGAAACCGCAGTTCGTAGCCACCGGATGCGTTGGATGTGTCCATCTTGATCTCCTTGTGCGCCTGCGTTTCCGTTTGCCATTGCAATCAGAAGACGAATCGCGCCATGTCAATTTAGAACTCCTACTTGACTGCAGCATCAATGCCGCGCGTCAGACGGAAACACTGTGTCAATCGTCTGTATCAGGCCGGCCGGGGGGTGTTGAGGCGAGGGCATCCCGTGGCGCAGCCGCGCTTTGGAACCGCTGAACCATGCGGCCGGTTGCGCGAGATCCAGCGCTGCGCTGCTCGACCTCGATCTTCTCGGCTGCGGCCTGGGAAGCGGCATCTCGTCTTCGTTCCCGTTCGTGCCCACCCATCCGCGGGACAATCTCGAGCACGGTGGCGTCCGGGGCGATCCGCTGACTGCCAGCCCAGGCCGGGGAATATTCCGGGGAACAAACCGAGAGATAAGTCGGCATGGGGACAGGCGGACACAGCCGGCGCCATCGCTTGAGCGATGTCAGCCGATTTATTGGAACGAGCCGCCCCCTGGACAGCGGCCAGGCGCCTTGCCAAACTGCCCGCATGGCACTTTCTCACGCATCCTCCGGCCAGGTCGTGCACCTGGGCGCGCTCGACGGGCAGGCAACGGAAACCTGCGCGCTCCTGAAGGCCCGCGACATCGAGCTCATGTGGCTGGTGCTGCCGGCCGGCAAGCAGGTGCCCTCGCATGCCGTCTCGACCTCAATGACCTTGCAGTGCCTGCGCGGAAAGGTCGAGGTGCACCTTGACGGCGACGTGAAGCTGCTCGAGGCCGACCAGGTCATGTACCTGGCGGGCGGCGTGCCGCACGGCCTGCATGCGCTGGAGGACGCCAGGCTGCTGATGACCGTCGTGCTGCCGGCCAGCCGCACCGACTGAGTCAGCTGCCAGCTGGGGCCTTCATGGGCACCTGGACGCAGGCGGGGCGCAGAAAATATACGCATTGAGTATCTCATCTTTGAAAAACTCTGCGCATGGCGTATATTTTATGCATGAGCCAACAGCAAGACCTCCTGCGCGACGCGATGCGCCGCCTCAATCTCACGCGCGATGCGTTTTCCGAACGGCTGGGTGTGCGCCGCCGCGCGCTGGACACCTGGCTGCTGCCGTCCGAGTCGAGCGAGTCGCGGGCGATGCCGGAGATGGTCGGCAAGTTCGTTGCCGAGATTCTTCAGCGCGAGGCGTTCGACGCCGGCGCCGGCCCGGCGGGCACAGGGCCGCAGCGCCCGCTCGCGCAGCGCATCGCGGCCGAAGGCAAGCCGCAGCTGCTGTCGGTCGCGCAGTTCGAGCGCGGCAGCCTCGAGGAGCTGTTCCACGTCGCCGACGTGATGCAGCCGATCGCGCGCCGGCAGAAGGTCACGCGCATCCTCGAAGGCGCCGTGCTCGGCAGCCTGTTCTTCGAGGCCAGCACGCGCACGCGCGTGAGCTTCGGTGCCGCCTTCTGCCGGCTCGGCGGCACGGTGTGCGACACCACCGGCTTCACCTTCTCGTCGATGGCCAAAGGCGAGTCGATCTACGACACCAGCCGCGTGATGAGCGGCTATGTCGATGCGCTGGTGGTGCGCCATCCCGAGCAGGGCTCGGTGGCCGAGTTCGCGCGCGCCACCAACATCCCGGTCATCAATGCCGGCGACGGTCCCGGCGAACATCCGAGCCAGGCCATCCTCGACCTGTACACCATCCAGCGCGAGTTCTCGCGCATGGGCAAGCTGGTCGACGGCACGCATGTGGCGATGGTCGGCGACCTCAAGTACGGCCGCACCGTGCATTCGCTGATCCGCCTGCTGTCGCTCTACCGCGGGCTGAAGTTCACGCTGATTGCGCCGCCGTCGCTGGAGATGCCGGCCTACCTGGTCGAACTGGTCGCGCGCAATGGCCATGTCATCGAGCAGACCTCCTCGCTGGCGCAGGGGCTGCGCGGCGCCGACGTGGTCTACGCCACACGCGTGCAGAAGGAACGGTTCGCGAACGGAGAAACGCTGGAGGGCTACACGCCCGAGTTCCAGATGTGCAAGGCCCTGGTGGATGCGGCCTGCAAGCCCGACACGATCCTGATGCACCCCTTGCCGCGCGACGGGCGCCCGGGCGCGAACGACCTGAGCGTGGACCTCAACCACGATCCGCGGCTGGCGATCTTCAGGCAGACCGACAACGGCATCCCGGTGCGCATGGCGATCTTCGCGGTGCTGATGGGCGTGGAGCAGCAGGTGGCGCGCTCGATGCGCGATGCGAGCTGGCGTTCGCCGGCGCACATCGGGCCGGATGATGCGGACTTCGATGGGCTGGACTGAATAGGGCGTCCGGCCGGGCGCGCGATCGGGGCAACCAGATTGCGGTTTCTCCATCCGAAATTACAAAGCACCTTTTCATGCCTTGATGCATGCCGTGAGGTGCACGCTTCTAGACTGGGCAGCCATTCCGCCCCCCATCCAGGAGACATCGCCATGCCTGTCCGGAAGCGCTTCGGCGGCTTTCTGCTCTGGCCATGAGCGGGTGGCTTGCAGGCAAGGCTCGAGCGACCCAGGCCGGGTCCGCAGCTGTCGCCCCCCTTCATTTCGAGGAAAACACGTGATCCGAGATCCTTCCGCATTCGATGAGACGTTGAGCGCGCTGCGGCGCTATGTGCGCGAGCGGCTGATTCCGCGCGAGGCGGAGGTCGAACGGCTGGACGAGGTGCCGGCCGACGTCGTCGAGGACCTGGCGACGCGTGGCTTCTTCGGCTGGTCCATTCCCGAGGCCTGGGGCGGCGCGGGCATGACGACCGAGGAACTGGTGCTGGGCGCGATGGAGTTGTCGCAGGCCTCGGTCGCCTTCCGGGCGCGGGTGGGCACGAACACCGGCATCGGCTCGGAGGCACTGGTCGCCGACGGCACGCCCGCGCAGCAGGCCCATTACCTGCCGCTCCTGGCCAGCGGCAAGTTGACCGGCGCGTTCGCGCTGACCGAACCGGACGCCGGCTCCGACGCGACCGCGCTGAAGACGAGCGCGGTGCGCGACGGCGACCACTACGTGCTCAATGGCACCAAGTGCTTCATCACCAACGCGCCCATCGCGGGCCTGTTCACGGTGATGGCGCGCACCGATCCCGCGGACCGTTCTGCCCGCGGCATCTCGGCCTTCCTGGTCGAGCGCGCGACGCCCGGCCTTT
>Ga0307514_10004985_pt1 | contig 12020 bp, 14 predicted proteins | sample 16_EM_MG_FD_203088 | JGI IMG/M metagenome (GOLD analysis project Ga0307514, IMG submission 203088) | Populus trichocarpa ectomycorrhiza microbial communities from riparian zone in the Pacific Northwest, United States - 16_EM | ecosystem: Host-associated > Plants > Roots > Unclassified | place...
GGCAAAAAGGTTGTGTGCATCAGAGTGGCGCACCGAAAGAAGAGCGTCCTCAGAACAGGGTTCTCACCCTCCCGTCCGTATTCTGCATGAAAGAACCATATGCTGGCATCAATTCCTAAACGAAATCCACGTTTTTTGTCTGGGTTTGCCTCAAAGCCCTCCGTTATAGCGAGGTGCGTTAGCGAGCGAACTGTGCCAGCTGGTTTAAGAACCTAGGTCAGTGCATGGAATCAGAGATACTGTGTAAGCGTCGCGTTGTAAGTAAATAACTCACATCCCATAATCCTGCTACCCCCATAACGGTTCTACAATTTGAATAGAGGTGTTTCGGACTTATCCGTCTATTTATGGCAATTCATCACGCCCCCGTAAATCAAGAGATTCCAAACTCCGCTTGGGCTTAAGTGCACGTGCTCTCATTGAGGCGGCATATGGTGGAATTTGTTGTAAATCCAGGGGTTACTGAAGTTCACACCATACTCTTACAATAATTACCCTTCCTGGAACCCACATAGGAGCGCATAGGTCTTATAAATCCTTGACAATCACTACTCAGTTACTATGGCAACATTTCTAAATATGGGACAGCATGGAAGTCCTGGCACTGCTGGAAAAAAAATTGACCCCTTTAGTACATCTACCTTCCTACTTAGAATTTGATTTTTCAATGTACATATATCATGAATATTAGGCCAAATATTATCATGAATATTATTGAAATGTTTGGTCAAAATACAAAACAAAAACAATAACAAAAAACAAATGCAGGTACACAACACATTAAGTCATTTTTATTGCCAATAGCCTTGCTGTTGCCTGGGTTGATATCCATAGAAACCTGGTTCATTACCTTGAGGATACGACAGATGGCTCTGTGGACCACCTTGCTGAGGACCACCACTAATTGGAGCATTAGTCGCACCACCAAAACGGTTACCACTGTAGAATCCATGGGCATGATTGCCATGACCCAGGGCTTGAGATGGAACTTGACCTTGGTTTTGGCCAGGCACATTTCGACCACCTGTGACACCTACATCCTTTGAAGTATATGACTTGTAGGGTGTTTCTGGAGATGCACCACCACGATGAGTAGTATTTGATACAGGAACAGTTCCTCCCACACCTGTCTGACCTCCGAGACCCATGAATCCTTGCATACCACTTTGACTTGCACTACCATACAACTGCTTGCTGTAGTCACCAACCCCTTGACCAAGCGCAATGTTGTGACTAGGTTGATGCTGGGTATGATGTGATTGGTAGTCATCATAACCTTGCTGATACAATGTTTGGTTATATGGGTTCGTCTGTGGCTGTGCGCCAACATTTCCTCCAGGCTGTTTAGTAGTGGGATTGCTAGCAGTTCCTGGTCCAGGTGGACCTTGCTGGAAGACGGGGTACTTCACGAAGGGCTGAGGGACATAGCCAGAGCTGTACGGTGCACCATAGTACTGGTTTTGAGGGAAAGGATGTGAATAGTAATACGGGACTGGAAGAGGATATGTTTGCTGAGGGCCTTGGCTACCACCAGTCGGTTGAGGATTTGAAGATTGGGCCTGAGCCCCTTGAGTGGTCGAAGGGGGGACAGTCGACGGAGTAGATTGTTGACCGCCTTGAAGAACCTTCACGTCGTCATGTCCGAGGGGATTGCGGGATGCAAAGCCCTGTTGCTGACCGTATGAGTCGTAGAAACCCTGGAGAAAGTTAGCAACCGAGGCGCGCACTCAAAGAGGATAAACGCACCCGGGTAGTATCGCTATACCCATACTCACTACTACCAAACGCTGCAAGGTGCGACGCTTGCTGATGCTGGCCTTGTGCACTCAGCTGACCGAATGAACCATAAGAACTATCTTGTGGTTGTGAAACGGGAGTAGCAGCATGGAAGTACGCGGCGTTTGTAGTGGCATCCGCTCCACGAAAGAACGTTGAATGAGCAGCATTCTGCAAAGCCTGTTGTTGAATGGGTGTCTGGGTTTGTTGAGAGGCTTCTAGGTGTATGGGGACGTTGTGTGGATTGTATGGAGGCACAGCCTGACTCTGCTGGAGTTGCTGGGGCAGATGATGTTGAAGATGATGTTGGTGATGATTGGAGGGTTGAGCCATGTTACTCGATAGAGGAGGTGGTTGTTGGGAGGTCTGTTGCTGCGCAAACTGTTGGAGCGGGGATGTGTTGTGAGCGGTGATTTGACCCGAAGCAATAGGCTGTGAGACAGATGTGGGGAATGCATGATGGGACACAGAACTGTGAGCGGTTTGTGGCTGTATCTGCTGAAGTTGGGGGGCAGAAGGGTGCTGTGGTTGTTGGAAAACTGAAGTCAGCGAACTCGATGCGGTGGAAGTTGTCGAGGGTACAGGTGTGACTGTCTCCGCCTTTATCTGTAGCGTCGCCGGATCTGTAACAGAAACCTCGGCTTCGATCCTGTTCGGGAAAAAGGTTGGTTTATTACGTCGAAGCTAGAAATCTGAAAAACATACTTGGATGACTGTGAGGGGCTGTCACCCACGCTTAAACTACCGAATTGCATTCCAACCTTTTCGATGCCAGTCCCGAAGGAGAGGGGGAGGGTAACGGGTTGATCGGGAATTTTGTGACGGGCGCTAATACGATGCGACGAGAAGACGGGTCGTGTTGTTAGTTTGGGTGAAGGGGTAGAAATTACTTGTGATGGATGACTTGATGGTGTTTGTGGGACATCGATGGGCAAGGGCGAAGGGGTTGTCTCTGGTCGGTGTTCGGAAGCCTCGCCAGTCGACTCGGGCACTGGTGGGGCCTCCTGAATATCTAAAAATTCATCTGAAGCAGATGTTGATAACTCTGCTCTGAGCTCGTCTCTGGAGGCCTCAGTCGGAGGCCAGGTCTCCACGTTTATCAATTGCTTGGGTTCTTCCCATATTGGGGCTTCAACGGTTGTAGGCTCTTCCCAACCAGTTCGATCAGTGTCGATTCGTACTTCCACTGTGGGGGCTGGAATTGTTATTTGCGAAGTTGAAGGGAGTTGACTTTCAGCAGTAGATGGGAGAGGAAGCGATGCGAGCTTTTCTTGGGGACTACGAAAAGGTATAAATGTTGAGATTTAAAACGTGGAGAGTGCTCGACTGACCGAGCAACCTGTGCCCATGATAGCTTTGACGTTGCAGGGCTCTTAAAAGCTTGCCTTGAAGCGCTGGCATGTGCGATGGCACTGCCGTTGGGAGTATCCGGCGCATGACCCCTAGTTGCTGACAGTGACATCGACGAGATAACCCTGTTCACTTGTAAAGCCGGGTCCGACACGTCCAATGCGGTGGCAGCTATTCCATTTGCTTGCTCGTGTGACTCACTAGCAATCTTGGCGGTTGCCTCAGCGGAATTGGCCTTGCTCGAATCGATAGAGACAGAGGAGACAGAAGAGAGATCGTTTAATATCCCTGAGGTAGAAGGATGGGGATCATTATGAGACATGTGTCCATTTGTGGCAGTCTTTGGATGACCACGAGCTCTGGTTATAGGCCCGCCACGTCCTGACCCGCCACGACCACCTCGAGCTCCGCGGGAGTCACCTCTGCCAGGGGAAGATTTCGAAGCGTGGGTGGACATAGGGGGCTTTTTGTCCTTCTTGCGCGAGACTTCACCCCAAGGCACAGCAGCGCCTTCAATGGGTTGGAGAACCGATTTAGCAGACAACAAATCTAAAGAGTTACAAACCATACCATCCGAGATTCTCGTTGCTGCTAACTCAAGGTCACCGTTTAATTCGTTGAGGAGAGTCTCGAGGTCTGACAAAGGGAGTGAGCAGACGCGCAAATATGACAAGTAAAAATGTTGACCAGCAATGGACCACGTTGGAAATAATTCTTGAAGTTGGCGAGCCTTCGGAGGATACTTCGAAGCATCTAAAGAGGCCTGTTGAGGCTGAGAGCGAATGGTTGTTTTGTGCGACATTGTGAATGATGAAGAAGGAAAATAAGTTACAGCCCAACAGGGCGGTGTGCTATTGCCAGTCGGGGTTTGAAATCATTGTGGGGTCCTGCCGAAGCACAATTCCATTATGCTACTTTAAAGTTTACTACTCCATGTTTGATAAAATGTACAGAGCTGAGACGCCAAAAATTGCACCAAATGCCGTGTATATAGCTCCAGCTCCCACAGGTAAAACTGCCACAAAGGGTCCATCCCAATCCTTCGGAAGCGTCAAAGTGGTCAAGTTGGCTGGGAGAATGACACCAGCTTGGGATTTGCATGCAGCACCATATGCTAAACAACACGTTGGATGAAATTGGACCTATTGATTTTGCGCGACGCACCCCCCATCACAATGTTAGAACCAGCGCGGAAGTCTGGCGCAGGCTTGTTTTCGGTGATCAAGAAATGTAGCATACAATTCTCGCAAGAGAGGAGTGATGTGGCAACGTTTTCACCGCAGAGACAATTGGGCTCATCCTCACAAGTAAGAATCTTTTCAGTCGCATCTATGCAAAATGCATTGCACTGAGTGGCTGATAAGTGAAAAGTCAAGCAAGAAAAGGTGATAACGCACGGCGACCGTGACGGCGCTCTCTGGGATGTTCAGAATATCGGAAACGTGCAAATTATTTCCCCCAATCTTGAGGTCAAACGCTAGCGCTGAAGTACTTGATATGGACGGACCATGCAGAAAGGAGTTGCTCACCTTGGCCAGCCGCAAGGAAGGAAAAGACAACGAGTGTGAAGAGCATTTGAAAAATAAAAGAAAGAGAAAAACCTGCCAGAGGAAACGAAAGATGAAAAAAATGGTTGGTTAGCAACATTCACCATTTTTTGTTGACCTTGTCACGTGTCACACAAATGACGCCCATCCGTCACTTGATTGTTTACTGACTCTATATTGAAACCTTTATCTCCTCTCATGGCTCCCATATATTCGGGCTCACTTCAGCCCAAGAAAAAGATTGAACTGCAAGAAATAGCATTGGCGTTGAGAATTAGCGACCAGGGTACAAAAGAAGAACTCGTGCAACGAATCACAAAACATCTTGACTTCAACCAGAGTTCATTGGAAGACAATCCCACTTTCACTGGCCTGTTCAGCCGAAGGAAGAGGAGTGTTCAACCTCAGCCCATCCCAAGGTGTGCACTGTGTTTATCACCTTTTTTGTTTCTTTTTTTAATGGGCGATTAGTACTCGTCTTGCGCTGTCTTCCACCTCGGACGCCTCAGGAAAGCCACGATCATCAATTCGTCGGCCTAATGCTCTGGATCCGATAAGAGAGTCTATTCACACTAAGGATATACGGGATGCGTCTACCTCCCTGGAGCATCCAATATCTCCAGCAAGAAGCCCGTCACATCGGACACCTCGTCATGTTGATGTTATCAAGTCTCACATTTCACCGTCACAAAGTCCGAGCAAAAGTCTTATCGAGCGTATACCCAAAGCCCCTGAAGTTGAAGCCATTGTCCGTCAATTTAGACCACAAGATGTCTTGCAGAATGGCAACGAACTTTTAATATCCTTACGCCTGGTAAGTGAATCAGTCGTAACATGTGTCTCGGGCTATCCTTGACAATACTTAGTTTTTGTCAAACTCGCGCAACATCTGGTCCGTTTCAGCTCTCCTTGAGCTCGTTTTTATTTTATGGACCATTATTCCATGGAAGAAAGTTGAAGTATACCAGTCTTTTTGTTCTGTTGTGATACCGACTAACTCGCCGCTGGTGGTTATGCAGATTTCCCTCATATCCAATGTATCATTGACTATCAACTATCCGCCATTGCTTGTGTTCAAGACTTCTGTTTTTTGGTTGGTTCTCCTGCACTGGGCTCTGCCGACTGTCATCATCCCAGCATCCATTGGATGCGTGATAACGTTCAATCGCGCTCATCTTAAGAGGAATCATTTGAACGACATGCCAGTTGCTCCCATCGATCCTCTCACCGCTTCGATCATTCGTCTCGTCGGCCATATTGTCTATCCCTACGCATCTATAGCAAGCAAGTCAGATATAGTCGGCTTGGATGTCCTTGGTTCCAATTGGCGCATATTGGACGCCGCAACGGGTCTTGCGTTTGCGTTTGCGGAGGCAATAGCTGCTGCTCCCCAAGTGTTTGCGGACACAATAGTTCAGGAAGAAAGGCAGGATACGGTCAATGAGGATGTGGTACTGCCAGGCCGACGAGCCATCGCTGCTGCGGGGGAAGAGTCTTCCGGTGAAGTCGATTAAATGGCTTTGATCCTCTAGGTTTATATCTTTAAATTTATCTTTTTCTTCTTGCTTTCGACGGCATCTATTTTGGACCATGGTCAAGGAATGCCTGAATGAATGACACCCTCTGTTTTGTTTTTGTTCGTTCCTGTTACTTGCGCTATACAATGTGTACAGTAAATCCATGTAATTATCTGTACCGTGTTTCGTTTTATGTAATGTTTTACATGATGCCTAAGTGTAACCTTTTCTCATACTAGTCAGCAAAGAAAGACTCCCAATCCCGACATACAGTGCAGCAATGTCGTCCCCTTGTACTGCAAGCATCGCTTCTCAGAATGCCGGATTACTGAAGAGTTCCATAGAATCCGTGTCGTCCCTCATGGCTCTTCAAGTTTTGTCTCGTGCCTTCACCTTTATCTTGAACCAAGCTCTTTTCCGCCTCGCCTCACCTTCCGCATTTGGCGTCGCAGCTATCCAATTCGAATTTATCCTAACCACCATTCTCTTCCTCAGCCGTGAGGGTGTACGATGTGCACTTTTGCGCGTCGACCCTCGTCTGGACTCGGATACAGCTAGGCGACGGATGAATGTCTCCTTTCTACCCATCATCTTCGGAATACCTATAGCTTTGTGCACCTCCATATTGTACTTGCATGCCGCAGGTCAAACGGTCAAACGGCAACCTCACTTCGAGTCCGCCATTTCTTTGTATGCACTTGCAGCAATGATGGAGCTTCTCAGTGAGCCCATGTATAACCTGTTTGTCCAGTCATATTGTTTGCATCTAATTTCGCGATTACTCAGTTCCTCTCACTTGTCTTAGCGCCATGGTGAATTTGAAGACAAGTGTGAGGGTTCGCGCAGAGGGCTTGGGTATAACCATCAAAAGCATCACAACTTTCCTCATCCTTCTTTACGATACAAAGTTTGGAGAAGGGAACCTCTCGCTACTTGCATTTGCGTTCGGACAACTGCTTTACAGCACGACAATGTTCGCAAAATATCTGACATACTTCGGGTCAAGAGCCATGCAACCTAAATTATCTTCGCTTTCAGGGTACAATCTCTCGTGGCACTCATCCTTATTTCACCCTTTTCTAATGTTTCCTTCTTTAGATCACCTTGGGCTCATATCGATTACGAAGCATTCAAGCTGTCGACGACGATGACTTTGCAATCTTTAGTCAAACACATTTTGACTGAAGGAGACAAGATCATCATCTCCTGGTTCAGTCCTCTGCAGGACCAAGGAGGATATGCCCTTGCAGTCAATTATGGTGATTCTTTTGGCAACTATATTTTCAAACAGAAATTAAAAGGCCTTTCATTCAAGGCTCGCTCGTCGCTCGCATCGTATTCCAACCTGTCGAAGAGACCCTCCGACTGTTCTTCTCTAGAACACTCAATACCGAGAAAAAGGAGCAAGGATCGCTTAAGCAAGCCGCCGATACCCTTTACTCTCTTCTTTCAATACAAATGGCCTTTTCGGTATTGCTACTGGTCTTTGGCACAGCATATCTACCTATCCTTTTGCCCTTCCTTCTTCCTAAGCAGTATCTTGCAACAAGTGCACCATCAGTACTAACGGCTTGGGTGTGGTACATACCGGTCTTAGCATTGAATGGTGGCCTAGAGGCCTTCCTTTCCAGCGTAGCAACTCCCAGAGATTTGAACGCACAAAGCAGGTTTGTGATACATCATTAAATGAGACACGGACTAAGTTATGCTCATTGACAGGTGGATGATTGTCTTCTCGATAACCTATGTTCTCTCTGCCATCGTTTTCTACCGTCGTAACCTTGGTGATGCTTCGTTGGTATATGCAAACATCATCAACCTCTGCGCCAGGATTGTCTATTGTCTCATCTTCATTAAACGGTACTTTAAGAAGTCACCAACCTTTGTTCGGCTACGTTTTCGTGATGCTCTGCCTTCTTGGCAATTGTGGACTGCGTGCGGATTTTCGGCTGTTTTGGTGCATGCAAGCGAACAACGACTCAAAGCCAATGCTATGGCTCTACAACTAGGGAGACGAGCTTTGATGGGTTATTCTGTCCTCCTTCATCTGGTTGTTGGCATATCCCTTGCACTAATATGCCTTGCGACGTGGTGGAAAACATCTGGTCAAAAACTTAATCTCCCAATAAGCTCTAAAACACAATTGATTTATGAGAAAACTTCGTAACTATATCAAACTTTTCATCTGTCTATTGACAAGTTCAGAGCTGTCAGAGTGACAATGGGCAGCATCCTTGATAACGTTGCCACTCTCGATATGGTGAACCTGAGTGTTAACATCTATTCCTGCAACTCGGTCCTCAGCTGATATAGAACTTTTCAAGATGCTGGTTCAGAAGCCTCGGAACCTTGCAGAAAACTAGAAATGCATTGGTATCACGGAACACCTGTCAACCAACGCCCATAATTAAAGGTCGTTGGAAAAGCTTCTTTCTTGGTACCGTCTAAATATTCAGTTGTACTCCGCTCCACATATGAGACAAACTCTCTAGGCACCTCGCAGTTAGGCGACCATCCATCAAATCCTTCGCCAACTCCTGTTTGAATCGCCTGTACGTAGACTTCGAGATTCCGTTTATCGAGGCATATGAATGGGGCATCAAGTAGCTCTTGACATTGTTCTATATACCTATGAGCCGAAATCTTAGTTCGAACATGGAAAGAAAAGGCAAAGATCTCACCCCTGGTACTCGTCTTCTTCTGCTTCGGAAACTTGTGGATTTAGCAATGCCAATGCCACTGCTGCTGTCGAACGGTGGGTTAGTATTTGTTCTTGAGCAGGGATTTTGGTTTCAGATTTGGCAATAGACTTTCCGCGAGCTCTTTTCTCGTGGACAGATGATCGGGATCCAATCCAACGTCGTACACCCTGGACAACCCTAGATCGCCGATTCAGTGATGCCTGGCTTTATTTGAGGATTTACACACCGCGATGAGTGATCTCCGTGGTGATATCCGTGTGGCTGGAATGGGCTATAGTTTATATCCTTTGCAGTCTTCCTGGGATTCGATTCATGAATGAACTTCCAAAAATTACTGAGAGCATGCTCTTACCCTGGTAACTTGAGAGTACTATTCATTGAATAAGCGAAGTGTTTCCCCAAAGAAGTAAACAGTAACGGTCGGTAGTATTCCACCCAAAAGGTCCCCTTTTGTTGTACAAAGGTCTTTATGCATTCATCGCACTCATCCAAAACATAGGCAGGTTTGAGGTGTTCCTCATGAAACCATTTTTGATAACCTTTGCGGGCAGAAGGGTGAGTAATAGCACGCTCATTTTCTACGCCAAGAAAAAGGTTGATCGCAGCTTGTTTATCAGCATCTGAGGCGAAAAGAAGTAAGATGGAAACACAATTTAGAAAATGGTTAATTTGAACGGGCCTAGGAGTGAATTCGTGTAAAATCGCCGGATATTCTCAATGATATCACGAGAGTGACTATTCCAATGAGGCATCCGACGGTATGTCTCAACCCTGTTGACGAGTGCACTTCCCGTGTACTGCAAAGCGATAGCTGTTGGTGAGATATCAGTGGTAACTTTGACGTCACGGAAGGGCAGAAGTTACTGTCTCCATGGTCATGATACATCTCAGTCAACATATTCACCGCATCAGAATCGAATGCCAAGTCAGGATTGTCGACCACCCCAAGGGCATAGAGTTGATGGCCGAGTGCTCTTTTTCCAAACACAAATTGGGCAGCATTAGTCCGATCAAGACAGTCTACGCAATTCGTCCTGCATATGCCATTCTGCAATGACATGGTGTCACGCCAAGCCGCTCTTTCTTCACTGAAAATATATGATGAATCAAATTAGTGGCTCGGGCATGGGTGTTAATGAACCCACTCTGTTTCAGCATTGAGATAGTGCGAGTAAGGTTCAGGACCGGAATGGAAAAAATCAGTCATCGAAATAGACTCTTCGGCGATATCCTCCAGATAGCTGATCACGTCTTGAGTTTTCCTATCAACCGACACTTCTTAGTGGCTTCACTGAAAGCTACAACAAAAAACAAACTCTTTGTAGGCCCTTGACATATCCCAAGCTCGATATACCATCTTCTTATCACGGGGTAGGAACTGATTGAGGTATCTCACACATTGTGTGTACTCGTCGAGTAACTTTGATTCTCTAGGTACTGGCTCACGTCGTTTGATGAGATTGAGAATAGTTATGGGTGCCCCGTATCGTTTAAATAGGTCGTCGAAGTGGCGAGCTGCAGCGGTGTAGAACGGATCCACAATGCTAACTGTACATATTTCAAAGGCTGTAATTTCATGGCATAAGGAAAGCGCTTACTCTCAATTGGTGGTCTGGGACTCATACTATTTGTTTCTTGTGTCCAGTAAACAGGTATGCTTCCTCTGTACTACTCAATTATGTTTTTTTTCAATAAAAAAATCGAAACAAGCTGGGCGCGACACACCTGGACATAACTTGTGTAATTGGGGCTGGGCCGTCTACTGCGAGGTTCACTGTCACGAGCAGGGTAATAAAACGGTGTTGTCAGAGCCTCGCACACGATCTGCTCCGTCTCGACTTCGTTGGCGACATTGCCCTGTAACAGCTTATAGAAACCTTGATAGTTTTTTAAGGAAGTAGAGTGCAGACCTCATCATTCACACCGCGTTTAAGATACCGGGCACCTGCAAAGTGCCGAGACCGGCGAGCAATTAAAGTGATGAAGACGACACGACCGAGAACTGTCAGTTCTGCAAACTGCGAGTCAGTCCTGAGTGCGAAGACGGAAACATATACCCACTAGCTTGGTCGACGTGTCCATGAACAAGCGGAAGTAACCAATAATGCTTTAATGGAGGCACATCACAGCCTTTGAAGGAGGAGGTGAGCATATTGAAGTTCCAAGCGAATCGATCATTGATGGGCCAGCCATTTTCACCAATGCGCACGGAACCAGTCAAGTTGTGCTGAAGAGTAGATGTAAGATCGTAAGTGTAACTAGACGAGATGTAAGTAGAGGTCGCCTACACCATGTCTTTGCATACCTGAAGTAGAAGTTTTTAGACATATCCACTTGCTTGAAGATATTCATGAGGCGCTGCTCCTCGGCGGGCTTTTCGACCTTTAAATTGAAAGCAATCGGCACTATGTCCGTGTTTTCGCAATGATAGAGATAATGGCCTCCAAGGAGGGCAACAACTGAACGTTTTGAGACAAGAATCATGTACCATCCAGCGGTAAAACGAATAAATCCTGATTATATTTTAGGTACTGATATCGTGTAAATGTAAGTCACTCACCTGCAATTCCAAAGAAGACTTTTGCCCTCCCAAGGCCCCCCGAAGCACGATTTCCATCGTCCAACATCTTGAGCATGGCACTCATTTGCCTGCCCGTGTATTCGACCTCATCCTCAACGATGCTCAGTTCATCCTGTATGGTGCGATCAATCTTGATGATGCGATGACGCGAGTCCGAAGCATTGGATGCAATTATAAAGAAACGAAGACGATTCTCGTACATGATGAATTTATTGAACGCAGGTGGAAAGGAGCGTGTCGAAGTTGGCCTTCCATACGGCTTTTTAAGACTATTAGATACAGAAGGAGGTGTTGTCGCAAGGTCCTGAATTAAAGTCGCTCCTGATTCAAATTGCGCCGCTGGGATGTGCGATTTAGGGGCTGAATTGAGAGCCTCCATGACGATCACGGACGAAGCTGGATATTACCGGATATAGACTCTACTGTACCATTATAATCAACTCGGCAGTCCCCTGTCCCCACCCCTTTTGGTTTTGCCGAATTTGGTTACCTGTCCCCTGTCCCCCCTCGAATTTTGGGGCAATCTAGATGATTTGTCATACAAAAT
>Ga0307514_10004986_pt1 | contig 12020 bp, 8 predicted proteins | sample 16_EM_MG_FD_203088 | JGI IMG/M metagenome (GOLD analysis project Ga0307514, IMG submission 203088) | Populus trichocarpa ectomycorrhiza microbial communities from riparian zone in the Pacific Northwest, United States - 16_EM | ecosystem: Host-associated > Plants > Roots > Unclassified | place...
TAGAAATCCACCAAGAGCATCTCAGCATTCGAAAATTCAGTGACTTTGCATCAAATAATATGCTCGAGCTAGTGCAGACGAAACAAATCATGTTAGACACGATAACTGAAGCCTAGTTTAAGATAGCTGAAACCTTCTCTTTCATGCTATTACTAATTTTCAGAAACGAGCTTGCATCCCTTTTCATTACTCCCATGTCTTAGCTGCGATGACCTGCTTATCAGTAGATATAATTCGTTGCGTGGGATAAAAACTAGCAGATAAATTTGCCCTCCAAATAGTCACCTAGCAGATGCACTTGCTCGCATAAGAAGGGCCATGTTAGAGAGAGAATGCAGGGGCTTATTACTATTGCAAGACGTTCAAAAAGGAATTTTGAAGTAACATAACACTTGTAGGGTGCTTGGTACAGAAGTGTGGTGAGGTGTGATTGTTTTTTTTTTTTAATATACAACCCACTCATTTAATGCACAAAAAGCTACCACCAAAAGCAAGTTTTTCTTGTTTTACACGGGAAGTTCTCTTCAATATTATTTCTACAATAGCTGGAAAAGGCAAAAAAGATTTCAACTTCTCTACATAACTAATTATATCACGTTATGACTGTCCCTGAACACGGACAGAAATCACATAAAAAAGATGCTGGGACATGAGTTGCATTAAAATACAAGGTAGTTGTGTACTTTTTTAGCATTTGACACATTTTTCAGATGGAGTAAAAATCATTAATCAGGATTCAGGTAGCTCAGAGTGCTCCCTCCTTGCTGTATCTATCATTGCGCACAAGAATTCACTAGCATCACAACTGTTTGGATTTGAAAGAGCTGCGTGTGCCAAAAATGGAAGTTTTCTCAATGATCTTCCACTCATTCCCTGCATAGGATAATAAGAAGCCACGCGGTTAATTACTTGATCATTAACAGGATTCAGCAGGGATTGAAAAATTTGACTGCTCACCTCACATGCTTCCGCAGCTTCAAGCAATTGCTTACAAAAGGGCAGCACAGGCTGAGCTTCCTGAATATCTGGTGCGTTTAATTTCTCTCTCAAGGTTGAATAATTTGGAAGCATGAGATAGTCAGAGTCCTACAGAAATTGCAACATTCATTAGTAATGAGATTAACGTGCCATTACATGTCTATGTAACGATGTTAGAGTTAGAGATATTGAGGAATCAATAGAGAGGCTGAAAACTGAAACCGAATTGACACCTGGAAATTTGATATTATTCCTGTTCGCAGGAGTTCTTGCAAACAGGATCTTAGAATTTCATAACGAGCTTGAAGAGTTGGGGGACCAACATATGCTTTGATGTCAGCTCGATCAACAAATGCAATATCTGCAACTCAATAACTGCCAAGTCAATACATTCTACCAATATATGCAATGTTCTTCCTGCTCGGTCCAAAATCTAAACCTATCAGAAGAGATGCATGAGTTTTTTGAATTCCATCGATTATATTGGAGGGAATCCCCAAACTCTCTGGAAGAGGTAGAATATGGAATTCAAGCTAGCATGGAAGTCTTAGAAAACTGGTTGATATTGAGATAAGTCATTGGCTCACCAATAGCAGCAGTTATATTTGATGTAGTCAGGATGATCACATTTGGTGATGTTTTCAATTTGTCCATCTGTGTTAGTAGAGCATTCACAACCTGTAGGGCATATTTTGACAAGCAGAAGCCATTAAAGATTGGACTTCCATGTCTCATAAAAAAACATGCTACTCACATATATTATTATGTGACTTGCTTTAAGAAATCAGGCATTAATTTGGGAGTAGACAGGTACAGTACTCGAATAGAATCTGAAGGTTCAGAACCAGATAAAGCAGCTTTTCTAGCAGCAGCGAGGCTTTCAACTTCATCTGCAGCATAACCAAATCTAAAATATGACATGCTACAATGAAGAGAGCTCAGTACTGGATATTAAAAAACATAATGTCGTCACAAATCTCACCAATCAAAACAAATACCAGATTGTTTTCTTCCTCTATCATTTCCTGTATTTTCTGGAAAAGTTTTGCAACCTGTTCCAATAAACAAATATAGATGTTTTAAGATTTTCCTGAATTCAACAGCCAAAGAAGGTAGATAACTAAATTAAGATCAGTGGGTTGAGAACTTGACACGAGCTGAGGTGCCATTGGAAAGGTAAATGATATGAAGTCTACAAATTCTATACCATTTGATTTCACACAAGATAACAAGAAAAATGCATCAAGGTGATTCCTAGTAAAACTACAGTAAAAAGCAATTCCCATTGCAATGGAAAGCAAAATAATCACAAAAAATTATGATCTGTTTTTCGTTTCCTCTCAAAGCAGCAAAACAAACAAAATTTTGCCATAATAGCTTTTTTTGTGTGTGATAGTGGGGGGAGAGGGGGCGGGAGATCCAATAAAGATAACAATTTTTATATCCTTATGGGAGCATAGATGTACCAAAAAACATAGATTACTTTGACTTTAAACATGGACAAATGATCAAATCTCAGCCATAACAAGTTGTGTCTTACTGAAAACAGAGTTATAAAACTAAGATTTCCAATGAATAGAATAAGCTAGTTCCAGAGGTAGGGATTTCTCAAAGCTTATACAGCTTGATGACTTACCAGCTTGCCACTTTCAGAGAACCATTTGCTAAACAAAGAATGAGCATTAACTTCAATCAATTGGCATTGGGGGTATCTGATTAAAGAGGAAGCATAAAGCAGAAATTAATATGAAATGAAATGTAATAATTTTTGTTCATCAGACAAGATTATGTATAAACCTGGAGTTAAATCGTATTGATAGCTTCTGAGCCAATGCTTTACATAAAGAAGTCTTCCCCGTCCCTGGAGGTCCATGTAAAAGAATAAGGCTGCAAACATAATTGATATATCATTTAAGCATCATTTTCAATCATGATACATTAGAAGAAGCAACAGCTTTATTTCAACATTAGCAGTTTTCCAAATATGGTTCGGATAAGTGTAAATGCATTTGTGGTTTCCATGTATTGAGTTTCCATCCCATCCCAGATTCTTGCATTAGCAATTAAGCCAGTGCACTGAAAGAAGAATGTTACAGGTAAAAAGGTTAAGACTCTTTCTACAGCCTCAAACTGGAGATTTCAGTGGCAAGAAAACTAGTCTGAATGACCTGCCACATATCATTTTAAACAAAGCTTCCTTACCGATTCCATGAAACAAGAAAAGGATCAACACCCTTTTCAGTAAAGAACAATGCACTGGCTGCATACCGCAATAACCTTTGCTTGAGACCAAATTCATAAATTAAGCTACAAATAGCAAATTACGATGCCATCAGTCCCTACATAATTGACTTAATTAAAAAAGAAAAATCAACTGACTTGAAAAACTAGAAACAACAGAAGTTTCAAGCAAACCTTTCCCACATGCCATCAAATTCCTTAGCTGGAAGAATCCACTCATTAAAGCTAGAAAGTTGGCCATCCCCACCTAGCTCCTCACACGGTCCTTCCTCGCTGAGCTGAAAAGGCAGCAGTCATGAATTTTGAAACCGCCAACTCAACAAAATATCTCTTGAAATTCAAAGAAACAAGAGGATCATTACACAGGGAAAAAGAAATATGTAAATATCAAATCAAGTTCTCATTTTTACGACCTTGAACAGCTTTTACTGTTTGATGTTCACCTATTTTTATACCCTAAACAAAAGTTGAAGTGTCTCAAAAAGCCATTAAAGAAACAAACATTCCAATACTTAGAATATGTTGATAGAAACAGAGATAATGAGCCAAGCAAAAAGGAAAAAAAGAGAGTGAAAGAAGAAAACCCATCAAGCCTAAGTGATTCATAGTACCTGAAAGACATGTACAACAGGTTTGACTTGCCAGAACAGAAGAATATCATGGTTGGTCACCCATTCATCTACAACACAAACATTAATAGCATTAATTGACAAAACATATTACTTTCTCCCATTTTCGAACATTATTCTGCTGATTGTTTTAGTATTCTCAGAACCCAAAACAGCATTAACTTCCCAAACCCTTCATTTCTTTTCCCCTAGACCAGAAACAGGAAATTGAACACGTAAAGAAACAAAAACCCATACCCGTATCGCAAACGCAGATTCTTTGTACATTTTCAAAGAGAAATTGGTCATCAAATGGCACAGGAATGGGTCCATCAACATAGCTTAAACTCCTCTTTTCAAGCATTCTATCAAATAAAGAGAACCAAAAAAATTTCCTCCTTTCTTTTAAGAATTAACAAAACAAAAGACCTCCGCAAAAACACAAAAGAAACTGAAATCGAACCTACCTTTCTACGGCTAACCGCACATCTTCAACGCGAGCTGTGCTTGAGGGTTTTAAGCAAACTTCAACTGTACCAAAAAAGAAAAGTAGGAGCTTCAAAATCAAAAGAAAAAAAAACATAAATAAAATTGGAAACGGAAGAAAAAAGGTGGGGTACCAGAAACGAGGAATTTGCGATGGGTAAGAATGGGGGAAGGGGAAGAGGAGGGCAAAGCCACGCCATTACCATCGGATAGATCATGGCTTATGGCTGTGGTTTCAATGGGGTTTTGGATCGTTATGTCCATGGGACTGGGACTTGTTGTCATTCTTTACTGACCTGTGCAGAGGAGGAGAGGTGGTTTTAAAATTTGTAGAGATTTCGGTGAGCCCATTGCCATGCCCTAATTTTATTTTTTAAAATTGGGCGGGAAAATTTAATTTTGCTAAGCCAAGGGTCTGTGTGGTAGTATCTTAGATGTTACATTAATTGTACTTTTTAAAAAAATACATCAAAATAATATATATATATATATATATATATATTTTAAAATTTGTTTTTGAAATTAACTTATAAAAATAAACCAAAAACACCCCATTAAAATTAATTTGAAGCTAAAAAAATAAAAAATAAATTAAAATTGCAGTTGGACAACAATGTCAAATAGGGTCTAAGTGTAAATTTAGTATTGTGGTGATTTTTGCAATTACAATTTAAAAATATAGTTTAAAAAAAATATTTTAATTGTGGATTTCATTGAGTAAGTTTAAAAAATTATACGTTTGGTTAAAATTAATATAAAATAGATTTTTAAATGAAAAAAAAGTCTCTATAAATAAAAATTAAGTTATTTTAAATTTTATAATATCAAGATTTGAAATGAAATTATGTATAGAAATCAATGCAAAAGGCTTAAATTATTTGAGAATCAAGTAATTTTTTCTCTATGTTTAGATTAAAAAAAAAAACTACTATAATACCAAATATATCATTAGTGTTGTGTGGTTTTGTTCCGTCTTCACTCCCATCTTTGGGTTTATGAAAAAAATTATTTATTTAGTGTAGTATTGCAAAGAATTTTATTTAATTATAGATTTGAACATTGATATTTGCATTTATATGGTGTATGAAATTATTATATTACTTTATTTATGTCCAACCTTTGCTATATAATAACAGTTGCCTTTTGATCAGTATGAATCATATAATTTTATTGAAAATTTTGATGATATTACATTACCATTTTAATATATAGAGTTTGTCTTCTTTCATTTTATTTTTTTTTAAAAGAAAAGCAAGACAGATACTCGGGTGGTTGACAAAGTCCTTCCCTCAACCCGACTTAACTTGAGCAATTTGATGAGTTTTGACATTATGTTTAATTGTAATTTTAAAAGATTTTGATTTTTTTAGCTTTTATATTTTTAAAATATTTTAATATATTGATATTAAAAATAAATTTTAAAAATAAAAAATATTATTTTAATATATTTTTAAATAAAAAACACTTTAAAAAATAATATCTACTATACTTTTAAACAGAATTAAAGAAGAATTAAAGAGGAGTTTCGGATTTTATATGTCAAAGTGGATATACGAAAAATGAATATCTTTATTTGGTGAGTCTTCAAGTTATGACTTTCTTTAAGCTCAAAAAAATATTGTAAAAAATAGAATTTCTTATAGAAACACTAATGGAAAATTAACTAGAAATAAATTTACTGTTAATGTAGGAAACATGAGCCAAAAATACCATGGCCATTGAAAAGTATAAATAAATAAATAAATAAAATAAAATAATTTAGTTTTATTCTGCAAATATTAGTTTTAATATATTTTGATTTGTTTCATTTTTGTTTTTATGCAATAGACTTTACTACATGTTTCAACATCTGATCAGAAGCATTGCCTTTGGATTTTACTCAAAAGGCACCATGCATTATAAACTAGAAATAATTAAAAAAAAAAAGATCAAAATATTTGATTGTATTTTCATTTTCCCTTTGTAATTTGAGAAATTACAATTTATATCTTGAATTTTATATACACTAAGTCTTAATATTTTTTTAAAAAATCAATAAAAATATATGATTATTTATAAATTTATCATTATATTTATTTTAATACTAAACAACCTTAAAAGCGTTAAAATAACAAAATTATCATTCATAATTACAATAATAACATCCATAATTTCTTAAAACTCATTTAATGAACACAATTCCATTTCACATTCCGTCAAACAATTTATGGCATATATCAAATTTTGTAAGTGAAATTTGATAACAGAACATTCAGTCTCCCCTGCTCCAAACAGTTGAGTGATGGTACCTGCCAAATTTGCAGTATCAAATGGTACCTCATTTTCCTCCTTTTTATTTTTGTTCTCTTTCTATTTATTATATATATATATTTTTAAATTCAACATCTCAAAAAACATGTTAAAAAATAAATGCGTTGAAAGTAATTTTTTTTAATTTTAAATTCTTTAAAAAAAACACTAAAAGTGATGCAAATATATCAAGATTTTTTTTTGTTATTTGTTTTGCTATTTATTGGAGATAAAAAATTAGGTAGCAACAACCCAGGTTCCAAAGTTTGGTTGGCTTGCTCAATTTGATGGTTTTTTTAGTTAATGTTTTTTTCTTAAAAGAAAATGCATCCTTCTATGTTGGACTTGTTTGGAGTTGGCTTTTATTTTTTATTTTGTTTTATGTTGGCTTATCCCAATCTTGGTACTTAGCTTACATATTTGGCATGCTTATTTAGGTTGGCTCAATTCTGTTTTTTCTTTTTTTTTTTTGTTTTTTTTTTTGATTCTTTGGAATTAGATTCGTTACCTCTTTCATTTCGGTAACCATTCTTTTTTCTTCCATTCTCATGATTCTTTTTTTGTTTAAATTGTTCAATTTATTGTCATTATCTGATCTTTTATTATCTAATTAAATTATACCAGTTTTTTTTTGCTTAATCAGGTCTATGCCTTGAGTCGTGTTTTTTATTTTTACTTATTTGAAACACGATTGAGTTATTAGAGCATCTTTTTTTAATAAAAAATATCCTAGCCATGGCATAATGTGGGCCTATACATCTAAGAATATCTAAAAGGTGTGGAAAAGCTAATGTAGCAATTCACGATAAAAAGAATATTTTTTCCTTTTCAAAACAAACCAATAACTAGCTATCAAGGGTAATATGATCTTTTCATAAGAATACATTGGTCATTATCATATTGATGGGGAATAAATAGATCTTTTTGTATTTATAATGCACAATATAATAAGTACATTGTTCTTATAATTAAATGTTATAAAGTTGATGTCCAAGGGTAATTTTTTATTTTTAATTTTCCCAAAACGTTAAAATGATATAAATACCCTTAAAATAAGATTTTCTTTAACTTAAGCCCATCAATATTTTTGTATTATCATTTGAGTGATTTTTTTTTATTATTATCAGGTTGATGGAGGGGTGCTATTGTAATTTTATATATAAAAATATTATAAAAAGGTGGCTAACGTATGTGTTACAAGCATCAGCATGTGCGGCGTTGCTAAGCGGCTAAACACTAGCTTCAAGGGTGATATTCAAATCATATAGGCATCCCCTTCATTCATGTTGGTGCGTGTGGTCAATGGACTTTCGGTTTGGCGTTGACGATTTCTTTCTTTTTCTCTCTCCTCCTTGATTTTTAATGCCTACCCCTTCAAATTCTTAAAACAACTTTTCAGTTTGTTTTTCTTTCAGATTTGATCCCTATTTTTTTTTTGTTACTATTTGTTTTTATTTCATATAGTTTATGAAATTAATTTTTTTTTTCGATTTCATCCTCCATCAGTTTTTTTGTAAGTCGATTTAGTTCTCATTCTTTTAATTATTATTTGCTAATTATGTTTGAATTAATTTTTATGATTGGATTTTTTTTCATGATTTTATCATCCATCAATTTTTTTTCATATATATCAAAATTGATCTTCATTCTTCTTATTGTTGCTTTTTTTTACTTAGCAAATTTTTTTAATTGATTTTCCTTTCAGTTTCATCATTCAATATTAAATTTCTTGGGAGTTTAGCTTCTTGATTAAGTCTGAGCTTAGGATTTTACGGGTTGCGAGTTTAAGAGATTTACATGGGTTTGCTTGTTTCTGTCTCTCCATTCTTTAAGTTTATGTTTTTTTTTTTTTAATTTCATCATTCAATATTTATTTTATTGAAGATTAGGCTCCATTATTTTTTTATAGGATTTTTCACTGATTTTGATAATAACCCATGTTATCTCGAGTTTTTTTATTTGTCATTCTTTGATTGGATACTAAGAAAATAATTTGAGCATATCTCACGGTGTAGTGCGGGCTCTATAACTAGTATGATCCAATTAACCAAGTTATGATTGCAAGTCTTCAAACTTAAAAAAAAATATTATAAGAAATAGATATTCTTATAAAAACTATAATCGAAAATCAGCTGTAAATAAATGTACTGGTAATGTAGGAAACTTGATCCAAAAATTCCATGGTCATAGTCTACATAAAAAAAAAACAATCTGTTTTTTTTTCCAGCAAATATTAGTTTTTTTATTTTTATATTAAATTCACAACTATATTTACATTTCTGTTTGAATTTAATTCCGAATCATTATTTACTAAATTAAGAGATCTGTAAAATGTTTTTATGTAATAGACTTGGACTAAATGTTTCAACTTCTGATCAAGTCAGATATATCAAAACATGTGATCCAATCCAAGACCACTGCCTTTGGATTTTACTCAAAGGCAATGAGCATTATAAATTGCAAAAAACTTATCAAAACATTATCTATATTAAAAGAAAATTAGATGATGTTATCTACTCTCATAATGGGTTTATATACTCACATATGTTCTGTATATATGCGTTTTTTTTTTATAAAATAAGAAATATGTATTAAAATGGTAAAATCTTAACATAGACGAGGGTTTGATTTTAAAATAGCAATTATAGTTGTAGAACTTGGCTTGATCTTTCAGATTGACCTGAGAAATCCTGGAATCGGAGCCTTTCTCGAGCTAGATTACTAGTTGAACCAACTAAGGCTTTAACTTGACATAACCAGTTCAACTTGATCAAGTTTTTAGTAATATAGATGACTTGACCAAACCTAAATGAGACAATGGCAAAATAAAATAAAATAATACTAATAACAATACTATCCACAAATAAAGAAACAATTATAAATTGTGGTTATTTTCATTTGGATATTTAAAATTGGAAGTTTAGTTTGTATTTTAAATATTTGAATTATGTTTTTTTAATTTAAACTTTTGAATTATTATTTATTTATTGGATTAATTAAAAAATATGTTGTGGGTACACATTTTAAATGAAAATTCTAATTGATTTTAATTTTAAAAAAAGGACAATGAATATATGAGTATTGATTAATGGACAGGGGGACACAAGCAACTAACAACAAACAACTAACCAACTATCGAAAGAAAGACTTCTAATCCACAAATAAATTGCAATTGTAGAAACTAACAAATTTTCCAGTTATCAATAGCAGAGAGAATAGGGACACCAAAAGCTTATCTCTCATTTTAGCAGCAATATTGTGAGGCTCTAGATTAGGCAAGATAACATGGCCAAGAGTGAACTTTGTTGCATAATTAAGTTACCACTAAGCATGAAGAACAGGTCAGAGCATGAAGATGATGATAAGCATGAACTTGAAATCCTCAAGGGTGTGGCACAATCGTGGCATGCTCACTCGGGCAGTTCAAGGTCTACCAGCTGTGAATATGATAAATATCGCCAAAATTTTCAAAGCAAGCCTTCTCGGTTTAAGCTGGAAGCAATGAATAAGTCATCAGCCAAGAGGGTTGAGAGAGGAAATTGGGATTTCAAGCAATCACTGTGGGATTCCTATGAGATTGTGAATGTGTACAAAAGGTTGGAGAGAGGGCTTGTTTTAGATGATTCATTTAGTGGGGTAGATGCTCAGAGAAGGGTCCATAGGAAGAAAAGAGAGAGTAAGAAGAGTCTTACAAATTTGTTTAATCTAATATCTTCGAGGAGATTCAAAGAGGCTGAAGATCCTCGTGAAGATAACAATCACTATTGATTTAAAATCTTTATTAGTCCTATAGCTTGCTCTTAACTTCTTGCTTATGTTAATTAGTTCTATCTTCAGGTTTTCCATCGAGGATGTTAGTAGGTGCAGTCTTCATTAAAAAAAAACCTGACATGAAAAATTTGTTTTGCAGGTAGTTTCCCCACTAGCCTTGTAGGAAAACCAAGCAAATTCTTATCTTGTGCTTTCAGTGAGAAGTATTTTCATAGAAATCTCATGCTACAAGTACCTGCGTTGTCATGAAAACACCACACAGGCAGACAAAGTAGTTGTTCTCTGTGTCAGAGCTATCTATTACAGCAATTAATTTGTATAATAGAATTACTAGGTTTTTTTTTAGAAAAAAAATCTCCAGAAGAATTTTATTATCAGAAAATGATAAAGTTGCACGATAGCAGTCGATTTTGATCCTTGATTTGTCAACATCACATGAGGAATCTTGTAACCAAACCCAGGATTCTGTCAAATTGAACAGTATATTCGTGCCTGATATTGAAAATGGTATGCTATTCTTAACTCAATTATTGCGATCTGGTCCTGGTAGATTCCCTGCAAAGAATCTCAGCTGTTCACCACACGTCACTAGAAGTTGCTTGCAGCTGTCCAGCAACCAGATTAATTGTGCCGAAGAAACAGGGTAAGCCATCGTCCATCTGTTCGTTAATATTCCCACATATGACACTTGTCTTAAAACCATCATTTGGAATAATTAAGAAGCCTTAATTTATTGTTAAGTGGAAAGGATAATGTCATGTGTGCTATCCTTCAAGTAGAGGCATCCCTCGTGTAATTCTAATAGCCCAGTTATGACAGGAGGATAGTAGAGTATTTTATTTATGTTTAATACGAAAAGTACAGAGGTTAAGTAGATTAATCCCCTGTATGCTTCACGCATGGGCCATTGGATTTTTGAACTGATACATGGATCTTTCATCGTGATTTGTGTCAGTGGCATGGTAATTAGGGGTAAATCCCAGAGCCGTCACCATTGATTTATGAACGTATTCCCACAAGAGTTTCTTCGCAGTTCAGATATACGAGGAATAATACCTCTGTATATCAGCTCCAACGATGCCATTATCAATTAGTATATGCCATATTCAATGCCAGTTTTAAAGACCAATATCACTCACCATCTGTTTCCAGCATAACCTCTAAAGTTAATGATTCATTTATGAAATCTGCCAGCCGAACATGATGACATAACAGCAGTCAGGCAGTCACAACAAAAAGCAACGAATTAGCTTCATGGAATGGCAACTTATTTGAAATGTTTGAAAAGTAATTGGAAAGGGCGACAATGAAAAGTCATTCATTGTAATGGAAAATCGGTTTGTAGCAGCAACAGGAACAGTTTCCATCAATTCCTTGTTAAAAAAGCTACCAAGCATTTCTACATGTATTGCATAATTATTTCCTTCTCACTGATACATGTCAGATTTTTATTTTTTTTCATTTCACATATCTTTAAACTATCTGCATCAGCATAAGCCTAGATACAGCAAAAGAAAGAAGGGAAGAGAACATATAAAACATTTACCAAAGGGTTAAAGATGTTATAATTATCTAACATATAGTTGATTCTGGCAACTTAATTATACCATGTATGCAGCCAGCAAATCTCAAGCATCAACAATAGAT
>Ga0307514_10004987_pt1 | contig 12019 bp, 9 predicted proteins | sample 16_EM_MG_FD_203088 | JGI IMG/M metagenome (GOLD analysis project Ga0307514, IMG submission 203088) | Populus trichocarpa ectomycorrhiza microbial communities from riparian zone in the Pacific Northwest, United States - 16_EM | ecosystem: Host-associated > Plants > Roots > Unclassified | place...
ACCTAAAAAAACAGTATTAAATGGGGTTGAATGCGTTTGCCTCCAGAGGTGAAACTGATCAACCTACATAATAGCTCTCATTCCCTTGCCACCCAGGTCTCGCTGCCCTTCCACCACCTGCTACACCAAATATCCCCATTGCTTTCGCATTCGGCTTGGCTTGCCCCTGGTCCTGTCCACTCCACCAGGCCTTGGGCATCAAGTTCTGAACCATCTCCGTGACACCATGGCCATAGCTATATCCATCCTTATCTGTATGAGCAGGAACGGTAGATCCATCAACTAATTCCCCATCCGTCATTGGTGATGAAGCGGAAATCTCCTTAGGCTCGGGGCTCAAATCCATTCCTGCGAACCCCAATGGGCCCGCGAGAGGGGAACCAATCCGCGATACGAAAGTTTCAAGAGAGGTGTAGAATCTATTAAATCCTGCTTCTGTTTGCTTATTGCTATCGCGAGTTAACTGCTCGCCCCCCCTGCGAGGCTTGGAATTTGATCCTAGTCCAGCATTTGGCCCTCGCTGAGCATCAAGATGTTGACTAAGTTGATTATTTGTAAAGAGGTCACTCCCACGTCGTGCCGACGCTCCGGGGGTGGTGGCTGGTGAAAGAACCGGTGATAGGGCGCTTGGCATCTGTGGTATTCCCCTCTTACTTGCCAGGTTACTTGCTAGCAATGATGATGTGGATTTTCCCAACCGGGGCGTACTTGACAGTGCCGGGTGGGAGAGAGGCGGAAATCCCTGAGGTGAGAGATCCAGTTCCGCATTCGAGCTGCCACCTCTCCTGAGTGTCGGAGTTTCGCTCTGGGTTATCGGGCCAGGAGAGCCAGAGCGTATCAGGATAGGGGTATCCGTCCCGCTGCCTCCTCCCACAGTGGATTTCGAACTCGCCTTTACCTCTGCAGCCTCAGTGAACGCTTGGGACAGTTTCTTGTGGTGTTCCCTCATCAGGTCAAGGGTTCTCCGCGCCTCGGGATCGGTGGTGAGGTCGACGGCCTTTTCGAATAGGCCTGCTGCTAAAGAGTGCTCTTTGCTGGCTTCTCTTAGGATTTCGGGAGTGAGGTTGTGAGCAGATCCTGACGAGGTGAGTTGGGCTGCTTTGGTGACATGGTTGTGGGCCTGGGGGAGACAAGTAAGCCATCGCTCGAGGACTGAGTAACACGGGAGCTTGTGCCTGTGTAAGAGGTGAAGCTTCCATCGCGGCAATAAGCTTCAGCCTGTGAGGTTGGTGATGTGGTTTCGAGCCCTGGAGTGATGCGTAGCTGTGATTTGCATTCGGCTACCTACGTTTTTCGGGATATAGTGCTGGATGTAATGCAAGATGTAAGTGTGGAGAGCGTGGTTCAGTGCCGTGCTACTGGCGTTTTATCAGATTCTTCACAAGGTTTGATATCAGATACTTGGATGCCATGCAATCTGGTTTTGTCGGGTTTCTGGTACGAGGGGGTTGTGACAACCAGCTGGTACCTACTGTAGGTATATAGGGTCCTTGCAGCACTAGCAAGCAGGGCATGTGTTCGATTCCCGGTAGCTCCCCTCAGCAACTTACCTTGTCACTATGACTCCCACTGAGTACATGTACATACAATACAGCCAGAACATGTACAGTACAGTCAGATGTAGTCTGGTTGCGTCAGCTGGGCAATCGAACTGCTCGACCCCACTCGGTACTTGCCTAGGTAGATGGATCTTGGTCGTCCTGCATGCGCAACTGGGTATCACGAACCCCCCCCGCCCACGCTCCCAACGGCCGTCGCCCCTCCATGCATGCAAGCAAAGGGTTTATTAAATCAAGCCTAACCCGTAAACAAGTCACCTTCATATGAGGCTACATTCCCACTGCTTTCCAGCCCTAGATAAGCCCACTTCCCCTATACGCAAAGACACATACTATCATTCAGCTCCAACCCCAAGCTCCTAATCAAACAGCCTATGCAGCTCCTTACGCAGCAGACAGAGTGCAGGATCCTGGTGACAAACAGACACCCTACTTCTTAGTACAAACGCCCTCCAGCATTAGCTTCAACGATGGATCCGGGATCGCTGCAATCGTCAAGACGGCCTTCGCTTACGCTCTCTGAACTCGAGGCTCCCATCACGCCGTCCCAAACCGCCACCCTCGAGCAAATTCATGCCTCAAACTCCGCTGCTGCTGGGCTCACATCTTTCTATCTAGGCTCTCCACCACCAGCTGCTTCTACCCCACTCACATTCAATAAGCTCTTCTCAAAAGTGAAATCTTATACTGCAGGAATCAAGGAAGCTGTTCGCGAGGCTGTCGTCGTTGGGCCCCCCGGAAGGTTTAGATCTGGTACAAACGACAGCAGAGAGAGTTTCGAGAACTCTTCTGTTGGAAGCACTAGCAACATGGCATCCCCAACTACGAGTAACTTCCAGTTTAGATCACGCTACAACCCAAGCAGATTGTCTTTCTCGAATGCCTCTATCATGGCGAAGGGTTCAACCGGTTCGGTGGATGGTGGAGTACCCCCAGCACTGCGAAAAGTAAACATACTAAGTCCAGGTTCCAAGTCAACCCCAAGCCCTTCGCTGGCACAGGTGACGGTATTCCGAGACGGAACTGGCGGTGTGGAAAATAGTGGCGAGGAAAGCTCCAACGGCGCTGCTAGCAAAACAGTCAATGGAGTTGGGAGCGCTGCAACAGTTCCATCACTTCCCCCGCCTGCCTCGGAACAGATGACATTCAACAAGAGATTTTCAGTTCTTCAGAACCAACTTCAGGGCAGTGATAATGCCAAATCAGGAGTTGATGGGACTATAGAAGAGGACGCATTGGCTGATAATTTTGAAAATGCGACTTATATTAATTCTGGCATCGGCGGAGCAGTTGGGAATCCAAATTCATCTGCGAAGGATATGGTGCCCGACATGTCACAATCTCATATGCAAAATATAATACCCAATCAGAGCCAACAACCAGCGTCACCTAGCCCAGGGACAAAGGTTGCAAGGAGCTCAAATACCTCTCTGCCATCTGCCGGGCAGTCTCATACTACTGTGCATACACTGAACTCCTCAAAACGAAAAAGCAGCATTGATGCTTTATCAAGTAACAAATCTATGAGGAAGAGGCCCAAGTCGGTGAAGAGGACGAGTGAAAGCCTCTTGCCAGGATTCACATACAATAGTGAAAGTGACACAGAAGATGATGATGAAGACAACACCAGTTCACCTGCTGACACATCCTCGGTTGGTGGAAAGACATCAATGCAACGAAATGGACCCAAAAGTAGGGCAAATCGTTCCGCAGTTAGCTTAATCCCAGGTGCTGGTGGAGTACGGGCGCTGGCTGGCTGGTTTGGTGTTGGTGGAGGTATTTCGGGGGATCAGAGCAGTGATAGGAGTCTGGGTGGTGGAGTTACTGCGCCTAGCAGTGGAGGCAACATCGAAGCAGTAGGATTGGCGCTACAGCAACTAAGGAAAGGAACCTTAACCAAGGAATTTTGGATGAAGGATGAGAATTGTAAGGATTGCTTTCTGTGTGGGAGAACCTTCAATGCGTTCAGAAGGAAGCACCATTGCCGTAAGTTTTCCTGGGATACAAGTCTTCGGTCCCAAAGCTTAATTAACCACAACTCTGTCACATGTAGGCCTTTGTGGGCAAATCTTTTGTGCGAAATGCACCACTACCATCTCAGGAGAGCGTTTTGGCTACAATGGATCGATGAAGGTCTGTCTGGAGTGCCAGGAAATTGTCAAAGAGTACAGGGATGAGTCCAAGCTTGAACATCAGTCTCTCAGTATTCCAGAGGATATGGTCAGTCATACTACCGGAACTGTGCCTGGGGTGGACAGTGGATTCAACCCATCGTTCAGGATGCCTACAGCACATCGGCCAGCTACTACACCGTTGATGGCCATTCCGGCAACGAGGACGACCGCTGGCTCTAATCCCAATCGGCGCTCAGCTATTCTGGAGATCAATTCCGACAAGCCTTCACCCCCTCGCCCTTCCTCCTCTCGGTCCATGAAGGCTCAAATAATCTCATCCAGGCCAATGACAGCAGCCTCTTTCAAACACTCATATCAACATAACCACCATCCACACCCACACCATGCCCACTACCACAAGCATACACATAGCCGCTCAGTGCATCGCTGGCCTGGACATAATCCTAACGACAGAGCACCTTTCCATAGAAGTGCAGCCGACGATATACTTGACACTCTGAGTGCACTTCCTGCATTTCATACTGACAGTATTATTGATCCGGAGTTGGCGCCATATATGAGTGACCAAGATGAAACAGATGATGAACAGCTGAGTATATTTGCAACTATTGCCCCTAGAAACCCTGACAGCCTAGCCACTAGCTCAATGACCAGCCCAATGCTGTCAATAGGGACTCCTCAAGGTGATAGTGGGAAGGCTATATCACTCAAGAATGGAGTTTCCGGCAACCAAGCTACTCCCGAAATTGGAAACAGCAATCCCCGAAACCTTCCTGTGAAGCCAGCTAAGCGGAATTCTAATTTCCTGAACCCCCTACAAACTCGGGCTATCCCACGGGGCCACCGTGGTATCATGAGGCATATCCACTCTGCATCAGACCCATTGGGTTCCCGGCCGAATATTAGTTCAGGCTCACCTCGCGTTGCTCGAAGCTCATCAATGCGAGGACCACTTGCGTCCTCTATCGAACTCAACACCGCCAGTTTACAACACGTACAGAATTTGCTTAAGCAACTGTTACGTGACGCTGGAATTCAGGAAGTGGATAAATGGGAGCAAGCCCTAATGCCTATTTTGCTTAAGAGCACAGATGATCTGAACCCTGATGTGCGAGCTGGAGATGTCATTGATATTCGACATTATATCAAGGTCAAACGTATCCCAGGAGGAAAGTCGAAGGATACATCTTATGTTTCGGGTGTGGTTTTTACGAAGAACCTAGCATTGAAGAGCATGGCTAGAACTATCAACCAGCCCAGGATTGTCATTGTCACGTTTCCAATTGAGTACCAGCGGGCACAGCAGTTGATCAGCCTCGAGCCCGTGATTTCCCAAGAGAAGGAGTTTCTTCAAAATATGGTCAATCGGATCGTTGCCCTAAAGCCTACCCTCCTACTTGTTGGCGAGCACATATCTGGTTTGGCCTTACAGTACTTGGCGAACGCAAATGTGGCAACTGTATATCATGTCAAAAGCTCGGTCATACAGGCTGTTGCGAGATGTGCACAGGCAGACGTTTTCTCCTCCGTGGATAAACTAGCTCTCTCACACTTCAGGATAGGAAGATGTTCGAGGCTTGAGGTGAAAACATTTGTCCATGATGATATCCTTCCGAACAAAAAGAAAACCTTCATGTTTCTTTCCGGCTGTGCAAAGGATTTGGGTTGCACTATTGTACTCAGAGGTGCTGATATGGATACTTTAGCAATTATCAAGCAAATCACAGAGATGATGGTGTATGTTGTATACAACCTGAAGCTCGAGACATGCTTGATGAGAGATGAGTTTGTTTTGATACCCTCAATTTCTAAGGCCCCTATCCCACTCCCTCAACCAAATACAACTACGACAGCGGAAGACAGCTTGGCTTTGAGTTTGGAAGGCACAAGTGACTCACCACAAAAGGAACAGGAAACCACGCCGCAGAGTTTGGAGGACGGAGCTATTCGTGTTGTCCAGGGTCAGCTTCCAGGAGGAGTTCCCACTCCAAGTTATTACGAGGATATGGTGAGGAAGCACGAGACAAAAATCCTCTCAGCCTCTCCATTCGTGAAGTATTCACAGCCCTACCTACTCACGACAGCTAGGGCATTAGAACAGAAACTCGCCTACCTACGCATGCTGAAAGATAGGGCGGGGGTTGACGAGAAAACGGACGAGGAGAAAGACGCAGCTAGGGACCCAGAGAAATATTTGGATAGCGATGAGGGTGCGCCCGAGAAATTTGAGCTTATCCAACCAAAGATGGTACATGAAGCGAGCAAAGCCTCAAAACAAGCTAAGGAAATCTTGCGCGCCATCATTGATGTTGAATATGAGAAGGCCTTACACGTCTATAACACGCAAAAGAAACAATGGGAGAATTACCTAGCACAATATGACGACTTATTCGACCCGTATGCACACCAGAACATTGTTATACTGTACACAATGGTTTGCACTGTTACTAGTGTTCCTTGCGAGGGCCCGGAGATCCGGAGATTAGTTTTTTATGACCAAGGGGATGACTGGCCGCTTGGAAAATCCGACTGTACTCTGGGCCAATACGTCGAGTACCTATGCGATACTGCTGATAGAACCTGTAGCACAGCAGCCTGTGAAAAGAAGATGTTTGACCACCACAGATCTTATGTGCATGGACAAGCAAGAGTTAGCGTTCTGGTCAATGACAAGATTGCATCACCTAATCCAGGAATGAAAAACACCATCTTGATGTGGAGTTACTGCAAAATCTGCCCTAACACAAACACGCCGGCTATACCAATGTCAGAGAGCACCTGGAAATACTCATTCGCAAAGTACCTTGAGCTTGCTTTCTGGAGTTCCGAGCTCAAACTCCGAGGCGGAGTATGCCCTCACGACTTAAGTAGGGACCATGTACGGTGTTTTGGGTACCACGGCATGACAGTTGTCTTCCAACATGACCCTATCGATCTCCTGGAGATTTTCGTTCCTCGAACCAGAATCACATATAAGCCAGAATTGGATCTCAAGGTAAAGAATGATCAATATCTTCTATACGAGGAGAAAATCAACCGATTCATGGGATCTGTTAGATCTCGTCTTGCAAGTATCAAGGTCGAAACTGTAGCTCCTGAGAAGCATGAGGCATGCAGAGCTGAAGTCGAGAGGTTGTTGGCAAAATGTGACGAGGAGCAAACATGGCTTATTGCGAAGTTGCAGGAAAAGTACACGAAATCCAAGTACTATGAGATAATTCCTATGAACAGGGCAATGCGAGCAATGCAGGAGAAAATCGTGGATTGGGATTCAGAATTCACCGCCTTTGATAACAACTTCTTTCCTTCCGAGAAGGATATCAAGAGACTAGCAGCTCTGCAGCTTAGAAAACTCTTTTTAGAACCCTCTACCACTGATCTTCCCCATGAAGAGGCAACGCCCTCCCCTGAGAAAGAGGAGGGCAGCAGGCAAACATCTGTAGATGGTACAGCTACGCCGCTGGAAAGTGAACCCGCCCCGATTGACCTACTGTCACAAGCAACACAGGATGCGCTAGCATCTGTCATGGAGGAAGATGCTACTGTTGGTGAGTTTCAAGAAAAGGATATGGACCAAATGGCAAAGGATTCAGAAGTCCAGCCCACTGTCGCGGAGACCCTGACTGAGCCCCCCGGTGTTGAGGGATTGAAGCAGCTGGGCGAGGAATCACTCAGTGAAGAACGAAAACTTAGCGAAGAAACCCCAGAAATCGATCAAGAGCAGATACTACACGAGCAAGCCTCTCTACCAAGTTCGAGCGAGCAACTTGCTACAATCCCAATTCAGATTGAAGGAGCTACGCCGCCGCAGGATTCAAATCCTCTGGTAGTGGGTGACACTCTGAAACCACAGAGTCGTTCTATATCTCAGCACACAGCCAGATTAGGGGAGAACAAGGCTCTCGCCGCCCCTAGTCCCACGCCACCATCGAGTACTGGAGGTGGTCCTCGAAGGAAGGGATCAGGGCCTCCTCCCTTCTGTCGCACGCCTTCCATGCCATCTGGGGTTCAGCGTAAACTACCCGACAGTGGCGCTTTACCCATTCCTCACCCCCGGAAGTCTTCAGACAGTGGTCTTTCGTCTGCTTCATCTGGGCCGCGAGCCCCACACACAATGGCTGCATCAGCCAAGAAGTCACCAGAAACAACCAAGGCCACTTCGAAGAGTCTCGATAAACCTAAAACGGAGAAAAAGCTTGCTGATAGGCTGCGGCTAACTTCACTTTCGAGCAAGAAGTCTTCCAGGGACAAAGATGCAGCTATCCCACGTTCTGTGCCCTATAAGCTTCACCGCAGAGATACCAAAGTCTCAAGTCTTGCTAAGCACTTTGAGCAATTGACAAAAGAATTTGAGACAGAGAGAGCCAACCAGCGAAAGCAATTAGCTGCTAAAAGGACGAAGGTTTATCCAGTTTCATCTACTAAGCCAATTGTTGAGGTGTACAAAAATGTCCAGGACGCCGTAGCCTCAGAAGATAACTACCCACCCCCTCCTGCTGAGCTGCCTCCCGCACCCCAGGGTATAAGCGAGATAGTTGGAGAAAGGATAGAGGAGGTCGAGATTGCGGAACCCCAAAGCGAAATCCTGCCCCGTGTACCCGCGCCTCCACCCACAGATATTCAAGACGAGGAACCGGCTCCTCTTATCAGTCAACCACATTCTGACATTGAGGAAAGCGACACTGACCATGAGATCAGCTCACTTCCTTCGATCACGGATGTACTGCCCCCGACCCCTGGGGCTCCAGACTCAGAGCTGAAAGAACTGTCTCGTGGCCACGAGAAGTCCTCTCTAATGAATATCTTATCAAAATTCTGGGCTGAAAGATCTGCCAGTGGCTGGGTCCAGCTTGATTACCCACTGTAAGTTTCCTAATAAAATGCTTCACCCTGGCGAAACTAATACCTTCACAGTGCCCCTACCGAACACATATTTGCGGACTCTGATGTCATCGTGAGAGAGGATGAACCGAGTTCCCTGATTGCATTTACACTAAACTCATCTGATTACGTTTCGAAACTCCAGAATCTTAATCATGAGAGTTCGCCCTTTGCCAGCATGAATAGCAGCGTGAATCAGAACTCTATGGGGGAGCATATAGATCTAGAGCGCTCCTTACTTAAAACAACAGGAACTCATATCAAGTATCGTAAGTTACCCTGAGCCAAGAACAATGAATACGTAGAACGCTCCTCACTTCTACTGTACCTCGGCACTATAATGATACTAACGGGTGTGCTCGCAAAAACCAGAGTTTTCGGAAGGTTCAGCAAAAATGTACTGCAAAGTTTTTTTCGCAGAGCAGTTTGACGCCCTAAGGAAAAACTGTGGTGTTGGGGATCGCTTTGCAGAATCCTTGTCCCGTTGTGGAAAATGGGACAGCAAAGGAGGGAAATCAAAGTCTGTTTTTCTAAAGACTTTGGACGATCGCATTGTAATGAAGGCATTGCAACCTGTGGAAACCCAGGCATTCCTGAAATTTGCACCAGCTTACTTCAGATTCATGTCTGAAGCCTTTTTCCATGAGGCAAGTTTGAATGGTTCTCCACTCCTTCAGGATTCCTCTAACTGTGTGAATATAGTTGCCTACAGTAATTGCCAAGATGTTGGGTTTCTATCAGATTTTTATCAAAAATCCTATGACTGGTACAGATATCAAGTGGGATGTTCTCGTCATGGAGAACTTATTCTATGACCGCAAGATGACTAGGATTTTTGACCTCAAAGGCTCCATGCGCAATCGCTATGCTCAAGCGACTGGGGATTCTGGGGAAGTCCTTCTCGATGAAAATATGGTTGAGTTCATTTACGAATCACCCCTGTTTGTGAGAGAACATGCCAAAAAGTTGCTGAGAGCATCTTTATGGAATGATACCCTCTTCCTGTCCAAACAGAATGTTATGGATTATTCCCTAATGATCGGTATTGACGAGAACAAAAAAGAGCTGGTTGTTGGTATCATAGGTAAGCCGACATGTATGGAGTTCCTTTGGGGCCTGGCTAACAAGTAGGGTCACAGACTGTATTCGTACTTTCACCTGGGATAAGAAGCTGGAAAGTTGGGTGAAAGACCTCACCGGTGGTGGAAGGAATATAAGACCTACAGTCACTAGTCCTAAAGAATACAAACATAGGTTCCGAGAAGCGATGGAGAGATATATCTTGGAAGCACCAAGGTGTGTAATTATTCCCACTTATCTTGCATACATCGTTTTCTCTAACGCATAAAATCGCCCAACAGTTGCTGGCACCTCTTTAGAATGAGCTGGATGTCCCCGGTTCAGGTTCGTTTGGGGACAAACAACTCGCAAGCTAGGGACTCGCATCATACCCACGCGGAAGGTGTCACTGCCAGTGGTGCTACTGCTATGATTGCTGGCCCTACTCCAGCCCAGCTGTTGTCGCCAACAGTAAATGGAATCCCAAACGTCACTGATGACCATGAATATCTCATTAGTAAATACTGAGTTCTCTTGCTTTTCTGCTACTTCGTGTTTATGACCCCTGCCGTTTCATCCCTTGAGATTTCTATGGTTTATTGATTGGTTTGTTACATTGCGTGTGAAGGTTTTTTTTTTTTTTGCCCTTCTTTCTTTCTTTCTCCTTCTTTCTTTCTTTCTTTTCTTTTCTTTTCTTTTTTTTCCTTAGAGCACTTCCCTTGTGCTCTGTTCATGGCATATTGTTACTATACCCTCTGGTGCCCCTGACGATTTTTGGCGAGCTCTCTATATTTCCTTTCTTAGCACCTTTCCTTCTATATACAGCTACTGCTCCCTGCACGACTTGGTGTCGATACAGCGTTTCACTTTTACTCATGATTGATGTTAGTTCGATGGGCTGGTTCAGCATATGTCACGATTATACTACTTGCCTTTGTTGGTCTGTTTTATCTGATGGTTTATGGGTTGTTTTTATTCACTGATGTATTTTTAGGTGCTGTGATACTGGGTTGGCAATTGCATGAAAGTTTTGGGGATTGAGTTTAGGGTGTCAGCATGAAGAGTGTATTTTTGGTGCGGAATTGTTGCGATAATATTGGTAGGTAGTCAAATGCAGAATGCGTGGAAAAGACTATATAGTACGAGTAAGATAGCCTCCATATTTCCAGGGCACGGAGGTCTGGCCCCGGCTGTTATGAGAGCCAACATCTAGAACAATATACAGAGGTACCTCCGCCAATGCTCTCAAGTCAAGCATTTAATGGTCGCCTAGGCCATTTACATCAGAGTGACGCATTCGATAAGGATTCTCTACGAAGAATGAGGATGCCACAAACCGCTACATACAAGCGATGGGATGACCTGGGGAAGCACCCTGGATGGAATCGTCGGAGGGCGAGGTGGTAGACGACAGCGAGGGCGGTAGTGAGTTTGGGGGAGGCGGGGCTACCTAGTTGGGAGTTTTTTGTTGCTTGCGTCCTTCTTTCTTTTTTCCTTTTTCCTTTTTCCTCTCGGAGGAGGATGATACATGTACATAACAAATAAAAACCAGAAGATGGTTAATTAGGTCAATATTCTTTGCCAATCTCGAAGGATGGAGTTTATCATAGTTGTCCCTGAGTATATACAGTATTAGTTATAAGTATATTTAAAACATTTATTTATTATTTATTATTTCTGTGTTTTCTGATATGTATTCTAACTTCCACCATATAGGTATATACCTATCTACGAGACGTTTGCCGCTCGCTACGCTCGCGGAAGCCCTGGGGGCTGTGAACATTGTGTAAGGCGTTATAGATACATACATATGATTTATTTGATTAATAACTCTGGGTGTTTAAAACAATATTGAGAGCAGTATAAGGAGGAGGGGATTAGATTAGCTACATCTGTGACACGTGACATAGCAACATACAATATAACTGACCATGTGAAAATGCAGAAGTACTGTACGTAAATCTAATCCAACAATACCCAGTGTTTGACCCTTGTGACTTTTTAACTGTCATAGCAAAAGAAAGTTTAATAGGAGATTGTTTGCAAGTTACTGTAAAATAAAAGGAAGTTCACCCTCTAATGAAGCTAAAGAAATGCGAGGAAGAAGTTTGCGTTGACTGACCATGAAAGCTACCGCCTAGAATTTGTACCTCTATATATACAACGTTGACCTAGGACCATGCAGGTGCCATTACAAAGTCCTTCTGGCGGGTACAAATTTCGTAACAATATACATAACTGGACACCCAACTTTCAAAGCTAAACGTGATGGAGGTATGATAAGCCACCAATATCTAAACTTTGCAAGTATTCAGCAGGAAAGTGAGCAATATCAGGATCATCATCATTGATATCCAAAGAATTAATAGCATGAAAAATCGCAAG
>Ga0307514_10004989_pt1 | contig 12013 bp, 21 predicted proteins | sample 16_EM_MG_FD_203088 | JGI IMG/M metagenome (GOLD analysis project Ga0307514, IMG submission 203088) | Populus trichocarpa ectomycorrhiza microbial communities from riparian zone in the Pacific Northwest, United States - 16_EM | ecosystem: Host-associated > Plants > Roots > Unclassified | place...
CAAGGGCCACCTTTTTGCACAATTCATTCTTCACTTTTCTTCGGAGCCATCAGTGCAAATAGTCCTTCACTTCATGCACCTATCTCTAGCCATACACTTCCAATCCCACCACTCACTTTTCCTCCCCCTCCCTTCCCCACCGCCCCATATATCCCCACAAACTCCTCCTCCACCCTCCTATCCCTTCTGTCGCTCTACCTCCATCATATGCAACTCCGCCACAGTCGCTAACGAATCCTCTTTAGATTTCATCTCTTTATCTTTTTTCCTCTGTACGAGGTCAATGGCAGGGAAAGGCTCGCGTATGGCTTGGGGGAGGAGGAGGAGTCAATGTGTATTGTTAGGAACTCAGCGCGGGCATAGTGGCCGCACGTGGACGAGAGGGGCTTGGATTTGTGGATGGCGGATTTGGTGGAGCATCTGGATTTGGGGGGGGCGGGGGCGGGGGCGGGGGATCTAAATGAGACTGGGAAAGCTTAATTGGAGCCGCACTTTGTGATCTAGATACGCCGCAGGCGGGAGCAGAAATACCTAAACTCTCGTAAGTACATAAGCACTTATCGGAAATCTCAATCCTAATACTATTATCCCCAAGACAGCTCTGTGCAATTAGACTACCAAATAACATGTGCTAACCAGACTACAATAACACTGTTAGCTATTATTATACTCTGTGGTTAGAAAGTGAATTAGCATGCATTTATCAGGGTCATGTGCAATCACGTCCGACGTCATGACGCCAAGAAATAGCTCAGAGGGAGGTGGTGGGGCCGTTATGTCAGGTGCCAGATATCCTCTTTCCCAGCTTCATTAACGATCTATACGGCATACACTTCGATTTCATACCCAACAGTTCAAGCTATGTCTGATCCACGAGTCCTCTTAGCGCAGGCATGCTTTTACCAATTTTCCTCCGTCGTTTTTCATCACTAACAAGCCTCGCAGGCTGAAAAAGCACAAGCTAGTGCCTCCAGTGGGTTCTCTTTCTTCGGCGGGCGTACGGAGAAGCTAGAGAATGCCGCCGATTTATACCAACAAGCTGCAAATGCCTTTCGAGTTCAGAGCCAAGGTCCGGAGGCTGGCCAGGCGTTCGAGAAGGCGGCTGCCCTTCAACGACAGCTGAATGAACCAGACGATGCGGCGAATTCTATGGTAGAGGCGTTCAAAAGTTATAAGCGGCAGGACCCAGTCAACGCTGCGAGGTGTTTGGAGCAAGCCATAAAGCATTATACAAGTAGGGGTAGCTTCAGGCGTGCAGCGGCACACCAGCAGAATTTGGCTGAGCTCTGGGAACTTGACTTGGGGGATTTCAAAAAGGCCATTGAGGCGTACGACTTGGCCGGAGATTGGTTTTTGGGTGACAATGCTGAAGCGTGAGTATTTCTGCACCCTTGGTCTGCTTTGCTACTCACTTTTCAAACAGGCTCGCAAATAAGGTCTACCTCAAGGTCGCAGATTTGGCCGCTTTGGAGAAAATGTACGGAAAAGCGATTGAGCGATACGAGGGTGTGGCACGAACCAGTGCCAACAATAACCTGATGAAATGGAGTCTGAAGGATTACTTCCTCAAGGCTGGGTTCTGCCATCTGGCTCAGAATGTATGCAGCACCCCGTCTGAGGAGTTTACTCCTTGCCAAGAACTTCCAATCACTAATACCCTCCGATAGGATATGATTGCTACTCGAAGAGCTCTAGAGACTTACGTGGACCTGGACATGACGTTTCCGTCAACGAGAGAGTACCAACTTCTCATGGTAAGTACCGTTACGTCCCCTCCCATCGAAGACTTTTAACGCGACTGCCCACATCTAGGAAATTGCGGAAGCAGTTGAGAGTAGTGATAGTAATATGTTTGAAGAGAAGGTATTTGCCTACGATCAGCTGAGTAAATTGGACAAGTGGAAGACGACTATGCTTTTGAGGATTAAGGAGACGATGGTGGAGGTGAGTTGGGTCCTCTGCAGGTATCCCTCATTCCAACTAACAGGTTCCCTAGGAGGACTTTGCGTAATCGATTATGAGTATTTATATCCAGTGTCTCTTGGATCCTTCGGCCTGAGCTAAGTAAGAGCTTGGGTTTGGGGTTGCTGTGCTTCGTTGTATGTAGTCGCCGAGTTCGAGTTCGAGGATTTTTTGTTAGAGCAAGGCTCTTATTCATAATGAACTGTGTAATGTTTATGATAACCAATTATTCCCCACTCATATACGGAGTATAAGCCACGAAGGTATAACTCGCTGCTCTTATGCGTCCCATGCACCACGACGAAGGTATAACTTGCTGCTCTTATGCGTACCATGCACCACGTGACAGTGATAACTCCCAGTAGTCTGCATTATTACCCACACATCACGATTCATGAATGAGATTGAGCTAATACATCAGTAATCATACATATGAAACCCAGTGTGTAGGGAAGCTCTATTCCTTCTATACATTTGCTCCCTCACCCTGGGCATCTCGATATTCTCAACAACTGAAGTGTGGAAGCATGACGGAGGATTTTCAGGTCGGAGACCGTGTCGATGTCAACGGGCAACTAGCCATTATCCGTTATATTGGTCCCGCGGAGTTTGCAGCTGGAGAATGGGTTGGTGTTGAGCTTGATGTTCCAGATGGAAAGAACAATGGTACAGTTCAGGGAGTGAAGTACTTCGAATGTGGAGACAGATATGGGAAATTCTACAAGTCGAACGTCCCGCGGCTGGTGGAGAGGGCCCGTCCACAGACTCAGAGGGCCCAAGCTAGGCAAAGTCTAAGTAGGATAGCAAGTATTGGGCAGATGAAGGTCGGTTGCCCTGACTGGCAGAGGGGGGGCGCTGCGTCTTGAGAAACATCCCGTGAATGTTCCTTCTAGGGCAAAAGCGTGACGCCTCCTGGTGCCTGGTTTGAGCCATATATGAAACAGCGATGCTAACATTCATGAAGGGAGCAACCAAAATGTCTCCTTCCTCAACCCCGCAACCTCCGTCTGGTGGTCCCTCTAGGACTGGAACCCCCACGTCGGCCGCTGGGTCATCTGCTCGGCCATCCGCTCCGGCTTCAATGCAGACAACCCGTACAGCCACACCGTCACGCCCAGGTTCCATGGGCCCAGCACAAATTGCTGCCATCACAAAGCCATCTGTGGCGGGCCGACGGGGCTCGCAAATGGGGGGACAACCGGGGCAAAATCTGTCTCTTTCACCTTCCCCAGCCGGTATTCCGCGACCTGGTTCAGGAGCCTCTAGTGGTGGGTCCAGAACACCCATTGACCAGAAGGTTCCATCCCCAACGATACCACCTGCAAAACCAACGCCTGGGCAAAGACTATCAGTTAGCGTAAAAGGCATCAGTGCCGTAAATGCATTTCAGAGGAAGGGCGCAGCAGGAAGCAGTGGGGAGGCAGATGTGGCAACGTCACCAAAGACAATGGCACAAAAGGGTCACGGGAGGAAAGAATCCACAAGAGCTCCGCCACCAACCAGCGCTCCCCAGCCCCCAGCAAGCCCAGAGCTACAGAGGCGGCCAGCAAACGAAGCTAGTCGTGAGGTGGAGGACCTGAAAACCAAAATTAAAGTGCGTATATTGAGCCTGCTCTCGACTGCTTAGTGCTCATGAATTTTTTTCTTTCTAGGTCCTGGAAAAGAAGAGACTAGAAGACAGAGAGAAGCTGCAAGAGATGGAACAGGTCAGAAGAGACAAGGAGAAATTTGAATCCATCATTCAGAAACTGCAAGGTAAGTGTTCTTGAGTCTCGGCTTCGAGTAATCGATGTCTTACGTTTGCCATGATAGCCAAGTATCAGCCCCAAGCAGAGGAGAACAGAGAGCTCCGGAAACAACTCAAAGAAGCCGAAGAAAAAGTTGAAGAGCTTGAAACTTCCAAAGCCGAACATGAGGTTATCGTAGAGATAGCAACTCTCGACCGGGAGATGGCTGAGGAGCAAGTCGAGTATCTAAAGTCTGAGGTTGAATTATATCGGAGCAAGGCTGAAGAACTTGAAATGGAGATTGAAATTTTGCGGGAGGAAAATAAAGAGTTGGGCCAGGAAATGAGTCCAGAAGAGAAGACTTCTGCTGGTTGGATACAGATGGTGAAACAAAATGAACGACTGAAGGATGCACTCCTACGATTGAAAGATATCACACAACAAACTGAGATAGAACTAAAGGATGACATCAAGGGCCTGCAAGAAGACAATGAACAACTCTCGCATTACAAGGAGCAGTATGAACAAACCAAAGACAGACTGCAGCAAGCCGAGTCAGCTGTGGAAGACCTCCGCCAACAGCTCGATACAGCACTTGGGGCGGAAGAAATGTTGGAAGAATTGACAGACCGTAATTTGAGTATGAATGAACAAATTGAGGAACTACGAGCCACAATCGAGGACCTGGAAGCTCTGAAGGAGCTTGCCGATGAATTGGAGGTCAACCATATCGAAACTGAGAAGCAGATGCAGGAGGAGCTTGATTATAAGGACCTGATAATCGCCGAGCAGACAAAGCGGGTTGCACAATTGGATACGAGCAATGAACAAGCCGAGTACACAATTACCAGGTTCCGTGATCTAGTTAATACCCTGCAGAGGTAGGCTAGAATATTCCTTGAACACTCCAAAATGATAGCTGATTTATTTCTCCCCTTAGTGATCTCGAGGACCTCAGAGCTTCTCAACAAATTACGGAGCAAGAGGCCGAGGAATTAACTGCAAGATCCAGGTCTATGATGGATATCAACTTGAAACTCCAGTTGTCCGCTGCGAAGGCTCAGAATAAGACCATTGACTTGGAGCTGAGGAGAATGGAAGCAGAGGAGGCAATGGAGCACCTCCAGATTGTGCAGGTATGGTCACACTTTGAAAGTGAACGTATTATTCTAATGACCTGAGTTAGATGTTTCTTCCTGAAGCTTTCCTTCACGAGAGGGACTCCGTCCTTTCTCTCCTACGATTCAAGCGGGTGGCATTTAAGTCCCATTTGCTGAACACTTTTATTAAGGAACTAATCTCTGCAAATCAGCCTCAAGATGGCAGTGAAGACTCATTCATGGCGGCTTGCGACATCTGTGATAAGCTTACCTGGGTCTCAGCAATGTGTAAACGATTTATCAACTGCATCAGTGGGTGCAATATTCACCAATTCAACAAATTTAGGGAGGCTTTGCACGAGTTGGACCCCGTGGAGAGGGCCCTCAATGGTTGGATTGATGCTTTGAGAAGAGATGATTTGAAAGAGAAACAATGCGCCATCGATCTTCAAAGGACAATGGCAGTTATTTCTCACTTGGGAGAGATCCATTTACCAGATACACTGGAGGGTTTTGCACAGCACTTGCAGATGCGAGTACAGCTCATGCAGAGCCACATGGAGAGCGCTGCCGCTGCTGTATCACATATCAAGTACATGGCTAGTACCAAGGTCACCCCCACCATCGACGAGGAAGAGTTGGTAGGCCTATTTGCAAAGAAAGCCGATGGAATCATTTCACACAGTCGCAGCGCGAAGGTCGTGGTTAGCAAGATTCTCAGATCTCTTAATGATCTGCGAACGAGATCTTTGTCGTTGACCATGGAAACCAGGCAGTCGTTTGAGGAATGCGAGGAGGCCACTCAAAAAATTGCGGCCTATGCTCGAGCATTGGGAGATGCCGTTGCCGACTTGCTATACCGTGAGGGGGGGAGGACGGAGCCAGTCACGTTTGCCGAGTTGCAGGGTGCCATGTGCAAGACGACAGAAAATTTCTTGATGATGGCTGAAACTGATCCCTTCAGTGCCTTTGGTAAGGAGCTAAGATCGCTGACCAATATGTTGGTGGATCTGGGCAGTATGGCAAGCGATCTGGATATGACTGCAGAATGTAAGAACTTCTTAAAGGCCCACTTAAGAAGCCTTGCTAATTGTAGAATAGTCGAGAGAGCACCTGCTCCTTGGGTTGTCCGCGCCCAGGAGCTCAAGAACACCAAGACCGTCAACATCGATGTTGAAGATGAATGTCGACGACTCAAGGAAGAAATCCGCGAGCTTGTTACCCAGATCAGAGTCAGGGTATGTATATCTAACAAATTTCTTTCCCTTGATGTTTCGCTAACGTCATTGTTCAACTCCAGGACAAATCTCTGGATGAGGCTGCCGTCAAGATTGAGCACCTAGAAAGTCGCATGAGCACAGTAGGAAAGCAATCAGAGCGCATTGAACAACTTGAGAAGAGTCTTGAGGACTCGGTTACCCGCGAGAGCAAACTCGAAGCTAGTGTCGAGCAATTGAACAACGAAATTCTGCAGCTCGAGAGAGATGTTGTGAAGTGGAAGAAGACCGCACAAGAGAAGCGCACTGCTGGTGATATTGACCGCACTGGACAAGAGAAGGCAGTCGCCACAGCGCGTGAAGTGGCAAGCTTGAAGAGTGAAATCACAAACCTCCGTGGTGCAGTAAACTTCCTCCGGGAAGAAAATGCGAGAATCAAACAGGTTGATCTATCGGCGACTAATAGCTGGTTGTTTGAACCAATTAAGCCGTCGGCTATCCCTGTGACAAATACTGGTGTTCCCGGGGAGAGGAAAGATAAAGCTTCACGGGAGAAACTATGGAAAGATGAAATGGCCCGGGAAGGAAAAGACTTATTCTCTGAACTTGTCTCCCTTGCAACTGAGTCGAAGGTTATCGATCTACGTGAAACTCCAGAGAATCGGAATGCTTGGAGACCAGTTCGTGAGACTTCGGGTTATATTTACTGGAGACAGAGGGAACGGTATGAGGCACTTGCGGGCTGGAGGGACTCGATAGTTGAGAGGGTGGGGAAATGGAATGTTATGAATACACCAACAGCCCCTGCACCGATAAAAGGGGGGAAGGAGAAGAGGATTTCAGCGGCGAAAATGCAGGTGTATCATATGTATCCGGGATTGGAAATGAAGAGGGGTATGGCACCAAAAGTGGAGGTGGTGATTAGGGAACCAGAGGCGTGGGATGGGTTGAAAGAGAGTCTTGGGTTGGTCGTTTAAGAAGAGTGTAGGGAGGGTTGTTTGATGCTTGATACCCGGTCTTTTTGCATTTTAAGTGACATTTTTTGTGAGTTTCTGGTGACTTATGGGCCCTTATACTGTGGTTGGCGTTTGTCTTCTTTTTTTACTGTGACCTTCGTTTTATACTTTTTTGCATCTTCTATGTCAATACTTAATTCCTTTTACTCTTGGATATGCTACGGGTGCCCTGCCTAAATCCCGTACCATAAAAAAAATGGATATAGGTATGTAAATTCCCTTATCACAGAAAAAATAACAATACAAAACAATCCTCCATCTACAACGCACCCACCTTAAAATCTGTATCAATGCTCGCGTGTAGTGGTGATTCGCTCCCACCATTGTATTAGCTAGCAGACACTGTCTCATGGTCCTGTCTAACAGAATATATACCACTTTGCCTCCATGGCATTCTTCCGCTACAGGAAAATAGTCCATCTCCATAAATTCCTCTAAATAGCCAGCCTCGGAGTCCACTACTGGAACCTCTTTCTCCATTTTTCTTGCGCCTGGCCTCACGCCTCCACATTAAATTATAATAGCACTGATAATGCTGAACTCTTCGACGTCAAGATATTTCTTTTATTTCTCTACCTACTCTCATACTTCCAACATTGTCTGGATCGACATCTAAACCCCTTGGGTCATCTTCAAATATGTTGTCTCCCACTCCATCTCTCGTCCCTAAGCAGTAGCCGAGCTCACCGATTACGGTATATATACTGATAGCACTAACCCCCCCACCCCATAGACTAACTGAGTCGGGCGAAGATCTATGGTCCTCACGGGACCTGCCATAGAAATTTCATTCAGCATAACCTACTGTACGTTACTACCTCTATATACGAGGGTCTGGTGCCGAGACTATATACGTTACTACTGTCACAGATGTATCTTAAAATGGTCAGGTGAGTTAGGTATTAATTATTGAATTATTTGAGTCATCGTTAGATGGGAATACAGGGATGGGATGTAGTTCGTTTCCGTCAAGAACATTCATTTCTAATAGCGTTCCAACTTCCGATGCCTCTACTAAAGAAAAAAGGTAGTACTACATCACTTCTCGACACACCAGACCTCAATATCAGCATGGAAATAGAGGGGACGGGGGGTATTAAAATCAACCATCAAAAGACAAATTGAGAAAATAAGCAAATCGTGTGCTCATGAGAAATGACAAACCCTTGGATATATAACTATGTAAACCACAATCCTCCAAACCAGCCGCATGAACAAAGGACCCACGATAAACACTCCCAAATCGCCAGGCTCTACGAAACGAAAGCATAAAATTATCATCATAGAAAGTTCATCCATCCCTTGAACTTTCCACTTAGCCCTAAACTGGGTGGGTACCTCACACCCAAATAACCTCATTACATCCCCGAGATACGCATAAGCCCATAGCCAATTGTCACTACCACAAAAAATGTCAAAATACTACTTGGCACACCCCTCGTCAGGAAATGTTTGACACGGAGGTACCGCTGGCCCGAATGAGGGTTCTCAGTCATAATCGCCGTCATATTCGGGAATCCCGACGTGGGCAGACCCATTGCAGCGGAACACATAAGTGCAGAACCCTATCCATCCAAATCGTTAGTAAAATCCTGGCCCATAATATAAACCGGAGGGAAGAGGAGGGAAGAGGGATTGCATACCATAACCAGCAAATTTGGATGTGGGTCCTTCATCCCCGCACCCACCTGCTGTACAATCGGCAAAATAATCAACGCCGCAACAGTATGACTGATAAATGTCGCCACCACCAAAATCATCGCGCAGAAGGTGACAAGAACTCCATATACACTCATTCCATCAACATGGTGCTTCACAGACCGCGCTATGGTATGCAAAAGCCCTGAGGAATTTACTGCTTTGCCCAACGACAGACCACCAGCGGCAAGGATAATAATCGTCCAAAGGAAATTGTTGAAGTCCTCTTTGGTTAAAATACCAGTACCGAAGAAGAGGACGAGAGGAATCACTGCAATCACCCCCATATCACCAAAGATGTGCTCAAGCTGGTGAGAAACACACCAGAGCCCAATAGTGACGATGGTAACGATGCTCACGAAGTATTGCACACCAGTGAACTTATCCTTTGTTGGACGGATAGGGACGATGACGGTACCTCTGCTGGGGCGAAATGTGATGAGGAGGAGGAGCCAAATGATGATAATAGATGCAATACACACGGGGGTGGTGATGAAGAACCATTGAAGCCAGTTTGGTGAAGGGTTCATATTCTGGATAGCAATGATGTTCTGTGGACTGGCAATTGGAGATGCCATGCCCCCAATATTTGATGAAAGCGCAATACCCAAGATCAGCGCCTTAGGGAATTTAGAGTCGACAGGGAGATTTCTCAACAATGGCTATATTTGTCAGTAAAGAATATATTCCCTTTGGGGACACAAATTCGAACCTGAATGATAGAATAGCACAGCACTGGCGCTGCGACGTTACTGATCCACATACTCAAAAACCAGGCCACAAACATGTTCGTTAGAAGCACGGTTCTCGGCCTTGTCCCGGCTTTGCTCAAAACGAGTGTTGCCATCATTTTAGCAATGTCGTACTTGCTCAACGCAGCGGCTATTCCGAATCCTCCCAAAAGCAGCATAATCACGGGGGTCCACATTGCGGCGAAAATATATTTCGCAGAATCCTTCGCCCCCAACCTAGCATATGGCTTCACATCCGAGCGCACCACGCCCAATAAGACAACCAAGAATGGGATGAGGAGGGATGTCACAAAAAGAGGTATCACCTACACCCTGATTAAGATAAGAACTAACAAGATTGGGAAGAAGAAACTCACCTCAGTTGCCCATAATAAACTCACAAACACTAGCATCGCCAAACAATTCTGTTGTACCTCGCTCTTCATTATGGGCATGGTGAGCATGAGCACAAAGATACAGAGGCATGCAAGAAGCACAAAGAAGTTTCCACTAAAAAGCCAGCTTGGGCAGGTGACGTTCCCCAGAGGTGTATGGAATTTCTTGCCACCGGTTTGATAGGGGTCGTCCCCTTGAAGTCTCTCCTCACCAGGTTCGGGATCCGACCCCAGAAGCGTCCTCTTCAGGCCCATGTTCGCTGCCTGTGCTTTCCTTTCGATACCAATCATCTCTCTCCAAACAGTATTTCGTTCCCAAACAACATGCTCTCGAAGATGAAGTCGTAGCTCCCGCCTGGCGACTTCGATATCCCCATCTGTCGCAAGCTTGGCATACATCTGCTCCACTGTTGCTATCTTTGCATCCACGCTCTTCATGGTACTCTCCTGGAAGGGGTATGCTTGGCTGGCCACATTCTCCACGTATGGCTGTCGCAGAGACCTCATCAGTGTCTTGTCATACTTCTTGAGTGCTTTAGAGAAACCAGTCTTGTTGAGTTGGATATATGACTTAAGCTCCCTCAATGACACGAACAAGGCAACGCACCGCTTTGCTAAGCTAAGCTGTGCATCGAATAGAGCATTGCGCTTCATCCTCTGAAAGTCATCTAAGCCCGTCGTTGAGGAGCGTCTTCGCATGCCCGGCCGCGAACGTGAACCAGACCGAGGTGCCCCTTCAAATGTCGACTGTCGTCCTATCGTGCTTGGGCGTTTCTTAAGCCTCCTAAGCAAACCCGTTGTATTACCTTCATCCTCGTAATCATCTTCAGATACAGAGTCGTCATCGTCAGGGGCGTGCCGCCTCGAAGGTATTCTAAAGGTGGCGAGGGCATCTCCGATGCTCCGGCTCCCACTTGACGCTTCAGGGTTTCCCACTTGCCCATCGAAGGTTGCCACATCCCTTTCCCATTCCCCCATATCCCTAGCTAGGACATCAATTTCCCGAAATAATTCCCTTTCCTTCCCAATGTAAAATTTGGTAATCTTCTGGAGCTCATTGTCGAGTGCTTTCTTAAAGACAACATCTGGATCGGACCGGTCGGTAATTAAGACTGATCTTTCAGTATCACTATCCTCTGTTTCTCTTCCAAAGGTCTGTTTCTCCAGAGTATAGATTCTTGATGCGACAGTCAGCAAAAGCCTAACATGGCCATAGTGGCGTGAAGCCAGAATGTAAACACAAGGAACTCACAGTTTCTTCAGACCAGAGTAGGCTATATAGTGCGAACTCCAGTCCGGAACGGCATTGAATTGAATGCTGTGGCTGAACTTCATCCCTGCTTCAACTTGATCGAGTTTTTTGAGAAACTTCTCGTCTCCCTTTCGCAGAACCTTTAATTCCCTCTCACGAAGCTTGCTCAAGCTGAGGTCTTGAAGGGGAATATACTCTGTATTATGGTCGCCGCTGGAGCATGAGCCGCCAGCTTCGCCTCTGAGGTGGGAAACGAGTGCGGGTAGAATCTTTGCGGCTTGTGACTGCCGTCAACTGATATACCTTTGGAAAGCAAGTGGAGCGGGCCTCGCGGGGACTTGCGGAAGGGAACTGGGGGGTGCTGGGGGGAGTGGGAAAGCGAGTGGTCGGAGCTCGGTATCTCCCTGGAGTAACCTATTCGTCTAGTTTTTTTTCTTCCTTGGTTAGTAGGTGCGTGTGTGGGGAGGATTGGCACGCGGGCTTTGGGGGGGGGGGGGGTTAGAGTAGAGGGGTGTCAGCAAGCAAGGGAACGGGGTCTTAACGCGGGAGTGCAGATATTTTGGTTTGCCCAGCGCCAGTCAAAGTCAAAGGGCATTGACTTCTCCGTCTAATTGCAAATGACGCTCTACTGGCGGGTTTTTTTTCTCTCTCTCTTTCATCGAGTCCCAGCCAATATTGTAGTTCGATCAATGTCGCGTGCCCAGCGGCTGTCAGTGGGGTCTCTTTACTGGTTCAAATGTTTTTTCTTCTTTCCTATATCTGATACCAACGTGGATCCGACTGGCCGTAACACGACCCACAACCCCAGTTTCTCCCGCAATGATTGACTCAATCGCCAGCATCGTAGGAGTAGCTCCATCCAGCGCATGGAGTGGAGCTTCCCCCGTCGAATAAGCACCGTCGTTGCGGGGGGGG
>Ga0307514_10004990_pt1 | contig 12010 bp, 8 predicted proteins | sample 16_EM_MG_FD_203088 | JGI IMG/M metagenome (GOLD analysis project Ga0307514, IMG submission 203088) | Populus trichocarpa ectomycorrhiza microbial communities from riparian zone in the Pacific Northwest, United States - 16_EM | ecosystem: Host-associated > Plants > Roots > Unclassified | place...
TGGGAAACGCGGGATGGAAATCTTGAGGAAGGAGGTATTTTTTCCTCCCCTGCCTGAACGTGAGATAGATCAACCTCGCGAGTCGTTTCGCCTCGGACGAGTTGGCCACGTCCCATACAAGGGTCCTGTCTGCGCCGTCCTTGCCCTTCAAGTTCCGCGCATCGTGCAAAACAGCCGTTTTCAACGCCTTTGCCGCCTGTGTCACGACCGCGGCCGCACCGGCGTCGTCCATATCGTGGCTGTCCCGTCGCCTTGTCGGCGTGTTCGCCCCGCTTCGTAGGGTCGGAGGGTAGCTATGGATGCTTGTTATAGATACCGACGGGTCATTTGTGTTCCCTCCGGGACTTAGAAGCAACGCGGAACGGCGTTTCCCTTTGCCCTTTGGCGAATCCTCGTTTTCACTATCGGCCATGTGACCGTCATCCTTGAGGCCCACGACCGGGCTGGCGGGTCGGGAATTCTGCCGGGATCCCGGCTTGGAAGGAGCCTTGGAAAAGAAAATTGGGCCACGCGCGCCTGAGGGTTTCTTCTGGTGTGACTTGACGGGCTTGTAGTCGCGAAGGGTTTCAATGACACACAAAACCTCGCTGACGGTGTCTAAACGTTCCTTGTATGCAGTCTTGTGAAATGTTTGCGCAATGGATTGGGAGATCACCCTCTGAATGCTGACGACAAGAGCTAGGAAGAACAGGAACCGAATGACTTGGTACACCTGATTGAAAAGCAATGGCCGAGACAGATGATGTCAGGTGAAACCGTTCTGAAATGAGAAGGAGGAATTACGTACTCTTTGAGTGTAGGCGGCCTTGCTCGTATCCGGATTGTCGTCATCGTAAAGCTTGAAGATGCTTTCGAAGATAATTATCCAACTGACCCACATACTCGCAGCGTAAAAGATGGGCTTGATGCTGTTCTTAATCCCATTGAAGAGTTCGACCGAGCCCTTGACTCCTTCGCTGATGTGACCCCAGCCGATGGATATCAAGGTAAGGAAGGCGACGGGTACGAGATCGATTATGAGCGCCAGCCACCATGAGACAATGAGATTAGCAGCGGCCCAGAATAGCCAAGCTTCGACATTGTTGAGAATATAACGTCGGTTCTCGGTAGGATCCTTCTTGTACCAATAGAAGTGGAGGAGGATCGGAGCAGTGATGAGCAAACCAGCGAGGAACATGGAGCCGATGAGCGAGGAAAAGAGAAGGGTGATAATCCTGACGCAGGACGCTTGTCAGCCGGGAGAAAAAGTATAATTGAGCGTCGATGTATGCGTACCTCTTGGGTCCCCAACCCTTTCGTTTCGGTTTCTTGCCCATCTGCTCTTCAAACTTGGCTTCCTCGTCAACAAGATCCTCTTCGCCGCTCCAGTCATACTCGCTATCCTCTTCGTACTCTTCGTCGGTACCAGCGGCTGAGGGTGCGTCAGAATCGACGCGGATGATTGCCGGGCGATGGACGGGTGGGGAATCAAGGTTTGATGGGTAGTGAACGCCCCTCAACGGGGCTTTCTCGTCAACGACTTTATCCTCTGACATGGGGATGTTTGCGAGCTTTTCGTCTCTCTCGCTCAGGTTGATGCGAGACCTGTAAGGCGGCGTTTCGAGGTCGGTAAACGAGCGTGAATCAAGGGCTACTTGAGAAGAAGTAGGGATTCGGTGATATGTGGGGGGCGACTGCTGGGAACCTTCGACTTCGTCCGTTGAGGTGACGAAGATGTCCTGGTGGTGATACCTGTAGGGACTGTTGGTACGGATAGCGGAATGATCCCGTGGGGGGAGAAGGACTTCTTGGCCGGCAGCTGAGTCGACAGACCTGCGGTGGTCGTGACCAGGCGGGTCATTTTGAGAATTGGCTGTGGACATGAGCCGGAGACGGAAAAAGAGAATAGCAGGATTGCCAACGAGGAAAGCAATGTGGGTGGAGTGGAGTGTAACCTGATGCGAAGGCCGTCGTTGACGTCCAGTCGTCACCGAGGCAACAGCGTTGTCTCACTGGCGCGACCATCCGACCGAGTCGGCTCCAAAGGGTCAATGCAGAACATCACGATTGCTTCTCTTCTGGTCCTTCTACTTAACCTCTTGCTCGTGGAATTGGGCTCACACGACGATCTTGGGTGGTACACACGCCCGACCGCATCAGTGTGTCTGCTAAAACGTGAATTGACAAATTTGCGGAGACCTCTTTCGTCATGCCTGCCAAATGGGACAGCACCGGGGGCGAGGCGGGTCATACGCCAGCCCACGCCGGTTCGGAGGTGACATCACTCGTCAGAAAACCCCGCTCATTGTCTACGCGTTGCAAATCGTCTAGGCCTTTGAGTCTATCTCAAAGATAAGACATGGAACGGCGGTCCGCAGCGATCGGTCTCCATTCGCTCATTTCCTACCCCGGAGATCTACCCTGGAACGCAATGCGCCTCCAATACTTAGGTTCCAATTCCAGACCACCGGCCGCGTATCTCATTTCTCCCTATCGTCATCTGAATCACTGATCAGGCAAACTTTTCACAATCGCAAACGGCTCCTGCTGTAAATCATGTAAGCCAAACCTTACTTGCAATGACACTTGAGACGTCAGTGGCCAAATGCCCGGCTCTTCTCAGTTAACAACACTCCCATATCACCCCCGTAAACGGGAAATGAATACCTGGAGGTATGTGTTTTGCGGGATCCTCACCCTCCACGCGTGTCGAAAACCCCCTTATGTATCACGAACGTGTCTCAGGTTTGGTTTATTGCGTATGCGCATCCCTATGAACGCACTGTATGCCATTGCAGATCCTTTAAAGGGGGGTTCGTCATCTCCGTATTTCCTTCATCCCCTCCTCCCTTACCTCCCTCACTCCCTCACCCTCCCTACAACCCATCTTTGCGAGAATGAGCTACCAGGCCCCGATGATGTACGATTCGTACAGCAATCGGTCTCTCGGCGGTGGTCTTCGCAGCCGTAGGCAGTCTTTCAGCCACGGCGCCGACCCATACTATTCTACCCCCATGCAACCTGTTGGTCTGCATCCCGACGTGTGTGCACCTGCTAGCTTTGTATTTGGCCGATGCTGATGACCATACTACAGCAGATGTACCAGACCCCAGGAAACATGAGCCGCTATTCTCTGTCTCCTGATCGTAAGCTTCTCTTGGCCCATCCACAGATTGATCGTGTGCTCATCTGCAACCATCCCTTTAGTCTACGAAGATGATATCTACGATGATCCCGGATACACCAGCAGCTATTCCACTTCCAGCAGGCGATCTCGTCGACTTCGTCGTGCCTCCACCTTCGACAGGTCCCGATCCTCGACTCCCTTCCTGGATAGCTTTCGTCGTCTCATGACCTTGAAGTTCAAGCCCAAGGGTACCCACAGATCCGGTGTCAGCCTTAACGAGGCCCTCGACAACATCCGCGTTTCTGGTGACAAGACCTACAGTCCCAGATCCCTGAACGCCGACAGCAGGGGAAACCTCTACATGAGGATCATCGTACGTGTCACTTACAGTGTGCGGTGGAAGCAAAGGCTCACGTATATACTTATCAGTGGACCGGATATCCCACTTTGACTTACGAAGTCCCCGTCGACGGTTATGACGGCCGAATCTCATTGCAGACCCTCATGAGACGTGTCGCCCGTGGATGCCTTCACTTCGTCCAGGTAAGTCTATTCGATCTTGCCCAACTCTTTCGTTTCGTTTACATCGATGGGATAGTCTCGAGGCATTCCGATCCATCCAGATCGCATCATCCTCCACTCCATCGAGGAAGTCACCTCGGGCACCTGGCAGCCAGTGCTCACCGTCGAGTAAATACATCGACCCACATGGGCCCGCCAAAATGCCCAAACTCCTTTATGGATAACTTCGGCACCAATTCGCACCTTGTTCCGATTATAATCATCATAGCATCTATTCAACTTCAACGCCTGGACCACGGGAGCTGGTTCCCGTGCTATTTACTTCTTGTTTGTTTGACGCTTCGCATTTGTACCATCATTGTTACACACACAATACATCACCAAACGTAACCTTCGCAGTCCCAGTCATCTGTCGATTTCACGTTTTGCCCAGACATCAGCCGTTCCCACCCGGAGGCTGGGATCATGTCCCGTATTTTCCCACGATTGCGGCCACTCCTGCGTAAACCGCTACACACTCAGTATGGATGCGCTAACGCGAGCGATAACCAAACTAGAAAGTTCAAGCGAGCAAGTATATCGCAACTTTGTAAGCTCGTTCTTGGCTCGCGCTCCCCTCAACCGTTGAAGATTTGACTTCCCCGATCAGCGATGTGTCGATATAGAGGAAGTACGTGTCAATAAACGCGTCCAAATCGTCGTAGATCATAACTCGTATCAGCTCGGCGCATTGGAACGACGACTCGTCCGTGTGGTCAGCAACCTCCGTTCCGTCCTTAACGCCGCGCGTTCTCCGACGAGTAAGCTCCCGGCAGAGGTCCTTTCTCAAGTCTTCGCGTGCCTACGCGCCCCCGAGATCCCAACGCAGCATTACCCACTCGAAGACATGTGGCCGACCCTCAACGAATCACTCGCGACCGTCAGTTTGGTTTGCCGGTACTGGCGTCAGGCTGCGATAGGGGCGAAGGAGTTGTGGACCCACATCGCGGCGGTAGATCTCCCAGACTTCAAACGATTGCGCCTGATGTTTGAGCTGTTCCTTGCAAGGTCGGGCCCGTATCCGCTCAGTCTGACCATCCCACGAGGGGACGATTACGATCACTACTCGTACACCTTCGCCGTCATGGAACCGTTCGTTCACCGTCTGCAGACGTTAACCGTCGGTCAACCCGGGGTTGATCCATCCGAATATCAATTCTTCTCACGGCCCGCACCGCTCTTGGAAGAACTCAAAATGGTGTGTCTCCCTGAGGTTAAAACGCTTCCCAGGCTTTTTGAAGGCTCCACTCCTTGTCTGCGATCGCTCGACCTCGTTGGATGTATACCAGATTCCGTCAACCGTTTCTACAACCTCTCTACCCTGGCCCTCGGTCCGTCGAACATCAAGGACTTTGACGATTTACTCCTCATGTTGGAAGACAGTCCAGGTCTGGAGCATTTGTATCTCCAGCAGGGCCTGACCCGCACCTCGGAAGAACCCTACGTTGCCGTACTAAACCGATCTGCCAAGCTGCCTTACCTCAAGACGTTTTCTCTGTCGCGCTTCACAGTCGAGGAAATCTGTACGTTGTTCCTATCGCTGGGTCTTCCTCAGCACAGCCTGGCGATGCGATTCGTGGACATTCGAAGTGAGGATCTGAATTTCTCACACATATATCCCCCAATTTTCCTCCGCACTTGTCCATGTTCACCGCCACCAGTCTCGAGATCCATATTACACAACTTTCCTGCGCCTTCCACGCGGTTGGTCACCACGCGGCAACCGCTGTACAATGGCATTCCAACGGCCCGTATCTCTCCACCTCGGCGGTTATGCGTCACGTCGCCCAAGGCCCTTTCAACTCGGTCAAAGAACTATGGATCCCATCACATGCAGGCGGCGCAAACATCCCGCTCGCGTTCCCGGCTCTAGAGTTACTGGTTGTCGGCCGGGAACAGTCTCTCGCGGTCGGTTTCTCCGGTATGCTAGCCCCACGAGAAGGACTGGTGCCGTCTCCACGCATCGCGACGATCGAAATCCGCGGCCGCGTCGATCACGTACTTGTAGCGGAATTCGGGACGGTCCTGCGTGATAGAGCCAATGCTGGGTATCGGCTGAAACGGCTTAGGATGAAGAGGGGAGACGGAGAGGTCTCCTTGCTTCCGTTGGAGTACGAGGTCGATGAACTGGAGTTATTGGATGAGTTCGGTGACGTGATGGAGTTGCCAGAGATTTGCGAGACAGATTTGGGGGAACGGTGGTTGTCCTGGAGGAGAGATCCGTCTGAGCACCAAGCGTGGTCTTGGTGATCTCCTTCTGCAGGGGGGGGGGGAGATTTCTCTCGATGTTTCCCCGCATTACTTTGTAACTCTACCTTCGAGTTTTTTTGGACTTTTGGCCGAGGCACGACCGGCGGGCATGCATATTTTGAACGATATACACATTCCAATTTGCTGTACTCTCACTTTTCATGGTTCGTAGATTCTTACCTGTTCGTCCAGAGATGGTAAAGGTTGCCACTCATCATTTTCCGATCCGAACTAGTCAGATCCATAAGTTATCAAGCTTAAGGTTACATCCTCCGACTGATCGGACAGACCTATGTATTGTTTTTCTATCAGCATTGACGACATTGATATGTTATCGATGGTGATAACACGTTTTGATGATACCCCTCAATCTATTTAGGTAGATGGAAAGATTATCAGTGCAAGAATACCTCGACTCCACAAACCTGGTTATTAACAACGCCGTCCATTCCTTCCCGGCGATTCCAGTCCACCATATTCAACAAGAAGCCTATTTGACTTGAGGGATAATTCACCTCGCGTGTAGGGGGGCGGTTAGGGCGAGCGATAATGTGCCAGCGTCACTGAACTGGAATATGGCTTGTCAAAGCTACGGGGTAGGCACATGTAAAACGGATATGACGCGAGGGACCTGGAGACATGACATGGCATGTAGAACTACGATGAGTGGAGGAACAACAAACATGGAACGACATGTGACTGGAAGGGACACATAATTAAGTGGACGGCGATACCGGTAGTATTCAAGAAGGGTACATCTGAAGAACTAGAGGCAACCGCCGCTTTCGTCCGTCGGATTCTGTGATCCAATCTGAACGCGAACATTCAATACTCGCGACAAATAGTACAGTTTTGAAAAGCTCACCACCGTCATCCGATACATGATGCACCGGATATAACTCTCTTCAAGCGTCGATCTGTCGGAGAACATCTCTAACCCACCACGCCTCATCCGCCGCCCCAAGCTTCTCGAACAAATCAAGAGCGTGCAATGCCTCGGATTTCGCCTCTTCAGGCAAATGTCGTGTATTCAAAATCCAAGCTTGCAGGAACGATGCGCGACCAAGGAGATATAGATCGTTGACCGCGTGCGACTTGGCATGTTGGGCATGAGCTTCCGCATCGTCAAGCCTGTCCTTTCCGGAAAACAGCCGCGCCAGTGAGAAATGAACCCAAAACAGTTCATTGTGCCAATTGAAAGAGGACGCGATACTGAGGGCCACCTCGAAATGGTGAATGGCTGTCTCTGTCTCGTCCTTGGAGTCATGAACCTCGCCGAGAACGCGGTGACCTCGGCAGACATAAAGCTGTTCGCCTTTCTCGGGGAGGAGATCGATTGCGCGGGATGCGGCGCCCTCCGCGGCGTCGAATTGCTTGTCGTCGTACAACCCCCTAGCGAGATCAATCAAACAGACCGCTTGGTTCACCCTATCACCAAGTCGTTCGAAAATTTCCGATGCTTCCTCTGCATGTTGGATCCCTTCTTTGCGAAGGCCGATCAGCCTATTTGCCTCAGATAGGGACCTCAACGCTTGTCCGATCTGGACGTCATTCCCCTGCTTTCTCCAGAGTTCTAAGGAGTGAGCAAGGAGCCGTTTTTGTTCCACCCGGTTTCCAACCGAGAAAAACAACCAGGAGAGATCCTGCAAGCATTGTGCCTTGGAAGGATGGCTGTCCGGGAGCGCCTCAATCTTTGGTCCCAGCATGACAAGTCGGGGTTTGTGCCAGTAGAGGTGGTCCATGAATTTAGCGCAGGCGACCCAAGTATCTCTAGAGTTTTCATCGGTCGATGTGAAGACATCAAGCAAGTGCTCGACGTTCACATCTTCTGACGTAATCCACTGGGCTTCCTTGAAGGCGGGCTGTTCAGCATGCAAGTTGGCTGACAACCGGACGAAGTAACACTCCTTGGTCACACCAAGGAGTGAAGATGACTTCGGGTCCTTGGGACAGAGGTAGTCTTGGAGTGGTGCCAACATTGTGATGACCCCATGGCTTCGGTATGTTAGGGAGAGGACGCAGAATTTGTCGAACATGTTTGGTCCGTCAGAGATGGTCGGAAACAACCATTTGATGTTCTTTTCGTTGACACCTTGGGGGAAGAAGGCGACAACTTCAAGAAGCCCACGGGCGTCAGGGCCGAGTTCCTGGAACATCGGCGAGGCGAGGGAAAGTTCGATCGTAGCGGCTAGACTCCCAGAGTGCTGTGCGTGAAGCACTCCCGTTCGTTGCCCCTCCCATTCCGTGGTCAATCGATCCGTGTCCCACTTGTTTTGCTGGGCAACAGTGGCAAGCAAGGTAATGGAGAGGGGATGGAAGTCGAGCTGTTCTAGGATGCCGTTGATCGGATCGGACCGTTCGCCGTGCTCGTAGATGCGATAAAACGTGTCGTGCGCTGCTTCCACCGGCAATGTAGGGATTTCGAGAGTCTTGCAGTCGGGAGGGATGGTGGAGATACGGGAGGTGATGCAGAGACAAATGTTGTCAAACTGGCTCAGTTCGTTCACAATGTCGTAGATCTCCCGTGCACTCGTCCCCTGCGGATCGAGAATGGACTCGGCGTTATCGAGGACTATTAGCATCTCCTTTGATGATATGTATTGTCGTAAGGGGGCCAGGTCCTCGGGGTTTTCGACGCCTGCGCCGATGACCTTGGAGAGTCGACGGAGAAAGTGAGTGCGTGATGCCGGGAACTGATCGCAACGGATGAACCAGCGGTTGCCACCAAACCGCCGTTTGATTCGATCGTTGTGGAGGACAGTGAGGGCGACGGACGTCTTGCCGATTCCACCAGCACCAATGAGAGCGATCGGCACGAGGCGTTCGGAAAAACTAACGACCTTCTCAATCAATTCGTCACGTCCAAAGAAGGCCCTCGGTGGGGGAGGAGGAGGTTCCCCAAGCACGCTAGATGCAAATGTAAGACGGTGGTTCCATCAGTAGCCGGTCACTGACCTGTTCTGGGTCTACACGGCGGTCAGATTTTATCGGGGAAAGGGGAGAACGATTGTTGCTTACCATCCGATTTTGACTGTCAGTGGTCTCGGACGTTCTCAACATGTTCTGATGGATATCGGAAACGATGGTGTGAGTGTTCATAGCCAGCTCGGTCTAAGAAGGGGCAGTTAGCGATAACCACGCAAGAGCACGCTGAACACACATTGAAGACATGAAGGATCCTGTTAAGGTCCGACTTCCAGCCGGAAATTGTATCCTTGTCATTCCTTGCACGAAGGAATCGAGAAAGTCTATGCCTCTCGCTCTGTTTGATGACCTTCTTCTGTATCTCCGCGACAGTCCTGTGATCGATGACGTGGTAAGCGGAAGGATTCGAAGTATGCATCGCCAGTTCAACCCACGTCGTCAGCTGGTTTATCGCATCGCACACGGACTTGCTGAGGTCGTCCAGTTTCTTGCCATTCATTCCCCGGTCAAGGGCTCGACAGATATCGGCACATGATAGCCCGAGGTCAACGTAATCCTGTTCATTGACCATCGTGTCCTGACTACGCGTGAACACGAAATATCTCGTTGCACTAAGAGAAAAAAACTTACTCGGATCATGGTGAGAAGGATGGCAACGGATCCAAAAACCGCCTTGGCCGGTGTGATGCTCGAGAGCTCTTTGGCGAGATTCAGACCATCAATGGCTACATCCAACGAGGAGAGAATACCATCCCGCCCCTTGCGTCGTTGGGATTTGTCTGTCATGGTCGAGAACGAGAAAGCGATGCGGTGCGAAGGCTGTAAGGGAGAATCCGAGCCGTGATTGAGATGAGCGCTGGGTGTCCATCTTCAATCCTGTCAGAGGCGCCCTCCCGCCCCTGAAAGAACCTTTTAAGTCACCGAGTAAGTGACCACTCTCGGCAGAGAGCGTTGTGCGGCTTAATCTGGCCGGGCTTGCAGTGCCACCATGACTTGTGGGTGAATAATTGCGACTAGTAGCACGCCGAAGAGGGTCGATACAAATGGGGACGTCAAAGAAGTGTATTTAAGAAGGTCCTGGTGTAATACTGTGAATCATAAATAGTGTCCCTCGAAGATCACACCCAACCTAACTAAGCTATCGCCAGTTGGTAAAGTGGCTTCATACCGGGCAGACGAGATCTGTATCCCACTCATCCGATCCGATACCTTCGTGAACGAGGAACATCGACCTCGAATCGTATCTCCGCTTGATGGTTCGAAGTTTATCGTAGTGGGCACCAAAGAAGGATTTCTTCCAGTTGAGTTCATATCTCGAAGCCTATAACACGCACGTTACGGAGAGTAAAAAAACAACAGGAAATGAGTCTATCGGAGTGTTGTGGATGGGGGTGGGAGCCTTACCTCGTTGAGGTATGCACCCGATTCCGGAGCAATGGCTTCAAGTGTCTTCATATTCTGAATGAGAACCTGACGAGCGGCATTGATCTCTGCCAGATCGGCACCATCTTCCCAAATTAGGTTGAGAGCCGTGTAGACCAGGCTGTTTCGCCAAGCAGGGTTGAGACCCGTAGAGTCAGGATTCACACGGGAAACCTGTCCGCCAGAGAGGAGACTGGGGGAAAAAACCTTAAAACCCGAACCCAGGCATCCACGGGATCGCAAGGAAAAGGCTCACCAGTACCCGACCCCGGGTAATTTGAGCAGTTCCGCGGCCAGATCTCCTGGCTTATCCGTCTGGACGACGTCCTTGGGCAGCAACCAGGACGACATCTCGATCGGTTGCCCAATCTGACCGGCGGCGTAGGCGTTTGCGGCGGGTTCATACCAACTCCAGAAATCCGGATACGTAATGGTGAAGTTTATAACCGAAAGACCTGGCTGGGAAATTGCGAACTCGAACAAGGGAAAGAAAGCAGCATTGTTCTGTTCGGCTGTGACGTTAGGTGATAGGACTGAGAGTTGGAACCGTTCGTTGGATACGCTACCGTAGCCTCCGTAGCCTTGTTCGACGAGCGAGGGAGTGAGACGGATGATCTCCGTGAGCAGGTTCTGGGATGAACTGGCGTTGGTGGAGTTGACAGAGAGGAAAGCGACAGAGAAGGGGGTGGAAGGGTGTGTTTTGTAAGTGACTGAAGTGACGACGCCCCAGGTACCTCCACCTCCTCCCCGAAGGGCCCAGAACAGGTCCTGGTTGTTGTATGCGTTGGCGATGACATGATTTCCATCCGCAGTGACGATCGTTATCTCCAGGACGTTGTCCACGCCTGTAAAAGTACAGTGTGAGCAGGGCCTGGTTATCCCGGGTGAATTTGGCGTACCGAGGCCATAGTTAGGGGATAACGCGCTGTGACCGCCACCCGCAAGCCAGCCACCGGCAGCACCGACGCTACCTCCTGCACTTATACCTCCAACGATGATTCGATTGTGTTGTTTCACAGCTTGGTAGGCCTCAAACCATTGGACACCGGCCGCTAAGGTGAGCACTGATGTCACATGATTTTCTAGTCAGCGCAAAAATCGGATTTTCGACTCAAACGATCAGAGACGGACCGTTGTCGTATTTGACCGAGTACGCCGCACCCGCGGGAGTGAATGAATCGTGGAAAGTGATGTTCTTCATATGGTGAGTCCATATCAAAAATGAATTCCTGGCAGAACTCCTTCCGAGGTAGTCATGTCTGGTTTCAAGTATCAATCGGCATCTTCCTCGACTCGGAGAAGAAGACAACTCACCCCGTGTTCTTGATTACGAGACGTAAATTATGCCTGCCAGCAAATTTGACAGCTTCCTGGATATCACCCGGCGTTCTGGCATCGACACCGATTACTGGCACGTTTCCTTGTTGACACGGAAAGCCAAGTGTGGTGTCAAGGTAACAGCCTTGAATCGTCCCGTTTGGAAAGGTGTACGCCTCGTAGTTGGTGTGCTCGGCAGCACCAGGTTGGTCAGAACGCCAGATTCCGTTGAGCCAGCCAGCTTTGGCATCGGTGCAGCTTCCTGCCGCGGGGTCGTAGCAAGGAGTGGCAGGAGGGATAGGATGGATCAGTGGCTGAGAAACCTTTGACGCGAGAGTCTGGAACTCGGCATCGGATGGCCAACATGCCGATCCTGATGTACAGCGGCAGTTTCTGGTGGAAGAAACGGATGTCAAGCTGAGAGCGATG
>Ga0307514_10004991_pt1 | contig 12010 bp, 15 predicted proteins | sample 16_EM_MG_FD_203088 | JGI IMG/M metagenome (GOLD analysis project Ga0307514, IMG submission 203088) | Populus trichocarpa ectomycorrhiza microbial communities from riparian zone in the Pacific Northwest, United States - 16_EM | ecosystem: Host-associated > Plants > Roots > Unclassified | place...
GAGTATGGCCCGCCAGGACAATTAGGAAATCGTGCCAAAAAGAATTAGCTGACTATTCTTGTAAGGAATGCTGAAGGCCTCCTTAAGGTTTGTAGGTCACTGAAGGTTCCCTACGACGGTCACTGAAGGTTTCCGTGATGAGTATGTATAAAGTATATTATATGTAGATGGATGATGTTCAGTTCATGCAGACGTCCCAGCTACATATCTCACTTGGCCATCACGTGCCCGTCACTTCCTCCTATGCAACGTCCTTCACATGACCTCATGACCTCCCGACCCCCCAGGGTCCTGACAATTCTGATACCTATGTGTTAATTAGAGGAAAACGGGCAGTGACCTTCATATCAAGAATTAGTCTGGCGGGCACCGCCCTCTCATAAAGATCAAGATTGCTTTCCAATGGAAGGTGGAGTATATACATAAAAGGTAGTATTCTCTCATGGTAGCTAAAAGTTCAGGTCTTCAGGCCTAGACTAAAAAACTTGGGGCTACCAAACTTTAGGTTTCGTACTTACCATAATGGCGATAAAGCTTTATTACGTGAATATGTCAAACGAGCCGAAGCAAAATTGCAAGGGAACAGACTGCCTGCAAGGTGAGAAGATATAAAGCAGACTCAATAAGTTATGCCCCGATCTTCAAGTTGGGCATACATCTGACTGCGAGGGAAAGAAAGATCGAATATGGCAAGCGGTTTACATCACTACAGGCGTTTGCTAGTTTAACATTTTGGGGATTGTGTTTTTGCAACCCCATTTGTGCGGTGTGTTTTACGGGGCGCGTCTTGCCCGCCACTCTACAGCAGCCTGATCTTGGCAGCAGAGGAGAGCTTTATGCTTAGGCGCGCTGGAATAGCCGAAAATAGCTTTAGCGTAAGAGGCTGGGAACGAGAACATTGTATACCTACCTACATGTCGGTGCTGTACTGTACCTACATGGCTGTAAAAATTAATCTTATAAACTAGGTAGGAACCTAGAAGCTCTAGAAGAGACATCGGCACATGACATTGCTATATGGATCTGGCTTTTAATATTTTCGCAAAGTTGGTGTGGGGGCGGAGGAAGCTTAAGCCCATTGGCATAGCATAGGTATCTCTATCAACATATTAATTGCCGTACAACTGCCAAACCTCCTGACTGCGTGCTCATGTATGTACATGTACGAACATGCATTGTACTCTACTTACTCTATATATGCATGTGCGGATACTGCACTTTACATACACCTCAGCTTTTCATGCTGGGATTCTGTGTTGTTGCCGCTGCGGCCCAATATGTCAGTTTTTGCCTGCGTTTTTGTAAAACATTGGCGCCGTATGCGATATGCTCCGCATTTCTCATAAACATAAAATCCCTAAAATCCCTAAAATCCCAGGGACACGCACAGTGCCTCACTTTCTTTATTAGCTTCCCAGTGGATTCAGCCAAAGGCGTCTTCCAGGCCCAGGTGACGTTTGTCAGGCTGGCTAAAACAACAAGCAAGTGGTACCAGTGGAGGGGATCCCCTGAGTTGTTGACATTGCACTTACCGAGAAATCCCCCCAAATCCAAGCTTCAGGGCCGACTGGATCTTCACCCTGTTATTATAGCCCGTTGCGCTCATTTATGTGGAGAACATCACCCGCTATAGCTAGCTTTCGTTCACCCAGGCACACTACCTTTCCCTCCATCGGTAATGTCGAACGCACAAAACATCCAAACCTCGGGGTCACAGCGAGTAATGCATGCACCTTCAGCACACACATCCGCGAACTTCTCCAGCTTAGTGTCTACCGTTGTTCGTACTACTGGCGCCGAAGTCCCTCCTCTAGTGGGCTCCTCAACCACCATTGTTGACGATACGCTTTACGTTTTCGGTGGGCAAAGGTTGACTCGTGCTTGCCCAGGATTATCGAACGATGTTTACGCTTTGTGTCTCATAACACGGGAATGGAGTCGGCTGGAAACAAGGGGTGAAATACCATCCCCTCGTTATTTCCACTCAGTCTGCCCACTTGGAGATACGAAGCTGGTATGTTTTGGGGGGATGTCACCTGCCAACAGTGGAGATGGGGCCAATACTTCGCCACAACGAACCACCACAAGCCAGAACACCAGTCATCAACTCCAAAGAGAAGTCGTCGTCATGTCAGATATCCACATATTCGATATACCGACCAAGACATGGTCATACATCCCCACCACAGATGCCCCTGAAGGGCGATATGCACACTGTGCAACAATATTACCTAGCTCAGCTATATACTCGAATAGCAATGCACCTATTCAAGCATTAAAAAGTGGTGTAATTGACGGTGTTGGGGGGGCGGAGATGGTAGTAGTTGGTGGACAGAATTCAGCAAACCAGTATATGGATGAAATCAGTGTATTCAATCTACGGTCGATGAAATGGACGTCAACAAGGTCACTAGAAAGGTACTGTGGGGCTTATAGGTCTGTTGTCTCACCCTTACCGCGGGGGATGACAGCAAGCATGATAGGAGCTGGTAACGGAGGAAGTACTAATGGTACTGGGGGTATACAACCCCTTGGTGGTGGCGGTGGCATCTTAGTCGCCCAGGGGGAAGACCCCAATTCGAACAGCTCAGCACAAGGAAGTACAGCCTCACCTATGGAGGGACATGGTATGCTGATATACTCAAATTATAATTTCCTGGAAGTTAGGCTGGAACTTCAGGTTCGCCTTCCAGATGGGACGCTAGTGGAGAAACCCTTGGCCGGGCCGTACTCACCACCTGGTCTAAGATTCCCAAATGGAGGTGTTATAGATTCGCATTTTGTCTTATCCGGGACTTATTTGACATCCTCGAAGCAAGAATATGCATTATGGGTATTAGATCTTCGGGCGCTGGTCTGGTCGAAGATTGACGTTGGTAACGTTTTCTCGCAAGGGTCGTGGAATCGAGGTATACTTTGGAACAAGCGGAATACGTTTTTGATATTGGGGAAGAAAGATAGGTCACTGGTGGAAGACTACAATCAGCGACGAGTAAACTTCAATCATATATGCATGGTCACATTGGAGGCGTTCGGGCTATACGATAACCCCCGCATGCATAGCCATCCAGCACTACAGCGATCTTTCAACAAAGGCGCACAGGAAATCGGAAGGCTAGTTCTCGGAATGAGGGATCTCGCGGACATGGAGTTCCTCGCAGTAGGTGGTGAAAGGGTACCCGTGAACTCTCGCATGATAGCAAGACGATGGGGTCCATATTTTCTTGAGCTCCTCAATGCAGCTAACCCCCACAGTACGTCACCAACATCGGCATCATTTGTACCCTCAGCCCGACTCATGTCAACATCTCTTTCGAGTCACGGGTCTCATCTTTCTAATGCAACCATAACCCCCCAGAACGTCTTCACAACACATTCAACAGCGGTAACTGTACCAAGCAATACTAATCCACCTACCCCTTCACAACTACCGCCGCTCACCAGACCACGGACTCTCTATCTCCCGCATACTCATCAAACGTTATTGACTTTAGTTCATTATCTTTACACATCAACTCTGCCTCCACCTAACCACGCTCAATCCTCCCCGCAAATCCTGTGCTCCCTCCTTCAGCTAGCCCGTCCTTACCGCGTGGATGGCCTTCTCGAAGCAGTCGTAGAACGCCTGCATCAGGTCTTGGATGGCAAGAATGCAGCCGCTGTCTTTAATGCAGCCGCAATGGCTGCCGGTGGTGGGGCAAGCACGTTCCACCTCCAAGGGGACAACGCTCTCCGGAGCTGGAAGAGCTTGGACGAAAACGAGCATGGGAGGAGTGGGTCACTCACCCCAACAAATGGGGCTGCTACAGGGTTGAGGGCGCCCCCCGGAGAAATGGTGGGTGACCAGGGTACTAGCGGTGGAGTGAGTAGTGTCATCGGATTACAGAAAAGGGGGCTACGAGGGTTGATGGAGGGAAGGAGGATGAGGGAGCGAGGCAGGAGTGTTGGTGCGGGAGTACTGAATGGAGCCGGGGCATAGAAGGTTGATTTCTGAGGCATTTTGGCAATATAATACCCTTTTGGCCTTTACATTACTTCATGTGCAAGCAAGGGATGCTTGCCCCCAATATCTGAAGAGTGAGGGGCCATGTCCGCCTGACGTTACTTGCTATGTTCATTTCTTTGTTATCTTCAGAAGAAACCATTGGCCCTTTTTTGGACGCTCTAGATTCAGGGCTTCACTCTTACAAACTGACGAATGAAGAAAGAAACGGAATTCATTTAGCTTTTGCTCTTTTGTTCTTTCCTCCCGTTTCCTTTGCCTTTCTTTTTCTGTCTGCGTGTTTATGGTATGTGTCTCTCCAATACCATGCGGTAGATCGGCCGTACATATTTGTGGTAACTTAACAATAGATATGACCAACGAAGGGTAAGGCCGTGCACTATGGCCCAATCGCAGACTCTCAAGTGCTTGAACACCGCTTCATAACCTTAGGTTGGCTGGGCGTATAGATTCCCCCCCCAAAAAGGTACCGGAAGAGGTACCTCCGTGCAGCCCGACTAGTTAATAGAGATCTTCCGATACAAAGTAAGCTTTAACTTTAAAACAGAAGTCTTGTCTGATACCACGGACTGGATCTGGAATTTGTAGTACCTCGACTACTTTTTCTACGAGTGGACCTACAGCATATCTTAGATATCCATGAGTTTCAAGCTTTAAAATATGCCCACCATTTAGTGTATTCAAATCCAACTCTCCTTCTTCCGGCAGCTGTCATCCCCATCGCTTCTCGGTCCCCAATTGTCCTATTTGAGCTCCAACTATCACTGAATTCTTTTCCTACGTTGAGACTAGGCTTGTAGTTATATAATGATTGTGCTGACAGGGTGACTTGTTCTTGGGGTTGTGTGTTGTGTGCCAGAGTTGATTTGTATTCCAATAGATAGAAATGTTTCGGAAGATCTTCGCACTCCTCTGCAGTATACCGTCGGTGTCTAGGCAAACCTGGCACCCAGTGATCACGTTTTGTCCTAGCGGTTATAATAATGCCGCCACGTGACAGGTTCTTGTTCCTCATTTTTTAGAAACAGGTATCCCGAGTGTAGCCTAGCACCGTTCTTACCCTGAAGCACTGAAAAAAAAACGCTTCAAATATGGCCCAGAATCCCGTTGTTGATATATTGTGGAGGTGAAGGTGGAACTGGTAAAAGCCTTTGCCATTCAGTATATATGCTTGACTGGATGCACATGCGGCGTTACCTAGTGAAGAAACCCCCATACACCTTCAGGGCTCTTATGTTGGATAGCTGCTACAGAAGCATTGCAAATTACAGCCGCTAGTGGGGCTACCGCAGACAACATCAATAGCTGCGTTCATGTTTGTCGTCCTTTTACTCGTCCTCTGAAGTGTTCTTGGCCAAAGGACAGGCAGAAATGTTGAAAATATTACACCAAACACCCTTAAGCCCAGTCCGCTTCGTTGTTTCTAACCTAGCTACACTCTACTTTTGCTTTCCCATGACATTACATGAAGCAACATTAACCTGGGGTAAAATCCCAGAAGCTACCTATCATTTGGTAATCTTCATAATGTTATTATGTCTACCGCATCTATTGGTCCATGCCGCTTTTCAAGACATAGGCCGAGCTCACGTTAAAGCCACTGCTTTTGACCTTGTATATCGACTTTCCTGCGTGAGCTCGGCCTATGTCTTGAAAAGCGTTGTTCGCCAGTGGATGCGGTACTGTCTTTACACATGCCTTAACATTTGTCACTAGATTTCATGCATACGTACCGCTCTGAAGTGCATACGCATGGGGTTATAACAAAGAATCTTCTTTCAAGGCCCATATAAACGATAAATGTTCACTTTCAACTGTTGAATATTTATTTACTATCTAGCCCTCAAATAAGCCAAATATTTACTTAGGTACCCATAGCCAGTTTCCCACAGTTCCGTATCCCTTTATTCCGTATATATGTATGTGTAACATGCCTTATGAAATGGGGATTATGTCGTTTCTGGTATTTTGTATGTTTTTCGGACCCTTAGAAGCTCTAACGGAGTTCCAAGCAACTTGTAAAAATAAGTGTGTCTGTCAGGTCAGGTCACTTGCTCGTGTGCGAATAGTGAAACTCTGTAACTATGAAACTCCTTCATGATATAACATTTCTTCGCTACCTTCCCAACTCCTCGTCTTTCCATATTCCCACACAGCGGACATCGCAATCCGCATCCATAGCTTCTCTCACATCCTACACAGCGGACATCACACTCCGCATCCCTAGCTTCTCTCACATATCTAGGGCGGATATCGCACTCCGCATTCCTAAACACCGCCTGATTACCTCATCGAACGCTTTTATCTCTTCTTTGAAGCCAATAGTAATAACAGGCTATAGTTCCATCTCAACAATCTTTCCGCCAGAGACGGTCACCCTTCTCCCTAGTTGGCCCCCCCCTGTCTCACCAACATTCCCATGAGTAACTATAACAATAGTCATTCCTTCCTCAGCAGCTAATCTTCGCAAGCTTTCACCAAGTACTTTCTCGCTCTCTACATCGAGAGCCGAGCAGGGCTCGTCTAGGAGCAGGACCTTAGGTTTTCTCACTATTGCTCTCGCAATAGCTACTCTCTGGGCTTGTCCACCAGAAAGAGAGCAACCGCCAGATCCACTCCCATCCCCACCCCGATTTAAAACCGTATCATATCCTTCGGGGAGAGAAGCAATGAAGTCATGAATACCAGCGAGCTTAGCCGCATTGTAAACGGCCTCAGGAGAGCAGCCCCAGCTGCCGCTCCCATACGCTATGTTCTCGGATACGGATAGTCCGTCAAACAGCCCTGGGGATGCAGGCACAATGGCTACTATCTCCCTGAGATATTTCACTTCAATTTCGCATACTGGTATACCGTCGAGGGTAATAGTTCCAGAAGGAGAATGGTAGAGTCGAAGCAGGAGTTTGAAAAGTGTGGACTTTCCAGAGCCAGATGAACCAGTGATGAGAAGTGGCGGCTTGTGGGAAGGTATTGATAGATCGATCCCGTCAAGAACGGGAATGTTGTCGTGGTAACAGAAACTCACATTGTTGAATGCTATTGTCCCTTGGATATCGGTAGGTCGAAGGCTGCCCAAAGTCTCATGAGAGACAAGCGGTAGTTGTGACAGTCGGATAACTCGCCGTGCAGTATCTTTGCAGCCAGAAAGCTGCGGGACTGGGCAGGTTAGCAATGGCATTCTACTTAGTGAAGTTACTTTTCATACTGTAACCAATTCTGTGCGGCAGTAATAGGAGAATTATCTAATTTAAAGACTGCAATGCTGTGGGACCTACTTATGCCCAACATGGAGGTTATTTGGGCTAGGGTGAATGACAATATGGTGAGCACGCCTAGTATAGGCTCGAGGTCATACTCCCCTTTTGCTACAAGATATGTTCCAAAGGAGAGGACTAAAGCTGCCAGGGCCATATCAGCGTCGTCCTCTTCATGATGCGTAAATATGAAGGCCAATCTATACCCAATGCCCATGGCATGAAAGACTCTGCCATTCCGAATGCACACCCTCCCCATAAACACCTCCTCAATCCTGTCTTAAATGCCTGGTTGACAGCTTTCTGATACTTCACCCTGAAGTATCCATCTAAATGTAGCATCTTCACAGTGGAAACGTTTTCGACCGCTTCCCGAAGAACACCACCACTTTCTACTACTGCAGAGTTATATTTCTCTTCACAGTTGTCAGCCGCTCTCTGAAAAAGTTGCTCCAATGGAGACAGGGCAACCAAGATGACTGTGACAAGAAGAGTGAACTTCCAGCACAAGACCAGACACCAGACAGCAGCCACCACGAGCATCACTACCCCAACCAAGCCGTTGCTAGCATAGCGAGAAACCAACTCCTTCATCTGCTCGGCATGTTTCTCAAGATCCTGGGAGATTCCATCACCTCCGTTCTTAGGATCCTCAAACAACTCAAGGGGCTGTTTCAGGATATGTCGGTAAGCTTCGTTCCTATGATAGTCCACCCATTCTTGACTGACTGATGCGAGGCAGTATAGCATAGTACAATAGGCAGCTCCATCGACTATCGCAGTGGCTAGCACCGTAAACTCCCAGAACTTGAATTCTTGAGCCTCAGTATCTGGTGAAATGAAGGTCCCCAGTAGCTTGGAGAGGGCGGAAGAAAAAATGGGAGTGGCTATGGCATGCAGAAGAGCAGCTACGACCCCAAAGACCAGGACCAGTCGATATTTTGTGGTTAGAGAGGGCCAAACAGTAAGAAAAGCCCCATATAGACTGAGCTGATCACTTTTCTGTTCCCTGAATTGACGACAAAGTGGCCAGATGGCAAAAGGAAATTTCCGCTGCGGAGGAACTAGACTAAATTCCTTCGAATCGGAGATAGTAATGGTGTGATCTAGGCTATGAAAGCGGTGACTGGGGATCTCAGGAGACCATGCTGACATCTTACGCCTTTGAGGGTGTTGTCCTTGTGCTTCAGAATTCGGCCTCTCTGGTGACACCATCTCCACTCCAGACGAGAAACCAGCGGTGGATTTTCTTCGTGAGCCTCCATATCCAAAATCATATTCCAACCCGTAGTCTTCTGGGGTTGATCCGCGGCTACGCAGTGAGGCCTTGAATGTCTGCAAGAATTTCCGGAGGTACCCATCTTCTTTATCTTCCAGCTCAAGCCGAAGACCAGATTCTACAACTACACCATCGTCTATGAAGTAGACCATACCGTCAAATGGAATTTGAGATATATCATGGGTGATTATCACTGTTGTGCGGTCCTTCCTCCATTCCATGATCGACTTCGTGACTCTTATTCTTGTTGCCGAATCCAGAGCACTGACAGCCTCATCTAAGATAAGGAGAGGCGTATCTCGTAAAACTGCTCGAGCAAGAGTAACCTATACACCTTATATTAGTACTCACCACTGGAAGGCTTGATTGTCCTTACTTTTTGCCTCTGGCCATCTGATAAATTCAGCCCTCTTACCCCAGCCATTCGAGACCAAATATCATTGGAACTATTTATCAAATCTCCCCCCCCTGCCAGAAGTAGTGCCTCTGTAGCTTGCTGGATACTGACCTCGGTGTCTGTTTTGCCCAACACAATATTTTGAAAAACTGTGTCATTAAAGAGGACACTATGTTGCTGTACCAAAGTAACGTTTTCTCGCAGCCACTCAGTATCTAAAGATTCAAGTGGTTTTCCATCCAATGTTATGAAGCCTCTCTGGACATTGTAGGACTTGAGTATGAGGTTCCCAATTGTAGATTTTCCAGACCCAGATTTACCAACTATCCAGGTGGTCTGATTAGGTACCATCGACAGGGTGATATTTTTCAGAGCCCATTGGAAACTGCGGGAAGGATATCCGAACGATACCTATTGGAACTTCAGTTAAGCGTCTGGGATTTAGAAAGCTAGTATTCAGGGTAAGTGTAACTAACATCATGGAATTTGATGCTGCCACAAAATTCTGCTAGTCTCAAACCCCTGGGATTTTTCTCATATCTTTTTTGAATTCTCTGCATCCTACTCATCAGAGAACTTATATGTGCACCGGCAATCTTCCCCCTTTCCAAGATGGCAAATTGTGGCACCATCATTAGGAAATGCTGAGCAGCCATCAAGCAACTCCAAGTGGCAGTGATAACATCCCCGGGTTGGATAGCGCCCTTGCTATTACCATCTACATCCTTAAGGTTCGAATCCTGACAGTACCAAAACCCCGATGCAAACATGGCCAATATAACGAATTGGAAAATTCCCTGTTTGAATGCTTCATACCAGGCTTGTAACCTGAAGGCATTGGCTGCAAACCTCACCGCCTCAGAAAAGACTCCAAGTTCAAATGCTTGGCCATTGAAAGATTTGACATTCGCAATGTTGGTTATCGTCCGGTTTACTGATCTGCTGGCTTCGGCGAGATGTTGCTTTTGCTCCTTAAGCAAGGGTGGCAGTTTGGAGTGCAGGTAGTACTGAATGTAACCTGTAATCGGCAATACCACAAGAATAGCCAGTGTCAATCTCCATGAATGAAGAAGTGCTACTACGAGGCTGAGTATCGAGGTGATGAGAGATTGCAGAATCAGGCCCAGGGGCTGACCTAGAGCCGCCTCAAGTTCCCCAGTTTGACTATACACGGTCACAGATATTTGAGACACACGTTTTTCTGGGGTTCTTTCAGTTGTGGAGTACTCACGTTTGAATTCGGGTAAGCATAGCCCCAACTCCATGCCTACGTTTATCAAACCATTCTAACTCCCGCACCATCAAACCTTCAAAGATACACTCTCGCGCCCTCTTTGCTTGCAAGTCTGCACAACGCTGCCACATTGCATTCAACACCCCATTGGATATGAGCGCCCCGAGCCCAAGTCCAACTAGGTACCAGATAAACTCTTGAACCTCAACTCTCAGCAGCTTTTTCTCATATGCCTCCAGGCCGAACTTCAACAATGAGTCAAAGATTTTTCCAATGATGATAGACATAGCTGGGACCACAAGTCCACTGACGCCACTAGCAAGGCATGCTGCCAAAAGGTAATAAGAAGCATGAGAATTGGGGAAGAATGAAAATAGGGAAGAGAAGTTTGTTACTAGCTTTGGCTGGACTTTGGTTGAACTCTCGTCATCTGAAAAACTGGAGTCGATGCTAGAACCTCCAAGGAGATCTGAAGCTTCTTCCTCGTCGATGGGGGCGAGCCTCTCAAGGGATATTTCATCATGCATGGTTGATTGATTCTCATGCAAGGAGGGCTGTGGGAGTGAAACGTTTTGGTCCTGTGCCAGGATTTTTTTTTGAAATGGACTCTAGGGACGAGAAGTGCTTGTTTATAAATACAATCAGACTAGAAAGATGTGCACAAAGGGATGCCCTATTCTCGTGCCAGGGCGGTAAACTGAGCATCTAAGATATTCTCGCCTTTTCTTTGTGAACGAACGTAGATGTACTGTATGTACGAGATGTCAGGCTCGCTAATCCCGTATGGCTGTTTCCTCTACATACTTCATTGGAACTATCAGGAAGCTCCAAATAAATCAGAAGATTCTTCAGTAGTATACATTCATTTACCCTCAGAATCAGAGTTAGCCAGTCTTGTTATAATAGAGGCTAATGTTAGGTTTAGCGTTAGTAAGCACAATAAACCAAAAACAAAAAGAACAAAGGGAATGTTCATATTCTATCCATGCGCGCCTTGGCAACATCAACATGTTTGCGATGCTACAACCAAGATAGGCCTAGTCCAGCCTGCCTGTCACTACTGGTGACCAGTTCGTGGTCGTGCTCGTTCTAGCGCACGAGGTAAAACGGACTGTTGGTCGTTTATTAAAAGTTGATCTTGAGAAGACATATCGACAATTTTTAGACTGTTCTGATAAGAATCTATGATGTGGTAGAGGGGGGGGGTTATATGGTTAAGTTAAGCCAAAGTCATCAGCGCCCTACCAGTACCGTAGTTCTTTCCGGGCATGGTCATTTTTCCGACCGTTTGTTTTTGCACTAGCTTAGTAATATCCTATGATATCACGTTGCCGCCTGTATAATATGACCACCCCGATGACCGCGGCCCCCCCAACCCCTCCTATATGTTGAATACCCCGCTAATGAGCTCATGGCTACTAGGAGACCTCAACCAACCACCTATGTTTATATGAAATCAATGTTAGAGGGGATACCAAAACGTGAGGGTTCTTCGCAGGTCAACTAACCTGCGCAAAATGCTCAATATTGAGAGCTCTCATCGAATGAATCAAATCCTCCTCATCAACCCCCCCCTCAGCCTCGCCATCAACCCCCCCTTCATCCTCTCTCCCCTCCAATACGGAGACGTCTGTAATACCCCCCCAGCTTCTTGCTAGTGGACCTTAGGCTTTAAAGATCACTTCGCCCCGGGGGGGGGGGGGTACGGCGGCTTTTCCCTAGTTCCACGCTTTCTGAGGGTCTCAGCTTGGGGTGCAATGTCCAGGTACCGCATCCACTGGCGAACAACGGTCCATGTCGGTTTTCAAGACATAGACCGAGCTCACGTTAAAGTCACTTGTTT
>Ga0307514_10004992_pt1 | contig 12009 bp, 10 predicted proteins | sample 16_EM_MG_FD_203088 | JGI IMG/M metagenome (GOLD analysis project Ga0307514, IMG submission 203088) | Populus trichocarpa ectomycorrhiza microbial communities from riparian zone in the Pacific Northwest, United States - 16_EM | ecosystem: Host-associated > Plants > Roots > Unclassified | place...
ACCACTTGGTTCAAGTTCTTCTCCTCGTCCTTTGCCTCACGTACGACGGACTTCTCGATCTTCCTTTTCACCTTCAAAGGGGTTGGCCGTGCTTGATACCAGTCTTGTCGGTTGCTTATCATTTTTCTTTGAAAGGACTATGGGTCGTGTTCTAGGAGAGGGTTAGGAGTCACAGTTTGTATTATATGGTCTTCGGCCATTCATCTCCAGAAAGTGCGACGTCATAACAGCATGAGGCACACACTTCACCTAGAAGTTGATATTCACGTTCCTTCCGGAGTGGGGCCAGAAAATCGGTGACTTACCAGGTTATCCGATCTCCAGCTTCAGGGTTGTCGTGGCAAGAATGAAGTAACTAATATTGACTTCAACATCCAAGTTGCAATTTCAGTTTGATCTTATCAACCAACTGCAACTGATCATATCTGCTGTCATCGGAGTCAGATGATTGCTTGCAGCTTGCCACCCTGTAACGTTACTTAACACTCATCGTCGCCGCCATCGCTCGCTTTGTATTTCCCACTCAAGGAGAGCGAATGATGGGTGCGGCTTCCTCGGCTCTGCCAAATTTTGCCAGCAACGACAAGAGCTCCCTCAAAATTTCAACAGGAGATGATATCAAGGCACACGTCCAGCACCTTCGTGACAGTGAGGGAGAGCAGCTCCGACATCCTGCAAGCCTTGTTCTTGCAGAGTTGGAAGAACAGAAAACGCAGATTCAGGAAGGTGACCTTGAACACTCCGTTCTTGTAGAGTTGGAAGACCGGAAAACGCAGATTCAGGAAGGTGAAGGCATTGAGGAGGAGGAGGTGCAGATGCCCTACAAGCAGATCGACCGGAACGAGGAGAATGCGACGTTATCGAGCGATTTCGTGTCGGGCGCCAAGGTTCTATGTGTTTGCGTTGTGTCATTGTATACTAAATTCTAATATTTGCTTTTTTATTTCCTTCCACAGCGTTTTCTAAACGGCACACCCCTCCCAAGTGAAGAACCAGAGACCGAACCAGAGGCCGAACCCACTAAACCTCCCTTAGCAGTGGTGGATGTGGCTTCCTCAGTCCTGCCAAAGATGCCAGACTTTGCCACCGACATTGGCAACGACAAGGACTCCCTCAAAATTTCAACGGCAAATGATATGAAGACACACCTCCAGCACCTTCTTGACAGTAAAGAAAAGCAGCTTCAGCAGGTTGGAAGCCTTGGACAACGCGTCCTCGCACAGCAGATGGAGTTGGAGGAGCGGGTAAGACAAATTCAGGAAGTGATCGAGGAGGATAGAGGCGAGGGGGGAGAGGAGCAGTTGGATGAAGAGACGAGGGATAGGTACAGGCAGCTTGCGGATACCCTACTTGCATGGAATGACGAGAATGCAAAGTTATCAAGTGCTTTTGGGTCCGGTTCCAAGGTTTACTACTTTCTTTTTCTCGTGTTGTGCTGGCACACTCATGCATCTCTCAGCGCATTCTAAACGCCACATCCCATTCACCCAATGACCTCGAACCAGAAAGCACTAACCCCACAGTAAGCACAGGAGGAGGTTCGTCCTCAGCTGCTGCTCAAAGTCGGCGTGCAAAAAGTGCTGCCCATCGTGCTGACGACGTCGGTATGTATTGTTGCGTCACCAATTACGTTACATACTCAGTCACCATCCCGCTCTAGAATTTGCGTTTGAAATTGGCAGCGGCCTCCTAACTGAGGTCCGACGCCTCCAGAGTCTTCTCGGAGAACGGGACAAGGCTATTCAAGATATGAAAGAAGAGAAGGACGATCTTGAACGAATCGTCGAGGGCCTGAGGATCAATATTAGGCAGAATGATAAGATGATTGGTTAGTGCCTTGATCAACTGCCACCAAATTATTTTCATTCACGGTTTTTGCCATAATAGACGGACTCAGATCAACGAACTGGAACCTAGAAGTCACCCTCCGTGACCTCCAATCCACGCTCTCTGATTCCCAATCCTCCAATCAGCGACTCGAATCCGAAGCCAAACGCCTAATCAAAGGGCTCTCGTCTGCCCGTGACTCCGCGGACAGTTTCAAAACCGAATCCGAGAAATCATTGCAAACCATAGAGGAGCTGAAAGCCAAACACGAAATTGAAGTCGCACAAGCGAGGAGACATGCTGCTGGCTTGGTGAGGGATAGGAGTGGCCTGCAAGAGTTGGTGGATACACTTAAAGCCTCCACCCGTGACGCCGCGGACAGTTTCAAAACCGAATCCGAGAAATTGCAAACCACCATCGAGGAGCTGAAAGCGAAACATGAATTCGAAGTTGCACAAGAGAGGAGACATGCAACTGACTTGGCGAGGGATAAGAGTAGGTTGCAACAGATTGTGGATACACTTGAAGCGGAGGCCTTTGGAGTTGCAGGGAGGAGGGGGATGTTGGAAGAGCCTTTTACACCGGGTCATGGAGGTGACCACTTAGACTCCATGACTCCTGCGGGCGACTCACACAGGTGATCATCGTCAAACCTTTACGTCGTCTGCTGACTTGGAATGGGGTGTACAGCAGTGCCATGATTTCAGCCCAAGATTTACAGATTTCTGGCGGAATCTTCACCCAGAATAACTATACCCGTAAGTTCTCCCTTATTCTGGACGACTGAACTAACGGTAACTGCTTCCAGAATATGATCCACATATTCTGAAGGTGTGTCGCCCCTGACCGAGAATAATACAGTTCTAACGGCCCTTGTAGCATATCGCTTTTCAGTCCCTGCCTCGTTCTCCTGACGCAGCCTTCAATGCCGCCACCAGCCTCAACAATTCCCGTCGTTCGTGCACTAAGGGCACACGTGTTGAGATCATTGCCAAGATCATGGCATGGGTGAAGGACAAGAAAGCCCCACCGGTCTATTGGCTCACCGGGCTAGCTGGACTAGGCAAGACCACGATCGCCTATACAATCTGCGAGTCACTCGACAAAGCTCGCCTACCGTTTGCCTCCTTCTTTTGCTCACTCCAGCTCGACAGTCGGAGCTCGAAGCTTCTTGTCAATACTTTGTGTCGCGATCTTGCGGAACTCTACAACCCATACGCTGCCAATGTGTTGTCTATTCTAGAGACAAATTCAAAGATTGTAGACGCTGGCCTGCACATCCAAATCGATGAACTCTTGGCGAAGCCGTGGCAAACCTCAATTGCTCAGCGAAGTAATCTCCTACTGCCTATAGTTGTCGTGGATGCTCTGGACGAAAGTGATTACGGAGCCGAGTTTCTGGAAGAGCTGCTTCGCGTTATTCATGTCGGCCAGCTTGCAGGAATTAAATTTCTCGTAACGAGTCGACCGGACCCCAAAATTGTCGACATTTGTAAATCATTCCCTCCGAACGCGGTTTTCAAACTACACGAGGTCGATACTGCCAATGTCCAGAACGACGTTGAAAAGTATTTGCGGGAGGCCCTTCCAGAATTAAAGGGTGAGCCTGAACTGGCCTTACTGTCACAGCGGGCTGGTGGATTGTTTATCTATGCAACGACTGCTGTGAGATTCATATCCCCTCCACACAGCCCTCCTTCGATTTCTGAGATGCGTTCCCATCTGCAAGCCATGCTGAACGATGGGCCATCGACGACTCAGGGCGATGAAAGATCCTTAGTGGATGAATTATATGAGCGGATATTGGCCCATGCGTTTCCGGATGCCAGGGTCCGTGCCACACGCTTGCGAATCCTCCATACGATTGTCTGTGCAGAGTCCGGGATTGACGTATCTGTATTGGCAGACCTCACCAATACCGATCAGGATACAGTGAGGAGAGTCGCCGAGGCTCTTCATGCTGTGCTTTTCGTCTCCTCTAAAGATGGCCGTATCTATTGGTACCACGCTTCGTTTCCTGACTTCCTCTTCACTCAGTCACGAGCGAGGTTCTACGATTATCGAAATTATTCAATGCACGAAATCGATGTATTCTGTGACCCTCCTTCTCATCACGCTGTCCTAGCCCAACGGTGCTTCACCGTTTTGCAGGAGTCCCTGCATTTTAACATGTGTAACCTCCCCTCGTCATACAAGCTCGATTGCGAGGTGTTTGGGCTCGACGTTTCCATCGATAGGGTATTCTCTCCGACTGTCCGATACGTGTCAAGGCAGTGGGCGAGGCATCTAGTTCAGGCAGTACCTGCGGAAAATGAGGCTGACATCCTTTTTCGTGACCTGAAGGATTTCCTGCATGACAAGCTCGTATTCTGGATTGAAGCTATGAATTTGATCGACGCGAAAACCGAGTGTTCTAGATTACTGAGGGATTCTGAGTCCTGGCTCAAAAAGGTAAGAACCTTCCTCAACCAGAATTATATTTGAATGTTTTCAGGGAAAGGAACTGCCAGATCTCCTGGGTGATTTAGCAGATGCCATAAACTTCACGAACTTTTTTGCAGGAAGTCCTGCATCAAAATCAACGCCACACCTTTACATTTCGGCGTTGTCAATGTGGAATCAGGATTCGCCCATCTGGACAACTTGGAGACATTGGTTTACATTTGGGAAGACTGGCGAGCAGCCGTGGGAGCTGCAAGGGCACATCCCATCTGTTTATGGCAACCGAATTGACACTGGTTCCGAAGGTAATTCGGTGCGGGTGTGGAATGCAAAGACTGACAAGGAACCGAGAGAGCCTGGAGGGCATACAAGTCGTGTCACCTCGGTCACATTGTCCCTTGATGGTACCCGAATTGTCTCTGGTTCCTGGGACAAATCAATGCGGGTGTGGGATGTGAAGACTGGCCAGCAAGTGATGGTGCTGCATGGACACACTGACCATGTCAACTCAGTCGCATTTTCTCCTGATGGCAACCGAATTGTCTCTGGTTCCCGGGACAAATCAGTGCGGGTTTGGGATGCAGAGACTGGTGGGCAGTTGAGGAAGCTGCAAGGACACACTGACTGGGTCAACTCTGTTGGATTTTCTCCTGATGGTAACCAAGTTGTCTCTGGTTCCTGGGACAAATCAGTGCGGGTGTGGGATTCAAATAGTGGCAAACAGTTGAGGGAGCTGCAAGGGCACACCCACATTGTCACCTCATTTGCATTCTCTCCTGATGGTAATGAAATTGTCTCTGGTTCCTGGGATGACTCATTGCAGGTTTGGGATGCAAAGACTGGTGAGCTGTTGAGGGAGCTGCGAGGGCACACCAACTGGGTTGCCTCAGTTGCATTCTCTCCCACTGGTGACCAAATTGTTTCTGGTTCTGATGATGATTCATTGCGGGTGTGGGATACAAAGACTGGTGAACTGCTAAGGATACTGCAAGGGCACATCCATGATGTAACCTCAGTTGCTTTCTCTCCCGATGGTGACCAAATTGTCTCTGGTTCATGGGATTGTTCAGTACGAATGTGGGATGTGAAGACTGGCAAGCAGCTGAGGGAGCTGCAAGGCCATACTGGTCATGTCACCTCAGTCACATTCTCTCCCAATGGTGAACAAATAATCTCTGGTTCCAATGACCATTCGGTGCGGGTGTGGGCCAATCTAAATCTTGATGCTCCCTGGGTAGTGAAAGAGGATGGCTGGATTGTATCTGGTGCTGGAAGGCTTGTTTGGATGCCCTCAACTATCTGCACTATCCTGCTTTGTCCACACAACATCCAGACAATATCTCGGAATGGCTCTGTAACAATTTCTTTCAAGCAATCCAAATTAGGGACCTCCTGGCATGAATGTTATATTCCTTAGGTCTGGTGCAGCTATTGAGGAACATTTGAAAGTATGCATCCCATGCCTGGTCAGTTGTTCAGGGAATAGCCATGACTGCTTTAGACCCTTTTTTGATCTGTGCATGCCAACCAATTCACAGATCATCATGTATATGCTGAATTTATATTCTCTACAATGATGATGATGTTGGAATTTGTAGTTCACTTACGCATAGTAATTTCTAACTCATTTGCATCCATTCAACATGCCTTTTTATCTGTGGGCCTGTGGCTATGTCTACAGTTGTATTTGTTAGATCATGGTCCACTTTTCCCAGGTGAGTCCCACTTTTGAAGTGAGTATTGCATTGTCAATGCACTCCCTGAGGTGATGCAGAAATATCAGCTTCTAAAGCTTCCCCAAATACTGTGAAGTTGACAAATGAAAATGAAAAGCAGAAAGGCCACCAACAACTACACAAACCATGAACAAATTTGTTGTCAATGGCTTCTCTACCAGGTTCTCCACTGCTTCTTTCAAGGTGCTTCCAGTCGAGGGTGGCATGTTCGGATTAAGAGAAGCTGTGAGCCTGCGATTGTATCAAAAATTTCTATTTGTTGGGACTTTCCACATGCCAAACACCTGTCCGGGTTGAGCAAATGCTTGTTGGAAGCTGGCTCGCCTTCGTACATCTGACAACTTACAAGTTCGACCAAATAGCAACAGTCAATAGCAGTGGTCTCTGACCCAGTTGATGATATTGTCTAGAGCATACGAAAGGAAGGGCAGTCTTTTGGAGGCCCAAATCGACGGATGTTAGTGCAACCCATTTGCGAAAAGGAAGTACATTTCGCCATTGGTGACACAGAGAGTAACATAAATTAGAACCCAAGCAAAAAGATTCCAGCTCATGGCGACAAGTCCTGGGAACGAGCCCATTGACATGGTCGGCTGTGAGCGGATCTAGAGACATATTATATACATCGCAGTACCTGTACGACCTTGAGTCAAGAATCGTCGTACACTCTCGGATCAAGACCTCGGCGCTCTCACAGAGAGGAACACAGCACACCCATTCGTTTCCGGTGCGCATCTGAATGTTTAGGACGTATCATGATATTGACTCACACATTTCCAGGCCTCAATACTTCCAGTTGATACATCAGTAATCATCCCCAAACGCCACGACTCGATCTTACAAACGTGCCTTGGCTATCGCGGGGTGAAGAAAAAACCGACCGCGTTGGGATCAAACTCGTGAAAGTGGCTGATAAAAATTTCAGTTCTGAACCAATGATTCGTCTAGTAAGCAACTCACTTCAGTTTGCCAACTTGAAGGTCATCACAAGGAGACTCTAAGAATAATTTGAGGAATGAAGAAATGAAGGAACGGCAGAGGCAACTCGTAAAGTCGGATACAAAACTGTAAAGACGATGGAAACATCAAGCCGACGGTCGGACAGCATCCGGACCCACTAGTTGATAACTGCTGCCGTTGGAAATCATGCATTACGGCTGCAGCAAGTAGGAGAAAATAAAAAGGACCGTTGAAAGAGGCGGTCAGCCAGGCGAAGCTTGTCCGTACAACCGTTATGCGATATCTGATCGAGGCGCTTTCTCCGGAGGTGTATCGGGTCTTCGAAAGGCTCAAATTGTTGAGGAGTTCGCAACTCTATTGGATATCACGACGCGGTTGCCTGGAAATGCAATGGCTGCAATGGTCGCTGAGTGTTAAGGAAATGGATCCAATCATACAACACTAGGACCCGGACTAACGGATCTCGAAGTACAAGTTGTAGAACACTGTACACTCCTTGTGTTGCGAAGGAACAACGGGAACTAAAAGAAACCTTGAAGTGATAGTATTTAGTATCACATCCGTAGTTAGAAATCTCGGCTTATTCCGGTGACAATCTGTAGGTCTGTCCGACTCTGTCGAATCTCAATGCTAGAATGTGATACAGTGACACTGAAGTTCTCCGGCGAAGGCAGATGGGTATATGGTGTACGATTTTGGTATATGTGTTCTAAATCTGAAGGTGAACGTACTGCAGTCTGCCCCGTCTCGAGGCCTCCTCTCTCTGATCGTCTCACTCGGGGTACTTAGACTAGCTGAAAGCCCAAATGTAGCAGTCTCTCGCGCTAGCTATCCCTTTTCTGGACTTTGGTGGTAAACTTGTTCATCTATTTGAATCTTTGACTGCGGAATCTTTCACCATGGTTTGTCCCAATGGAATGGCAGAAGCCTCAAAGTGACTGCCTTCGGACTTTTCCTTTTGCACCGACGCAGTTTTTCTGGCCAAGCGAAACTTAACTTTAGTCTCCGCATGGACCGGGCAACTCAACCAGATCAGGGGGCTCGCTCAGTGTATGCTTGTTCATGTCTCCATAAAATGAAATACCTAGCTGGGATCAATCTGCGCCCAGGGTATTCACATGGTTACGTCTTCAAGTTCTGGAGTCTCTTCATGTCCCAAGTCTGATGTTGTGTGTGATGACAAGAAAACATTGACAACGTTCAATTACTAGGGCTCCACATCTGTCCAGGATTCCTTTCTTCATATAAAAGCCGTATAGCTTTCTTCTCAAATCGGTATTTACCTGCTACAAATGGCGATTAGCAGGATTTCAAGGACTATATACTTGGCCGCGATTTGACGTGGTCTAACGGCAGACGGTGTGGGGTAGGCAAACGATACGGTAAGGAATTATAATTGACGGCCGATGTGGCTGTTAACTTGATTCTATGACGACATTTTGTAGGCATCCCAAGCTTGAACAATTCTCGTATTTTGTATTACGACTGCAGGTTTGCAATCCCCTTTTAAAATGGCATCGAGAGGTACACCCATTACAACCAACCTTTCACCCCGTAGTGATGAACACGAACCGAGGAGCTGTTGGTCCCGTCGACAATGTCTGCCGGGACACTGACGATGGTGCATATCATTGTCCTCTGTGCGACACACCTTTCACGAGAAGGTCGAATTTGAGAAGACATTTTCAAATCCGTAAGTACAACCGATTCTGGCTACAGGCATATCTTATCTTCGTCCTAGATACAAAGAAAACCTCACAGAGTGGAGAGATTTGTGAACGACCATCAGCGTAGGGGATTTTTTATCATTGTGTTGTGCATCGCTAACGTTCATGTGTCCTCAAAGACAGAAACTGCAGCACGATCTGTCGTCGAGTTACCCCAGGATATGGAAATCTGGTTACAATTCAAGCGATGGTCAGAATACACCGCTTATCAGCGAAAACTTACCTGTCCCTGCAAGTCCGAGCGTCATTCGGACTACAGGCGCTCACCATTCTCGTGATACTACCGGCTATGCATCATACCTTCCAGGCCTCGATTTTCCAGATTCACCTTACAACAATGCGAATGAGTGTAGTTATCCTTCGCCTTCCTCGATAGGGCCGCCCTACCAGCATGTTTTACCGCCGATGAATTTGATTCCGTCCTTTACCGGCTTTTCCCAATGCGGGAGTTCTTCGTCATCAGAGTCATTCGTATGTGAAATTTTACCAATCTATACAATGCCGATTACATGTGAATCTCAAAATAGGATTTATCGCCTGACTTCTCACTGCCCAACAATCATCCTCGTCCTTCGGGTTTTGCACCTACACAACCTAATTACGATGGGCAATGGTGGATTCCTCCGAACACGTACAGGGAGGAGATTGAGTATCCGACGTATACGCGTCGAGTGGAAGGCATAGCTATGGTATGTATGATCACCATACTGAGGTGATCTTTTGACAATTTCGTATTAGGGAAACGCGATGACTCGGACGCAGACGGGATCGACCTTTTTGGGTTTACCATTTCAAGTGGCAATGACTGACCACCTCGTCTATGACTATCCAATTGGACAAACAATCACAACAGAAGAAACTTCTTAGATACCTTGCGGAGTCACTTATGAGGACACAGCGTAGTAGCCTGATTGTTCGTGTGAATGGGTTCTACCGTTTGGGGTCCAATGGTAAAACTTACCTTCTTTAAAGTTTATATTGATGGGTCGAACATTACGACTTTTATACGAGTTAATGCTGCATTTGATAGTGGAATTTGTCAGTGGAGCCACTGTTATCAAGCTCAAATCTTTCGCACCGTGGTTTGGTCTTCAACACAGGGTAATTTTTTGCCCCAACTGGAAGGACTCGAAGACTTCTTCATAAATATACAACCCCCAAAGTGGTGGAGAGATATCAATTCTAGGTGAGTTTAAGTACTAGCATTGACAGTACTCGGGAAAAACCATAACTGTATACCACCACATATGGATTTTTTTAAATGAGTGGACGCTTCAACTTTAAACCTCCAAATTCTCGTGGAAATATCACATCCAAGATTTGTGATCGTAATATTCGATTCTGAAAAAAGAAAGGATCACATTCTATGTGATACGTGGACTTTGACCAGATGGTAGTCGACACATTTCGAATGTAATTCCTAAGAGTAAAAGTCTATGCGCAATTTATTTAGACATGCTCACATACGACAAGCGCGTTTATATTCAGAAGATACCTAATCGTAATATGAATTTTCGCGACAATATTTCATATCAACAAATTCCAACTTGTCTGAACTCTCGTCGTACCACAAGATGTGTCGGGACCTGATCAAACATTGGTATCATTAGAGCCATTCACCACACATCCAAACCGCTCACCAATCAGTGTTGTTCCAATGGCAGTTGGTCTCCGAATGCACACTCCTCCAAGAAGCCATCTTCTCATATAGCTCCATGAAGAAAACGTTGTGGCTGACGACGACAACGTGGGGAATTCCATCTGGTAAATCAGTGGGTGTATCCGTTGTTTTCTTCTCGAGGAAAAACTCGGGAAATTCAGATCGGTTGACCGCATACTTGCTGAAAATCGAACGAATGACTTTTTCCGCGCGAAAGGCCACCATTTCCATGCTTTCTCCACCTTCCTCAGGACAGTGCCAACGCCTTGGAGGTCCATACCGAGATCCCATCAACGCTTCCAAACCTGCTTCTTTATTGTATCGCATCAGTCGAGCAACCTTGCCTCCGTATCTGCGCTCGACCAAGAAAGGGTCGAGGGCGATCGTTGGCTGACCTTGATTGTGAGACGACAAGGCTTTGGCAGTATCGTATGCACGTAGGTGTGGGGAACTCAGGAGGTGGTCGATATGCGTGTCTGCCCAGGTCTTTCCAAGCGAGACAGCTTGATTTTGTCCTCTTTCAGTCAATGGATTAGGGGCGTCGTCCCCTTCCCACTGACGCGACCTATTAGCATTGCCCAGACACTGTAAGGGACAGGATGAGAAATGTAGAAGGATAGACCATGAAAAGTGCGTTCGTACCTCAGCGTGTCGGATGAGAGAAATGACAACACACTTGTAGGATTTGCCATTTGGCGCCGCCTTTTCATCGAGCCCAGAAGAAGGTTCCTGAATGTTGTCCACAACGTAAAATTCTGGATGGCTGACATGAGTGAAAGAAGTGAAAGAAATGAACGTCTCACTTTGGTATGGACTCCGAACCGCGACATCTCGTTATGTAACCGGCGTACAGTTAAACTTGCCTCATGATCAACCCATACCCCCAGCCTATGGGTACAGTTGAAGGCAAGGCCCAAGGCCACTGAAATTCACAAACGTCAACAATTTCCGTGGTCTAGGACTGATTTACATAAAGAAGTTTCTAAACTCGAATAGACTCACTGAGTGACTCCTGACTTGAAACAGTTTTTCTTCAACTACTTTAAAAATCCAGAAGATGTAACAGTCCCTATGCAGCTTCTCCTACAGTCTTCACGTTCTCTGTTCAGAGACATTGAATCCACACCTCCTAGCTTTGTTCTTATTTCAATCACATTCGTCAGAAATTCATAACAAGGCCACAAGAACATCCTAGTTTGCACGCCATTCAATTGTGGTGCCGGGATTGTAAAATCAGTTCTTGCTTGTTCAAGTTATGAAAAATCAGTAGGTTACGCGCTTAGAGGCTTACGATCGATTGTAAAAAGCGAAAGAAAGAGGTAAAGGCTTTGTGAAGAGTTGGAGAAGTCAACTGAGGCGGCCGTATAAAGTCAGCAGCTAAAATGCCAAGAGTTCTCATAAAGAGCTGGATGGGACCAGGAAAGCGGTAGAGACTGATGGATGGACTGCATGATCCATTCAACACTAGAGAAAAAGGCTGGCTTCACCCGTATTCGACATCTTTAACGTGAAAGCCTCAAAATGGACAAAGGAACAATTACACTCAAGAAGCGCTAGTGATAGGCTAATTAGAGGGTATAAACAAATATGTATGTCAACAGAAAAATTCGTCAATGATCTAATCTTAATACCGAATTGCATATGCGCTAGATATAAC
>Ga0307514_10004993_pt1 | contig 12008 bp, 8 predicted proteins | sample 16_EM_MG_FD_203088 | JGI IMG/M metagenome (GOLD analysis project Ga0307514, IMG submission 203088) | Populus trichocarpa ectomycorrhiza microbial communities from riparian zone in the Pacific Northwest, United States - 16_EM | ecosystem: Host-associated > Plants > Roots > Unclassified | place...
CAATTTGGTACGCGCCTCCTCTTTGCATCCTTGGGAAAACGGATTTGACTGCATTTCAGTTTCTGTTTTCATGCTACTGTTCTCTATTTTCTCTTGTTAATTAACTCGCATTTATTTTTATTGAAGTCCTTGCATTCCTTCGAAGTCTTAGATCGGTTACCAATCTTGAAACCTGAAGTTTACATTCATTATTATATATTCTCTGATCTATTGTGCTTCTTTAGAAAGTTTAATCTTTATTTTCCATGAGTCTTGACTGATTCTCATTAATCTGCAAAGGTTCAATCTTTTTTATCCATTGATTTGATACTTAGTTGATCTGTGGGTTTGTAGACTGGCAGGTGATCTGAGACAGGTAAACAGTACACAGTAATCAGATCTAAAGGGTATAATACATATCGCTCGAAACGATGTCGTTTACTGGTACCCAACAGAAATGCAAGGCTTGTGAGAAGACTGTGTATCCCATGGAACTTCTATCAACAGATGGGGTTGCTTACCATAAATCTTGCTTCAAGTGTTTTCACTGCAAAGGCACGTTAAAGGTGCTTATACCGTCTTAATATTTGCCGTACCCTATTTTCTTCTCCTGTTCTGTTAATCCAGTCAAGAATGTAGCTGGCAATGCTTAAATCTGCAACTGTTAGGGTTGTCGTTCACTTGTTAGACATGGCATCAAAGACAAATTTACCCAAGTGGTTCGTCTTAGCTGTTAGGTAATGGATTGTTTAACAAATTGACCTGTTAAATATGTTTTCCTTCAATTGGAGTGTATGATAAGCAGCATTTGTTAGGACTCTTTCATATAAAAACCAGTAGTATATTAGAGAGTGATTTTAGGGATAATCGCTCATGATCAACAGATGATTTTATATGTATTTTCCCGGATTTTATTAGAGGGAAATATCCGCAGTATGTTCCCAGATTTTAATGGATGGCTAGTAGATTATGTGTTTTTGGTTTGTGCTGATTAGATTGTGCAATTTATGTTTTTCCAGCTAAGCAATTATTCATCAATGGAGGGTGTATTGTACTGTAAGCCTCACTTTGACCAGCTGTTTAAGGAGACCGGTAACTTCAACAAGAACTTTCAGTCGCGTATGCCTCTCATTCTCGCTGGGATCAATTTCTTTTATTTGATATCCATATATTTTTTTATTTGTTTTTAAATTTTCAATTAATTCGGTTTTCAACAGCTGCAAAGTCAGCTGAGAAGTTAACTCCTGAACTGGTAAATGTTCCCTGCAAAGACTGTTTGTATTTGGCATTTATTTACTTTTAGTGAATTTCATTTATGGACTGATGTGTTGCTGGTGCTGTCTCTGATCCTCTATTGATGTTCTGTTTTCAGACAAGGTCACCTAGCAAAGCTGCTGGTATGTTTTCAGGGACACAAGAGAAGTGTGCTACTTGCGGTAAAACTGCTTATCCGCTTGAGAAGGTAGGAGTCAGATATTTTGTGATATACAGGCATATAAGGTTGATTGATAGAACTCCTATCATTAATTTTGATTGCTTGGCTCGGTTGAGTTTTTCTCTGGTCGAATGAGGCTGTCTCGTTAATACTTGTTTATGGAGCCCATATAAACAAATTAAACGTGAAGAGAAGTATTCTCACAAGAAGTTGGGGCTTATTTGACAAGTCAAAGCGGTGGGGCCACAGATTTCTGCAGTGTTTGGGAATGCATGACTTAAGCCAGGGCTATTTTATCCACAATAATTTGAACTTGATGAATTCAAGGAGGTTTCTTTTCAGCTTCTTCTTCTTCTTCTTCTTCTTGTGGACATGGATTGAATAGCTTGTGATGACAACAGCATTGATAGAATACATCTCCACATGTTGAAAGGCTGTGTCATCTTAATTGACTATTTTAAGTTGTTTAGCATCCAATAAATCACAACTCCTAACCCTAACCCTATCTACTAGCTTGGATAGCAGGATGCTTATAGTTTTCCCTTTCCCTTTTTTTTTTTCCCCTGTTGAGAAGTGCATAGTTCTTTCTTGGTAGATGGTTTGATAGTCATGATGCTATTTCTACCAGTGTTGTTATCATTATCGATATACCTCCCAATCTAAGGTTTTAGAAACTAGGCCATTAGTATGCAATATTGGTTTAATTTAAAGTTTAGGCCTCTCAACTACCCTTCTTTGCATACTATTATTGCCAATTTGGTTTAATTTAAAGTTTCCATGAAAATAAATTGCATCTCTCTTTGCGTGGAAGTTATTTATTTTCCTTTTTAGCGTGTTCTATCTGTCTATGCTAAAAAAATACCCAGGGATCATGGTAATGGTCTGTTCTCCCAAAAACTACAGGTAACAGTGGAGAGCCAAGCCTATCACAAGTCATGTTTCAAGTGCTCTCACGGTGGCTGTGCTATAACACCATCAAACTATGCAGCGCTTGAGGGTGTATTATATTGCAAACATCACTTTTCCCAACTTTTCAAGGAAAAGGGCAGCTACAACCATCTGATCAAGTGCGCATCAATGAAGCGAGCAGCTGCTCCTGTGCCGGAGGCTTAAACATCTCTTCCTTAATTTGATATGTACTCGTGTGGCTTTATCTACTGTTCAGTGTGTTTTCCTTCCAAACCCTTCGATTTCCATTGGAAGGGGTAGGCAAAACTTGGTTCTGCCTTCTTTTTTAAAAAAACTTCTCCCTTCAGCTCTCGGCGAGGATGTTTGTCGTGTTTGATTGATAGATGGGTTTCAAACTCCCAAAATTGTAAAATGACTGGAGGAATTTCAATTGCAAATATTGGATGCTATTAGTGCTTCTTACTTGTGTATCTGGTTTTGTTACCACATATTACGAGGGAAAATTGTGTCATAATATGATATGCGTCTACTCTCTCTGAAACTCATCGTCTTCCTCATTCTTCCTATTCTCAATCATGATTGACGCGTGGATTAAACTGAAGGGTTTTCCATGGTGGTTGGCAGCAATCATAAACACGAGATTAGTAATTTGCTCGACCCAAAAAGAAAGAAAGAAAGAATTAACCACAAGGGGTATGGTGCTCACTAGTTTTTTTTTAATTGTTTTAATATGATAATATTAAAAATAAAAAAATATTATTTTAATATATTTTCAAATAAAAAATACTTTTAAAAAATAATTATTACTATATTTTTAAATATTTTTATATAATTTTCTTTTTCAGATTTACTTTTAAAAAATAATTATTACTGCATTTTCAAATGTTTTTATATAATATTTTTTTTAAATTTAATCTAGGTTCTCATTCAAATCATTTTATTTACTTTTATATTAAAATAAATAAATAAATAAATAAAAAGAAATCACATTTTGAATTCTGAAGTTATTTAGATTTGGATTTTGAAAAAAACATTCATATAAGAATATCTGTACAGAGATAATATTTATAAAAATATCTGTATAAATTTACTTTTTTAAAGATCGTTTAAACAAATTTTTGTATTGAATGCACAAAATACTGTTTATATACTTCAATGTCAAATAGAAATTATTGAAAAAAAAAGGAAATTGTTTCGGGATGAAACTTGAAAGATGCATATCTGTTAAAAAGAAAAAGAAAAAAACTCTTTTCCCTGGCAAAATCTGTGTCATTCACCAAAAACGACTCCCTTTTCCCACCGTTTTAACACTGTGATAGCCTGGCTATATAAGAAAGATTCAAATATGAAAAATAAAAGACCGAAAGCGCGACTGGAGAGGCAAAAAATGTGGAATTCACTCTCAGCTCTCCATGCCCATCTAATTCAGTAAGCTCTCCGTATTTGCAAACCCTAAAATATTTTCAATCTCTAATTTATTTGTTCTTAATTCAGGTTGTCAGAGACCATCTTAAACCCTCTCTCTCAAATCCCGTATACACCGCCTGAAGGCACACCAATCTCTCCAAAATCCACACTCGAATCTCTTCTCTCAATCAAAAACTCTAACCCTAACCCCAACAATAATGCCATCACCGAAACCCAACTTTTCAATTCAATCAAAGACTTCACTTTAGCATGTGCATTACTCTCCTCCTCTCAATCCTCCACCCACGAATTGCTCTCTTGGATCCCTAAGAACCTCGCAATTGAAGCTAACTCGGCTTTCAACGAGCTATCCAATGCTTATGCTGAGAGTGATCTTGGTGCCAGAAATGAGAGGAGGATTAGTGAGTTGTTGGGAGTGATGTCTGGTGGTGACGGTGATGGTTTAGTGAATGAAGAGAAGAGATTGGTGATTGAATTGTTGCCTGAGGTGTTGCCTTTATTGAAAGATGGAATCAAAGAGAGTTCAATTGATAAGAGTGCTGACGGAGATGAGATTTCTGCCGCGTCCGCTAGGGCTCCTGTTGGGTCTGCGATTGTAGCTGCTTATCAATTTAGATGGTTTGTTACTCAGGTTTGTGTTCTTGGGTTATTTTGTTCTTTAATTGTTAGGATTTGTTTTTTACTGCTTTAATTTTTTTTTCATTGTTCATTTTCATCCTTTTGTTGGTAGGTTGATTATCCGCATTTGGGAAAGTTGTGTAATTTCGTGATTCCATGTGCCTTGACTGCTCTTGATCACTGGTCACCGCAAGTGAAAGTATGCGATCATCTATTATTTTGTACAATTGCTTCGGTTTTGATTGCTGGTTTGCTTCAAATTGACGTAGACTTTTGTCTTTTCAATGCTTTTTCATGATGGTTAAGTTGTAAATTCTGTAATCCAAATTTCTTTCCTTTTATGAAATATACAGATCTCCTAGTATACTTTGTGGCTTGTTTATGAAGCAGATAATAAGCATTCTGCGCCCTTCCATTCCAGCCATTTTTTCTGCATCTGCTTCACTGCATGTGAATTTTTTGGATAGTATTTCAAAAGAATGTTTAACAATATAAACACAAGGGGTGGAGTGTTTATAGTTGAGTAGGGGAGGAAATAGATCTACTATTTCAAAGCAGTCATATTCTTCAATATTGAACCATTGCAAACCCTTTTCCTTTACACGTGTTAACTTACTGTGACATGCCTAAGCATTTCAATCTTTAAAATTTTGTCTTTATGTATGCTGGGATTTATGATAATGGAAAGGGATAATGTGGAGACAATATAGAATGAGTAACCTACGTGTTATGGTTGATTCCTTGATGGACAACACTCTTTTTTCCTCCTGTTTTAGGGACAAGGCATGATAAGTTTCACACATCTTGCAAAAAACGTGAATGCTGCTGAACTTAGTCGGTATGAAGATGTGATTCTTGATGCATGCTGTCAGAATATTGCTTCTGATGATGAGATATGGTGTCATGTAGTTGAGATGTCTGTACTCCTTGTGACTTGTATACAGAGGAGCGATCCTCGCAGCCCTTGGTAGCCACCTTCTCCACTGTTATATCTTTTCTTTTATTTTTTCCTGGTTAAGCTATAAGCTTTCTAACTATATTTACCATTACCATTGCTTTCTATAAACTGGGTAGGCAGAAGGCTACATGATCTGAATGTTATAACTGGCAGTAGTTGATGTTGATGTCTTCTTGGGAAGGTGTAGATATGTATAAAGTTTATTAGCTATAGCACTGGGGTTCAAACCTTAGAAGAAATAGATATTGGACTTGTAAGCATTTTGGTTTTTAGTGGGGGCTGCATTTGTAATACTATTTTTCCTGGTTTCAGGTCACTAAGCAGGCCATGTCTATTTTGCATTTTGTTTTCTTATTGTAATGTTTCTTGTTGATAAAAAATAACTAAACTGCTATGCAATAAATTATCACATATTTTCTTTTTTCTTCTTAAACATGCTTCCTCAATTCATGTAATATTTTTGTCAATCACTTGATAAACCAATGTTATATACTTATTCTATTGACCAATGTTTTCCTTTGCCATACTTTATTTTCAGGTTTGAGAAGATGCTAAATGAGATGCTAGGTCACTTGGAGCGTCAACCAAGGAACAAGGATCGCCGTGTTGCATGGCTTAAATTTGTTGAACCACTTTTACATGGTATTGGCCTTGTGTTGGTAGCTCATTTTAGTCGAATTTTTCCACTTTTCTTTAAGTGGCTGCATGCTGATGATGATGAAACCGTTCTGCTGGTAAGAGTGCATGCCTTTACCCATGATTATTAATTCTTTTGGGCTTGATACTGCAATTAGTGTGCAATTATATTTTTTGCAGATTAATATTTGCTCTTAGATATTCCCCAAGTTGTCCTTGTTTTATAGAAGTTTCTAGTGAATTACCAGCTTAGAAAAGAAATTTTCATATTATCCAGTGAAATTGCAGTTTTTTTATTATGTTGATTTTTTCCAATTCATTTTCTTAGTTCAAGTTTGTTTTGTGATTTTCATGAGTAATTCCTGGGAGAATGGATGACTTTGTGCAGGTTCTTAAACGAGTCCATACAGTTATGAGGTTGACATGGATAAGGAACACACCATATTTAGAAAGGTGAACCAAGGAATATCTTTTGAGCAGGACCGAACATTAAATGCCATAAATACACTTAAATATGTCATCACACTGGGATAGCCAAAATTGTTATTTAACACACTTCTAGATTTTTTTAATCAGTCTTAGCTTTTCATTAGTCTATCATTTTGGAATCTTTAGCTAGAATTGGAAGAAATTTTTTTTTCTTTTTTAACCTTCAATTGATTTAAGCAGTCTGATGGTCATGTCCTGCATTCCTCTAAGACATGAATAACCGTGATTTCCATTTCTTCTCTGGAACCAAACCGTGACTCCAAGCATATGAAATTTTCATTAGATGAACGAGCAGTTTTTGCTTCTGATTTTATAACTCACTGTCCTGGTCTCAGATTGGTGGATGAACTTGCTTTGCTGTACAAGGAAGCAGCATTAAGAGTAGCTCGGGAACAAATCAGATCAAGTGTTCTTGAGATACTGATCTTGCTCCAGCAGTAAGGATTATTAGATTTTTCTACTTAAGAGTGTACTCTGCAATAATTATCCATTTGCTTATAGCTGCTTACATTTTATTTTTTCCTGGTATCCGAAGATGCAAGGGCCTGCAATTCAAAGCAGCTTGGGACAAGCACAGTAATGATCTGAATTTGACAAGTCTTAGTCTATCATTAAGTGGAAACACAACAAACAATGTTGGTGCACATGTAGATCAGTTTCATGGTGATTCCCTTCAAAGAAGCTCACAGCCATTGAAACCTCAATGAGCTTGTATGAATTGCAGGTTGCCTAGTCCAAAGAGGTGAGTTTAAACGTGTTGCATGAAATATGCAGCATATAATCAGTTCTTTCTCTTCCTGGAAGGACATAATTGGGGTTTGGCAGATGTGCAAATGAGTTGTATCAAGGCTCTTTGAGTTCCTGTCACTTCACCTTGTCTTTTAACAATCTTGTTCTGATTTTGGCATAGCTGTCTGTGTTTGTCTTTCTTTATCAGTACAATCAGCAGCAATGAGTTGTAGATTGCTCCTCTAGTAATTATGTATCAAATCTCTAAATCCTAGGCTAGGCTAGAAGGGCTGCTGGTATGGGAAGATATCAATTAGATCTTGATAGTATTCCCTTTCCATGTATTTCCTATGTTTTTGTCATGCTATGAAACACCTGCTTATAGATGTGTGTGCCTGGAAGCGTCAAAATCCAGACAGGAGCCCTTGAGGGCTGTCTGTTTTCAAGAAGCATGCTGCTTCGTTTTGGACCAGAGCGCCAGTCTGTCTAAGTTGAGAGGACTACCCTCATTTTCTTTCCGGTGGATCGAGATTTGATTGGGTGTAGATTCAGTGGCTGAGGTAGCTTCTGTTTTTATTTTTAGATATTTTTTTAAAGTGTTTTTAGCTTAAAAAAAACAAAATTAATGTTTTTTTATGGTTTTGATGAAATATTAAAAAAAAAATCTGAAGAAAAAATTATTTTAATATATTTTTAATAAAAAATAAACTATATTAAAAATCATCTTGCATTACAATCTCAATTACCCCCTAAACCATCATCCCTTTCTAAACGATTAGGATTTTGACTTTTACTTCTCGGAGGCTCAACATAAGAGAAGCTCAATCCTTACGTATAAACCAGTATTGCCTGCGAACCCTAAACCTGGCTGGTTTTTTGTTGACCCAGAAACTGCAGGACGTTGTCTTCTTCAACGAGAAAGAGAAACAAGAAATGAAGCCAACGATGGGACCAGAGAATCTGCCTGATAAACTTACAGGGTTCATCATTTCTTTTCGAGACTGTTTGGTTGTGCGTTTCAACCTGTGTTTCGTCAAATTTTGAATTTTTTTTTTTTAAAAATTGAATGCGGTTTGTATTTTTTGGATAGTTTTGATGTGCTGATATTAAAAATAATTTTTAAAAAATAAAAAAACATCATATTTCACCTACCTGATTGAAGTGCGTTTCAGACTTGGTGCAACTTGATAACCGGTTGCACCTGATAACTGGTCTCGATCTCTCCCTCACGTTCACACCACTAACCAACTCGCTCCTACGGCATCGTTCTTTCTTTTCACTGAAGCCTGACTGGATCTCACTGTCATCCAATTATTAGTTTCTTTGGATCATAGTTGGGAATGGATTCCACAAACTCTACGGTGTTCTCATTGATAACGGAGAAAACTACAGAGATTTATGTCTATTTCCGTGAGTGTTCAATATCGAGCCAATCGTTGCGGTCCCCTATGTGCCAACATCATCTTGTTTCTTGTCTCTGATTGGCTGGAAGTAGATTTGAAGATAATATAATTCCACATAAAAGAAGACATTATTGCATAGCCCAACCATGCATATTCATTCATCGAATAATGGTAATTAAGAGCACCCCATCCTCTACCCGTCTGTTCTTGTTATACCAAGTCTGGCCATTATTGCTTTTGATGCGAGTGTTTGGTGGTTCCCATGTCCACTGGGGCTTCCTTATTGAAACCAGGTCAGGGGCTCAAGGTTTAGAAAAATGAAAGAACGTTAGTAGATTTAGCCTATCACTTATACCATACACTGGATTAATAAACATAAAACAGATGTATAAAATCATATGAAAATGCATTTATCGCCAGCGAGTAACATTGTATTTTATCTATATATATCTTATATTTATATTTATTGGTATAATTTATAAATGATATGGTAGATTGATTCTACATCACAGTTTTTATAGAAAAATTGACTCTCAATGGCGGAGGCTTTTCTCAAAAAGGCATATAGAAGAAATTGTGCGCAATTCCAAACAGGAGACTATGAGAGAGAAGGCGTAGAAGCTCAATTATCTCAAAGACTTTATTAAAAAAAAGAAATTCTTGAATGGAAAATGATTGTATTACTATGATGGAAGGAGGAACTTCTCCAAGGCCATCCTACTAATATCGGGTTTTCTGCGTTTAGTGTCAAGAATCTTGTGCTCTTGATAATGCCTCCATTATAGTTAAGCAAGGCTGGCGGATGAAAAAAGAAAAACAACAAATGTTAATTCCGACGTCGGATGCCTTCAAAAGATAACTTGCAGAGTTGAAGGCACTGTATCTAAAGACGTCGGATTCAAATAAAAAATTAAAAAAATTAATTTTTTTCCAAAACATTTTAAAACATAAAAATAAACAACTTAAAAGAAAGTTTAAGAGAGAGAACAAGTGGAGAGAGATAAATCTTTAATAAGTGGTATTTTATTAATTATTTTTATAAATTATTTAAAAAAAAGATTAAAAAAAAAAGATTCAACTAGATATTTTTATTTTCTCTATTTTGGTGTCTACAGTGGAATAATTAATAAGATGACCAGTTCTCCGGGTGAATAGTTGTACTGTAGTTGTGTTCATCCGCAAATTGTTTTTTCCCACCAGAATTAAGGATGGCAACGGTGTCGTGTTGAGGTCTTGATGTAAAGCCATATTATTTACCCTTCTAGTAAAATATATTTTTAGCAATTTTTAAAACGTTATGAAATCCTCGACTCGGGGAAACTCAATCAGACATTGTTATGGTTAGCTACAAATTATTATCCCATCCGATATAACGAGCCACCTGTATAGCCCGCCACTCGATCAGACATTCCTTTCTGAAAATGCTGAAACCCTAGGAGAACAAAACACGGCAACCCTCACCAGCATTCATCCATTGGAGACCTCTCAATACCAGAGGATACAAAAGCATAAATAGTCAAGTTTTTGAGTGTTCCTTTCATTAATTGATCAATATGACAAATGTTAATGTCAAACTGATGGTGTAGCGACCCGATTCTACAATCTTTTTTCCTGAAAGAATATAAAAGATAAAAATGATATTTCTCCACAACCCCAAGCTGGAATAGTAGAGATTAATCAATCAATTATTTGAGTATTCTACTTCTGCCTAATCCTGCTGTTGTTGCTGATACAAACGTAAACCAATCAATCAGGGTTTCCCGTGCACAAAAATAGAATCCGGAGATCCAAAATCCACGGCACCAACCACAGCCCAAACTTGCCTCTAGGAAGGTTGTTGCCGTCTGGCACTGGCATAAACAGAGTGTGAAAATGGCACTACAAGCTTTTCTAGAATCACGCATCATTTGCTTCGTTTCTTGGCTTCGCTGTAGAGGATTACTCCAAAGACTGTAAGCGAGTAACCAAGCATCCCGGTAACAGACACAGGATTTCTGAATATTAAAATTGAGACCACAACAGCCACGGCCCCTTTTGCATTACCAAGAACCTGGAAGAACAAGAGCTCTTTGTTAGCTCAAATCTCATAGCCTCTCAAAATTATGCTAAAAGGTGGGGCAGAAATGTCAGCAATTCAACAGAAGAAAACATGGGTACAAATATCAAAATTCATTGACAATATAAACCCAAAATGAGAGACAGCACCTAAACAGTTCAACTCAGCAAAACCTTTTATTATTATTATTAGTTTAAGGAAATCATGATATCAAACTAGTTGGAATCTTCAATGAATTTATGTTATAGCCAAGCTTTCTGTGAGCTGATGATATTAAATCATTTTTACTACCTTAACCTGCATCATTCTTTGTCTATCGCTCCTTGCTCAATCCTAAAGCTTCAATCTTTATTTTTAAAGGAAGATCGTTTTATCAAATCTAATCATTCTACTATACATCAACATAGTACATGCAGCAATAATAAAGATCGAAGCATGCACTAAAATGACATTTGAGGTTTACACAGGCAGTTAGTTTATACTTATTCAGCCAAGCAGATATTGATCTACCCTCCAAGATTTACAGTGAGAAACTCCTTTTGTTGATTTCAGTCTCATGTTGAGTTTTTCTAAAATAAATATTTTTACCAGTCCGTGTGTTCTTCTTGTAACGTGAACTATCTCAGCATCTCTGTTTGAATTGAGTTCAACGGTGAAGCGATTTCTTAAAAAATAAGACTTAAGAACTCAGCTTCCCAAAACTTATAGATGTGTAAGCTACAGATATTCCACTAGTACTAAAATTCAATAACTTTATTCATTATAATTAGCAATAAAAACAGAGGCAATCAAGTAATCTAATTAAATCTTCCAGTTAGCGAGCCCCTCCTAACAATCTGCAACCCTATCTACAAAGTCAAATCTTGTTCTTTGGATCTGGCATTCTATCATCAAAATGAAAATACACAGAAACATAATTGAAAGGTTGAACAATTGTCTGTCAACAAGTATTTCTAGAGTAAAAAAAAGGACAAAGATCCTGAGCTGGTAGCTTCTTGAAAGAAACTCACAGAAAAACAACCAAAAAAGAAACTCATTACATTGAATTGAACCTAACACGTTTAGAAGCCAAAGATTCCGCACATTCTAAAAGCTTAAAATGCAACACCATGAACTAAACCATCTCATTTCTGTTGGCCTTTCACTAGAATAAATAATAGTTTCATCAAACTGACTCACTAAGGCATGCATGAGTATTATATGATAATTGCAAAAGGTATAAAGAAAATAATAAAAAGTTTGCAAATCTGCAAAATCAAAGATGTACCTGGAGAGTAAGAGCACTGGTGTGTTTTGTAACCAAGAAGTTGGTCAGGTTCACAAAATATGCAAGTGCTGAATTGAATAGCAAGTACCAGATGATCTTAC
>Ga0307514_10004994_pt1 | contig 12006 bp, 11 predicted proteins | sample 16_EM_MG_FD_203088 | JGI IMG/M metagenome (GOLD analysis project Ga0307514, IMG submission 203088) | Populus trichocarpa ectomycorrhiza microbial communities from riparian zone in the Pacific Northwest, United States - 16_EM | ecosystem: Host-associated > Plants > Roots > Unclassified | place...
GCGCTCCTCGAACTGTTGTACCCGGTATATAATTCGCTGGGATGCAAGCTGTCTGCCTGCCTGCGGACTGGATGAACTTGGGGTAGGGCTGCTGCTCTGCTGGCGGTATGGAGTAGACACTACACTGGGCGTGGTACAGATTGAGCTGGCTACGTTTGGATTGAAAGCGTCAAGTCGTGCTGCAGTCGTTCTCAGGGTTGTGTGAGGCCTAAAGGAAGACAGCAGCCAGAAGCACTGGAGGAGAACGAGCGATGCCTTCGCCTGCCTGTTTGCAATTGTATGTTGCTAAACTGTAAACCGTACTGAGAGCGGTGTTCTTTGAGAATTCTTGGAGATACAAATAGAGCAGCATCTTTTGGGACGTCCCTAACATTAAGAATGGTTGCAGGCCAAGGCTGCAGACAACCAAGGACCGTGGCAAGGAGCTCTGCTTCTTTTTTTTTCCATTTCATCCAATGGGCGGGGACTGGGGCGTGAAGGTAGCCCAGCGTGTACTCGTACTTCCCACTGGTCGGCGAGCTTTGCATTCTGCGGGGGCAAGGGCACACCAAGACCGCCATGCGCTGCACCTGGTTGGTCCTCGCCCGACTTGCCCTGATCCAGCCCCCGCCTGCGATCCACCACCTGGACAGTCGAACATCAACGTCCAGTGCATATAAGCTACGACCTACACTCTAACACCTGGCTCGAACGCCCGCGGGCAGTGGGCTGGCTGGTGAGCCCCCAGCGACAACCGCTGCAGCATCGGCCTGCCCCGATTGGCTAGGTGCTTGGGCTACCACACCCCTCTTCCCCAGCCCACCCCTCCAGCGATCAGGGAAGGCACTTGTGAATCCTGAGGTTTAAGAAGTGGGAGGGATGCGCATCAGGGCACGGGCTCATGATGTCGGAGAGAAGACAATAATGTGGATAGCCTGGTTGGCAATTGGATATACCAAAACCTGTCTCTCTCTGTGGGAGTAGTCTGTTGAGGCTAGTCATTTCCCGGTTGTTCGGTTGCGATCTGACAATCCCCGTTCCGCGGAACTGCAAGAAAAGTCGCTGCCCCACCCAAGAAAAAAACTCAGTCGTCTGCTGCACTCGAAATTGCTGTCCCGAGCGCATTGGGAACACTTCGCTTACTCTCACTGGCAACAGCTCTCATCTTACCTGCATGTCCTGGTGATTGATGTGCCTCTGGCCAAAATGCTCAAAAAACCGGTGGAGCGAAAGTTGGTGATCGAGATGAGGGCGGAAGAGAAAAACAAAGCATTTATTATGATCCCCGTTGCATTCAACACATGATACTCTATAAACCTTAATGCACGCTAGCAGTCTGTACATCATTTGCCTGAAACGGTCTTCTCTTTTTGCAGGTTGCCTATGGTGAGTTGTGGAATCCCAAATGAGATATTCCCATGTCAAATTTAAGCCCATACTGGTTAGGTAACCGATATGGATTTCCCCAAACTCTCTGTGCCTTCAACTTTGGCTTTCGGATTTTTTGAGACATGGGGAGGCTTTGGTTCTGTTCGCCTCTGTGCATTTTCGAAAGAGAATGCTGCCGAGGAGCGCCAAAAGCTATTCCTGGTAAGGGTGGTTTCTGCACCACCGCAGTTTGCTTGGATGGCTGTGGCAACCTGATGGACATTATTGGGGATTATGTCGAGAGAATTCTGCAATAAGATTAGCTGTGATGTCCCTGCGTTAATTCCAGATCTGAATTCCCACCATGTGGATGATTGTAACTGGTAATTGCACTTTGACAGTACGGCTACCAAGTCCATTGATCAATATCACAGTTAAAAATGAAAGACAGCCACCCACCTACGCATATTGTACACAAACCCCAACATTCAAGATATACTTGACCTCGAAGAATCTTCCTGCTCTATATTAGTTTCTCCTCTAATAACGACGCATAGGGCGTCCTACTCATCTCAACCGAAAGTTGATGGCGGGGAATATCTATCTCACAGGTGACAATATCAACCTGGTTGCCTTCCACCCCCCTCCATCTTGTTCCTATGTTCAGTTCTGAATGGGCAATGGTTTTCCTTTCTATCCAGCTCGGAGTTCGCATATGAGCTGCAGATGTCTTATCTGCAAGGGCTACAGTCTTTGCTGTATCAGCCACCAACCAGAGTGATGCTTGCTACATATGAAACATCGGGGTATTACAGTTTTGTATGCCACAATAGGTATTCCGCAGAAGCTTAACCTTTAGTTTCCGCACCCGCCTTGATGTATTGTTTATGATGCTAACGTCGACGTATACCGCTGTGCCGGCGAACCACACCGCACGCTGCAGTGCAGCGGTCAGCTTAAGGGTTTTTTGATCATCCCGTATGAGCGACTGTTATTCAGAGGCCGGCAGTGATTTATTCAACAATCGGAGAGCTCTTTCTGGGTCCAAAGCAGAGATCATTCGCAAGTCTCGACAGCACCGTATGCCAACTTTTCGCCCGTTTATAGTCATCAGTACGATCTTAGGTGTTTAAATAGTCAGTCACCATACGGATACTCCGTATCACTTAGAATTGGTGAAATGGAAAGCAACCCATGAATGACATATTGGATCCTCGCTCTGGCTGAGACAAATGGCCCAGGCCCGACTCTCACTGGGAGACTGATGTGGAAGGGGACCGAGGCACGGCAAGGCTTAACTTTCCAGAATACGTTCTCGGTCTCGATTGGCAGCAGCATGGTTGCCGGTGGGTGGGTGGCCATTATCAATCAGCTCTGTTGCTACATTGAAGAAGATGGCTTTGTGTGTGAATGATAGCTCTGGAATCACTGTCAGCGAGAGCTGGGGATTAGTTAATGACACATACCCTCAATACCAACTAGATCTATGGCAATACGCCCAAGCCTAATATCGTCACTTTTTGTTCCTCGGATATGGATATTCAGCTTTCCATCCACAGCCCCACCCCCAGTGTCATCTCAGAGGTTCAAGGTAATTACCTATAGTGGTGCCATGGTGAATATATTCATGGATACCCTCTGGTTCATTATCATTGGGTAATCTAGAAGCTCTTGGGGTGAACGAATGTCTTGGACATCGGGCGTGCAGAACCCTCCACGCCAGGAGCATCAACTGTATCTCGCATTGATTTCATGCCCTGATAGATAGAAATAGCATCTCCCCGCGCTGACTGAGTTGGCTTTGGACCCAGGGCTTCCCCCACTTCGAATAATTGACCTGGTAGGTGGGTTTTGCTTGGCCCATGCCTCAGCTGCTCTTGAGCATCATGGTATTTACTGATCTCCACCATATCGCTAGGGTTATGGTTCTGATGCCTGCTGAATTGCCTGGGGATAAGCTCCTCCGCTTGTGGGCCTTCATCGCCCCAGGGAAGAAATGTTCGAAAGATGGACGTCTGAGGCCATTATTCTGACGCTACTAGGGTTTAGTGGGCTTGTGGTATCTAGTGGTGGGCGTTGATTGATAGACGGCCTTGACTATATATTTGACCATCGGCGTGGCTACTTACGAAGTACTTAGGTATACTTTCAAGAAACCATACTGCTTTACTCTCTATCGAGAAGCCAAACGGCCAAGGTTGGGAGGGTGACGCTTGGCTGCCTGGTTGTACTGATTCCTAGTGCGTGCTGTCATTGGTGAGCCTATACCATGCAACTGGAATACTGCTCAAGTGCGTATAGCATATAATACAGCTGAGGTTCAGTATAAATATCCTGCTGTTCAAGTACTTACGAAGTACTGTGGCCAAACATAAACTACATAGCAACCATCTCAGCCAAGCATCAGGTGACCAAGGAGATCATCAGGTCTTGCAATCATCCATCCTGGTACAAAGTCCTGTCGGATACCTACATACAGAGTACTTAAAATTGCCTCTTTGATCAGCCCAGAGCCCCAAAGCTGCAGTAACTCCTTTTCACAAACCAATCACCACCATTTTAGCCTCAATCCTTGTGGCCCTCCTTGCCTTTCCAATTTATGCGGAGAAATTCTCCGGAGCATGGAACAAGCAGGTCATCGCTCGATCCCCCTTGCTTTATAGTTGTCGATCTTGCCTCCTCACAGGCATTAACTGGAGATTCAGCGCCCTTGGCAATTACCAGGTGCCCAGCGGTTTTGGTGCGCAGCATCAATTTCGGTTCGAGATAGGTGCATGACATATGCACCCCAGACGCATTCTGCCCGAAACAAGTGGGGTTTCTTTTCTTCAGTCACAAGATTCGCTGAAATGTCGATGCCGAGATTAGTGCGAGCGGGCGGGGCTCATACGTAGCTACTGCAACAGGGAAAAGAACCCTTCACTGCCTCACTGATATGTTATTGCGTCGGCTTGTCTCAGTGGCCTTCTTCACTGCGAATTGGATCCCTTCGAGGCCTACTCTAGGCAAGGTGATCAGGCCTGCCTAATAACAAGATATTGGCACCACAAATCATGAGAATGTTGGGGTGCGACACCTGGGATTCATGCTCAGGCTCGGATTCATTCTTTGTGCTAATCTACAGGTGTGCTACTAAGTAGTTTTCATTCCGAGGTTTCATTGAGCGACAGCTAAATTACCCTGAACTCCCTCCCACTTTGGTTCAAACCCACATTTCGATCGTTATACCGGTTTTTGGAGAGAGCAGTTCTGTTGTTTCTTATTAGAATATATTCATAGGGTGGTTCTCTCAGAATAACCAATACTCACCAAACCAGACAATGTCAGTATATCCATTTGGCTTAAACACAGCTAATTCAAAATCCATCCGAGTACCCAAATGACAAGTGATGTTTCCTGTGACGATGCCATCTCCTCCTCTGATGACCTTGATCTGACCCAGTGGGTAATTTGGGAATCTTTGTGGCCGGAGATTCCAGCTATCACGTTCAGGGTCGACGGGACGATTAAGGCTATAGAAGTTAAGGGTTCCAGATCCAGTAACGTACCAGCTATTTGAGGACGCCCAAGGAAGTCTGAACTTTAGATAGCAGGTGGTTGCACCATTGTTTGGCACATCGAAACCAGTGATGAGAGCCACCTGGGCGCTGTTAGCTCATGCTCCAAGGAGAAACATGTGGGGTGTCGTACTTCCGCACCTGTATTAACCCATTTAATAGTGCCGGTAAATCTATTGGATGAATTCAGCATCTGCCTCAGGGGTCATGCAAGGCTACTCACTGGGTTCCAAACGGCTTGTCGGGCTGAGACTTATCAAGAGGAACAAGGTAGTGAGGGAAAAGCGTGTCAAGGAGCGTTGGTGTGGTCTGGGTGGGTGCTGCAAGCGCAGCTGCGGTAAACAAAAACACCAGAGTGAATGAAGCCTTCATTTTAATAGGTTGCTGATGCTGAATTATGAGATCACCTCGAAAGCAGTGTTGTTTCCTGTTCCCTTGGGGGTTTTGTCCGTGTTTGAATTGGAGCAACTCGAGCACAGTGACAGTAAAAGCCACCCCTCTTATACTCCGCTCTTACCATTGCGGGCTTACGGCAAGCAGAGCGAGCCCCAAGGCAATGAGGAAGGGACGCTGCATGGGGCCCCAAGGTATAAGTGACCTCAGTTTGACAACTTCAAGGCTATCCAGTCTTTGAAGTTTACTACAATGCTTGCATACAGGGCGGTACAAAGGACAAACTGCATGTTACAGAAGAAGGCTGAGTACAAATGTGAGGTAAGGGGCAATGTGGTACGATGCATAAGACAGAGAGGTATAATTTGGCCAGATGATGAAATACGGGGTTCTCGTGATGGAATAACAGACAGGAGTCTCAAGCTAGATGCTCGATTTATAAAAAGATTGGGAGGGTTGTCAAGGGAGGGGCCCTTACACCTCTGGGTAGGGGAAAATTTACCAGACAAGGGTAGCTTTTGGTCTCTATTATAGATATCTCTGAGCACATAGGTATTGTGTGTGCCCAATTGAATTAAGGATCCGGAGGGGCTGTAGAGACTCAAATAGACTCCTTCCCTTTCTGTATCAGGGATACCATACCTTAGTACTTAACGTTATGTAGCAGGTGGTAGTTTTTACTACCTGACAATAATATCTTCAAAGGGGTAGAGACCACCGAAGCCGTGGTCAGCTTAGTTGCTGGCATGCTCTTTGCATGATACATACCACCTGCTGGATGGTTACCTGCATTACCCTGAACGTAGGCTCAGGCTATAATACGAGGGTGACAACTAAACCCATATCGGGGGGTTTATAGCCCTCGCTAGGAGCCTTTAATGGTGGTTATAGGATCCGAAATATCACCTTTTATATTTTGATTTCATGGGTAGCATTGGGGATACAAAACTAAATGATCTCGGGTGGACTCAAGCACCAGAGCATCTGTCACGTAAGCAGTCCTTACATTCTAAAATTAATTGGAGGTCAATTATACACCAAGCCAAACCATTTTGCAGACAGTAGGGGGATGGCCTCGCTCAAGCCGCGTGGGCGGCCCACCAGATCCCAATTAAACCACTTGATACGGCACCAGATTCCCTGAACCAAGCAAGCTGTAGCGAATCAAATGAACTTAATCTATATTCATGGTCTCTGGAATTGAACTCTTTGGGCTATACCACCGCTGTGGGTTGTAGGCACTCAGAGTGAGGAGAGATTGTCATATTCATTAAAAGTATGATATGCTACTCTTTACGAGCGGGCTTAGCAGTTTTTGGATCATGACCTATGAGATGCTAGACTGACTGATACTTGCATCTACCAGATTTTAAAGATACCAACACCACGAAGCCCCCGCCAGAAAAGGCGGGCTGGAGTGTCACTCGCTTACCGCTTCTTTAGCTCCAGCACCCCGCACTGTACCAGCAGCTGCACTGCAGTCTCAATCTGAATGCGGAAATGCAACGCGAGATCTTACTTCAATGTCAGGGAACTCGAGACGGGAAGACCCTGTGTTCTCTCTGAGTTGAGTATCCCGCCCAGGCTGATTTCAAATTTGGGACGGACGTATGAGGCGGTATGTGGGAAAGTAATTCCCGCCTGACGAAATGTGACAGCCCTGGCTACCTACACGCACTTGCTGTTAGCTGGACATCAGGAGGGAAAGCGTCGACGAGGAGTTCGTTTAAGTTTGGGCGATAGGTCAGAAGTTGATACACCTTAGTTCCGCGGGGGTTTAAATAAACTTTATACAGTTACACAAGAGATATGATTGGTTTGGTTGATACGCACATGATGATTGTATGTTCGGATTTACCTAGGCAGAATAAAATAAGCTTTCACACAAAGCTTGGCAACGGACGCATTGCTCCATATCCTCAATTAGAACCTCAACTGCATTCCAGATGATAACCTGATTTCCAGATAATGCAAAGCTCTAGAGGTTATACACTTATCACGCCGCTGGGTCGATGAAAGTCTTCCAACCATACAATTCCTCGATCTGACATGCCTGTCAATTCATTTGTGTAGCATTTCATCTATACATAATCCCTGAAGATTTTAATCTATTTTCATCGATGTTTGTTGCGGAGCCCGTGATATATCACTGATGAGGCCGATTCCACTCTCTGTTTATGATTTGTTGTTGAAACATTTGGGCTGATAAAACTACTGTGATACCTTTGAACTGAGACCCCACAGCTCCGGGCATCACTTTGGGTTTTAGTGCCCGAGGATTCCCGGTCGGAGAAGCATCCCGTGGGGGACAGTCTGCGTGAACCAACTACTCAATTGCAAAATACGTATGATCGGTTTTCCTCTGAGCATCGGGAGAGCACTTCAGTGAGATCTTTGATACAGTGTTGGATCGCTCTACCTTTCATGGTACTTGGCCCGCTTTATTATGCCGTCTAGTTTAGGGTAAGTATTATGGACTTTATCCTATGATATTATATTATCCACTTACCGTGGGGGGAGGTATATGAAGTACCTCTTATTTGACGATACCTGAGGCCATGGCCTGCCATGGATATAGGCAGCTTCCGTGTTGGGGGAACTTTAAGACTGGCGGTGATCAGGGACAGATGTGTAGGGCATGGTCAAGGGCTTTCCATTCATTACCTGGTTCACATATCTGTCTCCTCTTGGTTATATAATATACTTCACTCAAAAACTGAAGGAGCGAGGAATAGTAAGTATAAGAACCAACTGCAAAACTAGCATCTTCGCCCAGGATACGCTCCTTGGTGGAAGAGAGCTTGCTTCAGCTCAGGTGGGGTTATGAAATATATTGCTGACCTTGTTTCCTCTGCAAGTACTTCAGACCCTTTTCCTTCCAAGCGTTTCCTCTGCTTTCCGTGAAAGCCGCAGACGGGTGGTAATAAAACTTATTCCAGGGTATACCATTACTTTATGCTCCTTATGTTGGTTTACGTCTCTCATATGTGCTATGAGGCATTTGGCATCAGTACTTGCTGTGCAGCAATTAGCATCTGTATTCACAAGAACATCACAGGTTGATGGATCTGCTATGTCGCCCGGTGTGCGCAGAATAGCTATAGGATGGGGCGCAATAGGCATTCGTGGTCCAATAGTATTGGCCGTGGTGTTTGCTGATGAGAGCAAGGATAGCTGTCGGTTGAGGCAACAATATTTCCACACAACGGCAGGGTGTCTAGCTTTCTTTTGATGGTAGTTATCATGAGCCTCATGGATATTCAGAGAGAGAACATACGGGTCTTATCTGGTATCGCAAACCCGCAATCCGCGCTCAACACTCAAGCTGTATCAAGAACCTGATATATGGGATAGCAATTTATCGATAGCAATATATCGAACACGGATGTGAGCAAAAGCCGAGGGGAAGCGAAAGCTAAATTACTCGTTGAGTCCTCGCTTCGACAGAGTGCAATTTGGGCCCCGCCAGGATCGGGCCGAAGGTGTCAATTACTAGAAGTACTTTTGATGCTGGAAGAGACAAAAATATTGCAGTGTCCTTAAAAACTAGACTCGGACCAGCATTCATCGGGGCAAATTTGGAAGTTTCCTCTGGGGGTGACCAATACTCTTGCGAGTGGCAGGTATGGCAGGAGAATACCAAAGCGATGATGAATGATGGGGGGGTGATGATGGTGATGATGATTTTATATTACTTATATACATGTCTAATAATATCTAGGCTGATGGTGGTGTAGGTAGTTTAAATTACCTACATACTTCTGTGGGCGAAAATCAGTTGCGAGACGGGGAAAAGGTGGCTTGTGCATGCACGTTGCCAGTGCTCCATAGCGCCGCGGTGTGGCAATCCCTGCTTTGCGCACAAATTTCGATTTCCCTTGCATTTGAAAGTCCCAGACTAGCAATTGCGTCAGGACCTCGATTGAGTCCTAATATGAGTTGATGGATGTTGTTGACACGGCTTATAGAATCATAAACGGTGTTCGCCTTCTACTAAGGCATGTACTACAAAGGCCAATTCCACGGCGTAAATTCCTGCTTTTCTGCTGGCCTTGGCCATTGGTGTGAGACTGCTAGTCATCCCTTAAGCCGTGCGCCCTGATAGCTGTGACGTTGGCCGCATGAAACGAGCAAGAAGGTGCCGCACCTCTCTTGACTACCCTGTTTGGAAGGTGCAGCATTGTAGGTGGTTGCTGTCTGAATATTTGCGAGCCGGGGGTCTAATGCCAGCACTTTAGGAGGTACTTCTATAGGGACCCCACTAGTCCCTCAAACCAGATAAAGTCCGCATTGTTTCTCGATCCTCCTCTGCTTCCACCTGATTCTTGTTTCCCGTCCCAAGGACTTTGAATTCCATAGAAGAGCCGGTTATACAGGCCAGTGTTATTGTCTATCAGACACAGCTTATACAGCATCCAAGGCTACAGTTACCAGTCCCTGATATCCTCTCACTGAGGAGTCCTATCATCTTAGGCATCTTTGTACCCTGTACTAAAGACTTCTACTGTCATTACACCAATTCAAAATGGCAGAAGGAGATGTTTATGCTACGGCAGGTTTCATTTGTCCCTCGGCCGTGGAGAAGCTGCTGCTAACAGATCCCTTGTCGTTGTTTCCAGCTTCTGACCAATGATCGGTACCTTCCTGGTAATTCCCCTGGTCAATGCACCGGATCAAAGCATAATAACTGACTTGGTTTAGGTGCCATGGTTCTTGCACATGCCCTCAAAGATGGAGGAGTTCGAGATGGGGTGACAACCCCTGGAACTTCAAAGAAGTTGGCTGTTCTCGTAGGAGAGGGTAGGTTAAGCAGGGAGAGTTTGGACGAGCTTGCGGTGGGTTTCCGAGTCTTCAAGTTCCTAGATTCGGGGCTATCGGGCTCATGTGATTGCTTTACTAGACCCTTTTTGATTACATTATTCCCGTACCCATTATCAGCGGCACAGCACCTGACAACCTTCAATTACTGGGCCGTTTGGAACTCAATGAGACCTTTACAAAGATCAATCTGTGGAAACAAACCCAATTCAACAAGATTGTATACCTTGATGCAGACATACTCCCAATCGTACCCCCGGATGAACTATTTGAAGTGGATGCGGCCTTTGCTGTGAGTTCAACTATAGTGGGATTGTGTATAGGCTTCCTGACAATATATGATATATACAGGCATCTCCGGATATTGGCTGGCCTGATTGCTTCAACAGTGTAGGTTTTGTTAAAAATGTATGAAGACGGTATGCTGAATCTCATGTAGGGAGTGGTGCTCTTGAAACCAAGCCAGGAGACATACGAGGAACTGCATAGGCTTGTCGAGAGTGGGCAATCCTTTGATGGTGATTCCTCCAAATTGCATGAAATGCGACAATTGCTGATTATCTATCATATAGGTGCTGACCAAGGGCTCCTTAATACCTACTTTGAGGGCAAATGGCATCGGCTTCCTTTCACTTACAATTGTACACCATCTGCTAGCTACCAGTGAGTTTCAAATTAACTGAACACATGAATGTGCTTGGCACTGAGCTACTCTGCCTAGATATACTCCAGCATACCGTCATTTCGGGTCAAAAGTTTCCGTGGTGCATTTTATAGGAGCCAGCAAGCCATGGGACAATCGTGCTGATAGCTATAACTCCATGTCCTTTGGAGAGCATGTTCAGACTTGGTGGAACGTGTGGGACAAGCACTACGTGGCTAAAGGCGCAGAAAAGGCAGCTAGTTTGAGTCACTATAAACCACAATCTGCATATGAGAAAACAGGTGCTCTCACAGGGCCTCCAACTGGCACCGTGACTGCAACCCACGGCCAAACCGTTCACTGGACCCCACCGCCCCCCATCATGGCAAATGGGGCCCAAGAGCATGAAGAAAAACCCCAGAATCAGGCTCGAAATCAGGTCACAGGGACTCAGGTGCTGGAGGATCGACCTGCAACTCCGCCACCCCAGTCAGTTGCTACTGAAGAGAGAGCCCCAACTCCTAAGCCTACCGCTCAGCCAGCACCAGGGCCTAAACCTGTTATTCCGGAGCCTGAAGTTACCCCTCAGCGCCCCCCCCCAACCAGGGTATTCCCAGACCAACCGTCTAACAAGCCTGGGGCTCGCCAGGAAGAGTTCCAAAAGACATGGGGAGCTCCCAGCAATGTTTCAAGTCCTGTCATGCCTATCCTGAAACAGAGTGCGATTCGCCCGCATTACCTCTATGATGCACCTTTCAAAGTTCAAGACCCCGTGAGGCCTTCTACTCCAGAGAACACCCACTCCCTTCTAACGTTTGATCAATATGCATCACACCAGCCTACTTTTATTGTCTCCGGGACTATCTATGTACATCGTTCCGAGGATCCATATACAGAAGAAATAAGGCCAGACGAGGAAGCCTCTTATGAAGTCCCTGAGCCCGTATACGTGCCACCATTCGAGGCACCGAAATCTGAGTGGGACCCTGCAAGGTAAACCACCCAAAGTTGAGGTGTCTATAACACGCGTCTGACGGTTTTAGGTCCCCCCCTCCAGCAAACTCTAGCCCGGAGGCCCACAACATCACATTCCAGACATATAAGAATGAATGGGATATGATTCCGGAAACTGTAGAAAAGCAGACTATGCCTAAAAAATCTCGCCAACGGGAACGGTATTCGACTAAGCCTACTAGAGAAAAATCTCCGCCTCAAACTCCTGCGTACCAGATACCAGGTGTCAGGCCC
>Ga0307514_10004995_pt1 | contig 12006 bp, 5 predicted proteins | sample 16_EM_MG_FD_203088 | JGI IMG/M metagenome (GOLD analysis project Ga0307514, IMG submission 203088) | Populus trichocarpa ectomycorrhiza microbial communities from riparian zone in the Pacific Northwest, United States - 16_EM | ecosystem: Host-associated > Plants > Roots > Unclassified | place...
TTCTCGTGGCCGACGGCTTCGAGCAAGCCGAGATGACGGAACCCCGCAAGGCGCTTGATGCGGCCGGCGCCGCCACCAAGATCGTCTCGCCGAAGGACAGCACCGTGCGCGGCTGGAAGCACCACAAGCCGGCCGACGAGTTCAATGTCGACATACCGCTGCCGCAGGCGGCCGCGCACGAGTTCGATGCGCTCGTGCTGCCCGGCGGCGTCGTGAACCCCGATGCCTTGCGCATCAACGAGGAGGCCGTCGCCTTCGTTCGGGATTTCATCAAGGCCGGCAAGCCGGTGGCCGCGATCTGCCACGGACCGTGGACGCTGATCGAGGCCGACGCGGTGCGGGGCCGCACGATGACCTCGTGGCCCTCGCTGCGCACCGACCTGACGAACGCCGGCGCCAAGTGGGTCGACCGCGAGGTGGTGGTCGACGGCAACCTGATCACGAGCCGCAAGCCCCAGGATCTGCCGGTCTTCGACCGCGAGATGGTCAGGCTGTTTGCGGACGCCCGGGCGCATGCCTAACATGACCATTCAATGGGACGAACTCCGGGTCGCGTACGACGCGTGGCGTTCGGAGCGCGACAAGTTCGACCGCTGGATGACGGCCATTGCCGCCGGCGAGCCGTACGACAAGGCCGAGCTGCAAAGAGACATCGAAGAGCTCGACGCGAGGCACAAGGTCTTTCTGGAGAAGGCCGGGCCCTTCGTCCAGCCGGCGGTCTAGGCGCACTGGCCGTCAGTCGTCCTTCTTGCCGCAGGCCAGCGAAAAGGCAATGGCCAGCGCCAACCCGATGCCGATTCCCATCGTGACGTTGTCGATCAGCACGCCGATGCCGCCGAGAAACACCATGGCATGCCCGTGCGTTTTCGCGGCAGTCTTTGCGCCTGCCGTGTTCGTCGCGCTCTGCCTGGTCAGCGCGTCAGCGTGGTGCTGGCGGCGGGCGTGATCTGATCGACGTCAGCGGCCATCGGCGCGAACCGCTTCGACAACGGACAGCACCGCATCGACCACCACCTGCGGCCGGTCGAGCTGGATGTCGTGCCCGGCATCTGCCACGAGCAGATGCCTGCCGCGCGAGGACCAGGCCGCGATCTCCTCGTGCATGTGTTTCCAGAGCGCCTGGACCTGCAGCCCCTGCTCGGGCGTGATCTTCATTCCGCGCAGTTCCGCGGCGGTGTACGGCGCCATCGCGGTCAGCACCACCAGCGGACGTTCGCCCAGGTCGCGGAAACCCTTGGCCTCGGCGAGCGAGGCGTCGGTCGCATCGCTTTCCGCGAGCTGCGTGCGCAGCGACTTGGGCGCAAAGGCGCGGATCGCCTGCATCTCGCGCGCGCTTCGATGCGGCGCCTGCGGCAGCAGCACCGGGGCCGCCGCGCGCAGCACGCCAAACGGCGCAAGCGCCACGCCGATGCGGGAGCGCATCGATCGCGATTCGGTCATGAAGCTCGCGACACGCTCGACCTGCTCCGGATGCGACGGATCGACCAGCACCAGCCCCGCCACCTCGGCGCCGAAGTCCCGGATGAAGCCCAGGCTGTAGAGCCCGCCGAGCGATTGCCCGACCAGCACGAAGGGGCCGCGTTCGCCCGCGTTGGCCAATGCGGTGCGCAAGTCGCGTACCGCCTGCGCTGCGCCGGGAGGAGCGTTCGAAGGATCGCTCCACATCACCCCCGCGCGGCTGTAGGCGCATGCGCGCGTGTGCACGGCGATCTTCGGCTGCACGGCCGACCAGCTCAACGAGCCATCGACGCTCAGGCCCGCTTCGAACACGACGGTGGGTGAGCCGGCGCCCCGGCAATCCAGCTGGATCCTTCGCCCGCCGATGTCGACCATCTTTCCGGGCGCTGGGAAGTCCCGCGCCGCGCGGTAATGGCCGATCTGCTCGTAGGCAATACCGCTCAAAACAGCCACGGCGGCGAGCGCCGCGCCTGCGGCGAGGCCGGTGCGCAGGGTTCGGCGTCTTGGAGTCTTCACTGTCCGGCTTTATCGCACGAAGATGCCGCTCGCGCGAACTGCCCTTGCAATCAGGCGCTCGGCGTCACGCGTGCCAGCTGGCGGATGTGGTCGAAATCAAGGCTCTCCAGAGCCTGCCGCACCGCCTTCACGAGCGCCGCATGCTGCGGGTCTGCCGCGAGCCGGTCGGCCCATTCGTGCAGATCGGTCCATCGGCCGTCGCGCGCCAGCGTTTCGAGTTCGTGGCGCATGCCTGCGGGCAACGGCGCGATCTCGGGCACCGGCAGGCCGCGCCGGCGCGGCCTGTCCGCTGGAGCGGGCGGCACCGGCGTCGCAGCGCCCGCGGCCGGAGGAAGCTCGCCGTCGGAAGCGGCATCCACCACGACCGAAAAGCGAAGCCGCGTGCCCAGGTGCAGGCGGCTTTCCAGCTGCAGCTCTCCGCCCATGCGCTCGACGATGCGGCGCGCAATCGCCAGCCCGAGGCCGCTTCCGTCGGCGGCCGGATCGGCCTGCGTGAACGCGCGGAAGACGCGCCGCTGATCCTTCGTGTCGATGCCGATGCCACTGTCCCAGACCTCCAGGTCCAGCCGCCACTGGCTGCCGGCGGGGCGCGGCTCCACGCGCAGGCCGATCTGGCCGTCGTGCGTGAACTTGGCCGCGTTCGACAGCAGGTTCAGCAGCAGTTGCTGAAAGCGCTTGCTGTCCAGGCGCACGGCGGACGGCAGCGTGCCGCGCACCTCGAGCACGAAACGGTTGTTCTGCCGCTGTGCCAGCGTGGCGGCGTACTGCGCGATGTCGTCGATCAGCAGCGGCAGGCGCAGGGGCCGGGGGTCCAGGGCGAGCGGCAGCAGTTCGCCCTTGGCGTATTCGAGCAGGTCGTCGACGAGGGCCAGCTGGTAGTCGGCGCTGCGCTCGATGGCCAGCAGCTGCGCAGGAGCCGACGCCAGTTCGCTGCGCAAGGCGCGGGCATGGCCGACGATGGTGGCGAGCGGTGCGCGCAGGTCGTGGCTGATGTAGGCCATGACCCGCGTCTGCTCGCGCGCGCGGTGCTCGGCCTGTTCGAGCGCGGCGTTGAGCGCGCGCGTCTTGCGCGCCACCTCGTCCTGCAGCCTTTGCTGTTCGTGGACCTGCCACTGGACCAGCTTGCGCTGCGCATCGTGGCGCTGGTGCGAAAGGTGGTGGGTCCATGCGGCCAGCGCCACCAGACCGACCAGCAGGCCCGGAAAACCCAGCACGTAGGTATCGAAGCTCGGCACGCCGTGCTCGGGCATTGCGAGTTCGGTGAGCCGCAGGCACACGCCCAGCGTGACGACCACCATCACCGGAAACGCCAGCCGCCCGCCCGGGCCGCAGCGGCGCATGTAGATGAAGCTGCTGATCGTGAGCGCCAGCACCAGGACCAGCGCCGTGAGGATGCCGGCGCGTGCGAAGAGCGCATAGCTGCCCGCCAGCGTGCCGACGACCACCAGCGCCTGCACCGCCGTCATCGCGACCAGCACGCGCAGCCCGGGCTGGCGCACCGGCGCGCCGCGCGAGAGCGCATGCAGGTACAGCACCATGTTGAGCACGCAGCAGCCCGCGATGACGCCCGCCGCGCGGTAGCTCCACTCAGTGCTCTCGGGCCAGAGCAGCAGCCGGGCGTAGCCGCGGTAGGTGGCCTCGTAGAGCGCGACCAGCGCGAACCCCAGGCTCTGCGAGGCCAGGGCTGCGTTGCGCGCGATGGCCCAGATCGCCAGCGAATAGACCGCCAGCACGAGCAGCCCGCCGATCAGCAAGCCGTCGATCAGCGCATGGCTGCCCTCGGTGGCACGCCAGGTTTCGGCGCTGTGCAGCAGGGGTGCGAGCTTCACGCTGCTGCGGCTTTGCACGCGCACCAGCACGCGCACCTGTTCGCCCGGCCGCAGGTCGAGCGCGAGCACCGGCACGCGGTCGAGATTGCGCGCTGCAGGCGGCCTGGAAACGCCCGCGGCCTCGTGCGTCCAGGCCGCATCTGTGGCCGCCATGCCCGGCGCGCTGCGCTGGACATGGAAATCGACGTACTGGAGCCAGGTGGTGTTCAGCACCAGGCGCAATGCCTGATCGGCATGGGCGTCGTTCGCCAGCGTAAGCCGCAGCCAGAACGCCGAATTCGAGAAGCCCGGCCGCATGCGGGCCAGGGTGCCCGGCACGAAGCCGCCCGGGGACTGGCTGCCCAGCTTCTCGACGGCCTCGAAGCCGAGTTGCGCGCCGGAGTCCTCGAACACCTCGACCTTGTCGTCCAGCGCGACGGGCAGGCGTACCGTGGCGTCCAGATGCAGCGCCGCTGCCTGCACGGGCAGCACCCAGAACCCCAGGACCGCCCACAGCAGCAGGGCGGCCAGGCCGCGCGCGGGCCGTGGCGAGCTTCCCAACGCGATCCCCTTCCATAGCGTTAACAAGCCCTAGACCTCGGAGGTGCGCAGGGAAGGCGCCGCCCTGCCCGCGAGCGTCTGGCGAAACCCGGTGGGCGTGGTGTCGAAACGCTCGCGGAAGGCGGTCGAGAAATTGGCGGCGCTCGAGAACCCGACCGCCAGCGCCACTTCCTCGACGCTGAGGGCCGATTCGCCCAGCAGGCGCCGCGCCTGCGCGAGCCGCGCTTCGCGCACGAACTCGAACACCGTGCGGCCCATGTGCTCGCGAAAGATGCGCGACAGGCGCTTTTCGTGCGTGCCCACGCGCGCGGCCAGTTCCGGCAGCGAGGGCACGTTCACCAGGTCCGACATCACGAGGCGTTCGGCCGCCAGCACGACCACCCGGTCCGGGCTGCACTCCTTCTCGTCGTCGGCCGGTGCGCCGGCGCAGGAGGCACCGCGCGATGTGCAGCATTTGCTGCCGGCCAGCACCAGGTGCACCGCCACCCGCGCCAGCACCTCCGCGGGTTCGTAAGGCTTGAGGATGTAGTCGACCGCCCCTTCGCGCAGGCCCGTGAGCCTTTCTTCCACCGAGCTGGAAGCGGTCACGAAGATCACCGGGATGTGCGCCGTGGCGGGGTCGGCCTTCAGCAGGCGGCAGGTGGCAAAGCCGTCGGTACCGCCCATGCGCACATCCAGCAGGATCAGGTCCGGCCGCAGCGCGGTCGCGCGCCGATAGCCCTGCATCGCCTCGAAAGCGAGGCTGATGCGGTGCTCCGCGCCCCGCAGCGCAGCGAGGAGAAGCTGCAGCTCGTCGATGTTGTCATCGATGAGGAGGATGTGCGCGCGCCGCAGCGGCATGGTGGACCAGTAAGACATTCGTGGAGCGTAGAGCGCCACGAGAGGAACCGCACGTGACGTAGTTCACGTTTCGTTTCAATAGTAAACAAATGTCAGGTTTCAAAAACTTTTCGTCCTGAGCAGCAAAAGGCTGTAGCGCCCCACCCCCGAAGAATCGCGCTCTTTCCTGGGTACCTGCGCCGCATTCCGCGGCGTTCCGAATGCAAGGCGCCCGGGCCATCAGAGCCAAAACGAGGGACGGGATGTTCAGCAGCCCATTGATCTTGTCGGGCGCGACAGCGCCACGCGACTTCTTCAACACCGCACGGCGCGCACTGCGCCGTCGCATGGCGCGGATGCCCGCGCTCCTTGGCGGCCCGCTCGCGGGCCTGCTGCTGGCCACTGCCGCGCATGCGGTGCCGCAGGTGTCCAGCCTGGTCCACGCGCCCGACATTCTGCCGGCGGGCGGCACCGTCACCAGCACGATCACGATGGCGGACACCGACAGCCTGGCCATCGGCGCGCCGGGCACGTCGTTCACCTACACGGTACCGGCCAACAGCATCTACATGGGCACGGGCGCCGTGCCGGTGGGCAGTTGCAGCTCGACGGTGGCGGTGGGCGCGCAAGGCCCCGGCACGGTCACCTGCTCGGGCATCACGCTGGCGGCCGGGCAGTCGCGCCAATTCGAAGTGCTGCTGCGCACACGCACGCAGGGCACGCTGAGCGTCACGGCCACGCCGGCCGGCGGCGGCGCGAGCGAAACCAAGACGATCACCGTGAACCAGGGTGCCGACGTGGCGATTGCCATCGCGGCGCCGGCCACCGCGTCCAGCGGCGCCACGGTGCCGATCGTCTTCACGCTGACCAACAACGGGCCCGATGCCAGCACCGGCTCGACGCTGACCTACAACGTTCCCACGGGTCTGTCGGTCGCTCCGGCCGGGCTTCCTTCGGGTTGTTCCATCAGCGGCACCCAGTTGAGCTGCAACGTGGGCGCCATCGCACTCAACGGCACCCGCACGATCACCGTCAACGGCGTGGTCACCGCGGCCGCGGGTTCCACGATCACGCACCAGCCGGCGATCGCGCCCGCGGGTTCGATCGGCGACGGCGTGCCGACCAACGACAACGCGACCGCCAACACCTCGGTCACGGCCGGCACGGTGCTCACCATGGCCAAGAGCCATGACGGCGGCCAGCTGCTCGTGGGCCAGCGCTTCAACTTCACGCTGGCGCCGCGCTTCAGCGGCAGTGCGCCCACGGGCGTCACGCTCAGCGACACGCTGCCGGCCAACTTTCAGATCGCCGGAACGGTCTCGGCCGCGGCCGGCTGGAGCTGTTCCGTCTCGGGCCAGACGGTGAGCTGCACGCGCTCGAACATCGGCTCCGGCGGCGCCGACGTCGCGCTCGGCAACATCGTGATTCCCGTGATCGCCATGACGGCCGGCACGGGCGTCGTCAACCAGTCCACGGTGAGCGCCACCGGTCCGGTCGCCACTTCGGCCACGGGCAGCGCCCCGGCCGACGTGGCCAACTCCGCCACCGACTTCCGCGCCGACAAGCGCCGCGGCTGGCCGCAGAACAACGTGCCGATCGGACAGCCGTTCGACTACCAGGTCGGCGCCACCAACCTTGGCGGCACGCGTCTGCTCGCGGGTAGCACCATCAACCTGGTCGACGATCTTCCGGCGGGCGTGCGCATCAACAGCGTCACGCAGCGCGACGGCTACAGCTGCACGATCACCAAGGGCGGCAGCACCGTCACGGCGCCCGTCGACGGCCCGACCTCGGTGAACTGCACGCGCACGCTCACCGCCGACATCGGCGTGGACACCTCGGGCGGCAACTCCGCGCGCAACGCCGGCTACGTGATCGTGAACGTCACCATACCGGCGGTACCTGCTGGCAACGCCCCGATCGTCAACAGCATGTGCGTGAACGTCGCGCTGCCCGCGGGCGCCCCCACGTCGGGCGCGGACCCCGACGCCAACACCGGCAACGACTGCGTGAGCCTGGGCACGGGCGTCGACAGCAGCGCCAACTATGCGGATGTCACGGTGCTCAAGCGCGTGGCGGGCATCGGCGACAGCGCCGCCAACCGGCAGACCGCGGGCCAGGCGATCACCTGGGAAATCGAGGTAGTCAACAGCGGCCCGGCGGCAGCGCAGAGCGTGGCGGTGAGCGACACCTTCTCGCAGGTGCTGGGTGCGGGTACGGTCACGCAGGTGCCCAACGGCGCCACCTTCGGCGGCACCTGCGCCTTGCCTGCCGCTTCGGGCGGTGCCGGGAGCACATCGCTCACGGGCTGCAGCATTTCGCAGCTGCCGATCTGCCGCGCGAGCACCGCCCCCGTCACCGCGGTGCCGCTGTGTCCCGTGATCCAGGTCCGGGCCACCCACTACGGCGACGGCGCCTCGGCCACCGACAACACCTTCCAGATCGGCAACAAGGCGAGCGCCATCGCGGCCGTGCCTGCCGACCCGGTGCTCGACGACGCCGGGCTGACCAACAGCGGCAGCGCCACCGCGTTCTTCACCGCGCTGGCCGACGTGACCGTGACCAAGACGGCGAGCCCCGGCTCGGTGCCGGTCGGCCAGCTGCTCACCTACACCCTCACGGCGCGCAACCGCTCCGTGCAGGAGGACAGCTTCAGCCGCGCCTACGACGTGCGGGTGCTCGACACCCTGCCGGCCGGCCTGATGTTCATCTCGGCCACGCCAGCGGGCGGCGGCAGCTGTCCGGTGCAGCCCAACACCACCGATCCCTCGGGCACCGGCACCACCAACAACCAGCTCGACTGCCGCTGGACTTCGCTCGGGCGCAACCAGCAGCAGACCGTCACGGTGCGGGTGCGGCCGCTGTACGCGATCAACGCCTCCACCATCGTCAACTCGGCCCGCGTGAGCACGGCCACCACCGAAAGCAACGGGGCCAACAACCAGGCGACGGCCAGCACGCCCGTGATCGCGCCGGTGTACGACCTGGTCGTGACCAAGCGCGACGACGTCGATCCGGCGAACGTGGGCGACGACGTCACCTACACCATCACGGTCTCGAACAACAGCGCCTCCACGGCCGAGGCGGTTCGCGTGGTCGACAACCTGCCGAGCGCCGGCACCGGCGGCGAGCCCGCGCCCACCTTCGTATCGGCAACGGCGCCGGCGGGCATCACCATCCAGACACCGGCCGTCGGTTCGGCCGGCGGACAGATCGTGTTCACGATTCCGGCCCTTGGCGGCACCGGCGCCGCATCCACCGGAGAACCCAGCACGCTGCAGCTCCAGGTGAAGCTGCGCGGCGTCTCGCGCGGCACTTTCCAGAACCGCGCCGCGGTCGACTTCTTCGATGCCGCGCGCAACGCCTTCGACACCAGCCAGGGCAACAATGCCGTGGCCGAGAACACCACCTTCCGCTTCAAGGCCGACGTGCAGGTGGTCTCCAAGGCCGCAGTGTCGCCGGGCACCGGCACGCCGCTCGCGACCGTGGCCATCGGCCAGGGCTTCGACTGGCTCGTGCAGCTGCGCAACAACGGCCCCGACAGCGCCGAGACCACGAGCTTCACCGACACCTTGCCCGCGGGCCTGGTGCTCACCGGCCCGCCGGTCTTCACCGTGACCGGCGGCACCTTCACGCCCGCCGCGCCCACCTGCACCGGCAGCGCGGGCGGCAGCGCCGTGAGCTGCGCGATCACGTCGATGCCTGCCAACGGCACGGCCACCGTGCGCATTCCCGTGCGCACCACGTCCGGCAGCACGCCGGCCAACGGCACGCAGTTCATCAACCGCGCGCACCTGGTGACCACCGGCTCGGGCGACACCAATGGCGGCGCCGATCCGGACGCCGGCAACAACTTCAACGAAGGCCGCATCGCGGTGCAGAGCAGCGCGCTGAGTGGCCGCGTCTATGAAGACCTGAACGGCAATGGCCTGATCGACGGCAGCGAAACCGGCATTGCCGGCGTCACGATGCGCCTGACCGGCACCGACAGCCTGGGCAATGCGATCGCGCTCACCACCGTGACCGGCGCCAACGGCAACTGGGGCTTCACCGTGCCCGCAGGCACCTACAGCGTGGCCGAGGACCAGCCCGCGGCCTACCAGCCCGGCATCACCCGGCCCGGCACCGTGACGGGCGCGGGCAGCACGCCCGGCACCGTGCCGGCGGGCACGTCGAACGGGCCCAACGGCTCGAACGCCAACCGCATCGACGCCATCGTGCTCGGCGCAGGCGGCACCTCGACGGCCAACAACTTCGGCGAAGTGCGTTCCTCGAGCCTGGCCGGCCGCGTCTACCGCGATGCCGACTACGACGGCGCCGCGAGCGCGGGCGACCCCGGCATTGCGGGCGTCACCGTCACCCTCACCGGCACCGACATGTTCGGCAACCCGGTGTCGGCCACGGCCACCTCGGCCGGCGGCACCGGCAACTACGCCTTCAACAACCTCACGCCCGGCAGCTACGTGCTGACCGAGACGCAGCCTGCGGCCTTCGCCGACGGCAGCGACGCGGCCGGCACGGCCGGCGGCACCGCGGGCAACGACACCGTGAGCGCCATTCCCCTGCGCTCGAACGTGAACGGCACCGGCTACGACTTCGGCGAACTGCTCACGCGCATTCCGGTGCGCGTGTTCGTCGACGGCAACAACGACGGCACGCCGCAGGCCGGCGACGCCGGCATTCCCAACGTGGCGCTGCGCCTCACGGGCACGGACGCGGCGGGCAACCCCGTCAGCATCGTCGCGGTGCCTTCGGGCCCGGACGGCAGCTATGAATTCCGCAACGTGCCGCCTTCGGCACCCGGCGGCTACACCATCACCGAGACGCAGCCGGCCAGCTACGCGCCGGGCAAGGCCAATGCCAACGGCCAGCCGGGCACGGCCCAGGGCGGCGGCAACAGCATCACCGGCGTCACGGTGGCCGGCACCAACCCGCCGCGCACGCAGGGCGAGTACTACTTCGGCGAGCTGCTGCCCGCCGGCATTTCGGGACGCGTGTACTACGACCGCGACGGCAGCGGCGCGCAGGGCGCACCGGCCACCGAGCCGGGCCTGGCGGGCGTGACCCTCACGCTCACCGGCACCGACCTCAACGGCCAGCCCGTGACGCGCACCACCACCACCGACGCGAGCGGCGACTACAGCTTCCCGAACCTCGCGCCCGGCAGCTACACCGTGACCGAGACGCGGCCTGCGGGCTACGAGCCCGGCATCACGCGCGCCGGCAACGTCAGCGGCGCCGGCAGCACGCCGGGTTCCGTGCCCACGAGCGGCAGCGGCGTGGCGAACGGCCCCAACGGCTCGAACGCCAATGTGATCCGCAACATCGTGCTCGGCGCGGCAGGCTCGGGCTCGGCGGCCAACAACTTCTCGGCCGTGCGGCCGGCCAGTGTGTCGGGCTATGTGTATGCCGACGTCGCACCGGCCAACGGCACGCGCGACAGCGCCGAGCCCGGCATTGCGGGCACCACGGTGCGCGTCACCGGCACCGACTTCCTGGGCAATGCCGTCGCACGCACGGTGCAGGCCGCCGCCGACGGCCGCTACCTGGCCGACGCGCTGCTGCCCGGCACCTACCAGATCGACGAGACGCAGCCCGACGGCGTGGCCGACGGCCCCGAGTCGCTCGGCACCGTGGGCGGCGCGCCGCGCGGCACGCTGAACCCCGGCAGCGTGAACGACCGCTTCGGCGCGCTCGTGCTCGCGTCGGAAGAAGCGGGCATCGACTACAACTTCGGCGAGCGCGGCGGCCAGATCGCCGGCTGGGTCTATGTCGACGCCAACAACGACGGCATCCGCCAGGCGGGCGAGACCGGCATTTCCGGCGTCACGCTCACGCTCACCGGCCGTTCGGCCAGCGGCCTGGCGGTGAACGCCACCGCCGTCACTGATGCGAACGGCCGCTACGTCTTCACCGGCCTGCTGCCGGCCGACGCCGCGGGCTACACCGTGCGCGAGACGCAGCCCGTCACCTATGCCGACGGGATCGACGCGGTCGGCACGCTCGACGGCGCGGCCAGCGGCACGCTCGGCAACGACGTGCTCTCGGCCATCGCCTACCGCGGCGGCAACGGCGACAACTACAACTTCGGCGAACGCGGCGCATCGATCGCGGGCACTGTCTACAACGATGCCAACCGCAACGGCACGCGCGAGCCGCAGGACCTGCCGATCGCCGGCGTGACCATCACGCTCACCGGCACCGACGCCGCGGGCCAGCCCGTGACGCGCACCGCCGTCACCGGCTCCGACGGCCGCTACGAGCTGACCGGCCTGCCGCTGCCTGGCACCGGCGGCTACACCATCACCGAGACGCAGCCCAGCGGCTACGACGAAGGCATTGCCATTCCCGGCACGCTGGGCGGCTCGGCGCAGGGCACCAACCAGATCCGCGTGAACTTCACCACGCTGGCCACCAACGGCACGGGCTACGACTTCAACGAGCACAGCAACCAGCCCGCCTCGCTGACAGGCACCGTGTGGTTCGACCAGAACCACAACCGCAGCCGCGAAAGCGGCGAAGGCCAGGGCGAGGGCTGGACCGTGGAACTGCTGCGCTGCGCCGACGGCGGCAACGCCTGCGCGGAAACCGCGGCCACCGTGCTCTACACCGTGACCACGGGCGCCAATGGCAGCTACCGCTTCGGCGACCTCACGCCCGGCGAGTACCGCGTGCGCTTCCGCTCGCCCGACGGCCGCACCGTCGGCGGCGTGTGGCCCACCGACGCGGCGCAGAACGGCGCCAGCGGCCCGTACCCCACGCCCGCGGCCAGCGACCCGCGATTCTCGATCAAGGTGCGCGTGAACGCGGGCGCCAACGTGCAGCGGCAGGACCTGCCGTACGA
>Ga0307514_10004996_pt1 | contig 12003 bp, 12 predicted proteins | sample 16_EM_MG_FD_203088 | JGI IMG/M metagenome (GOLD analysis project Ga0307514, IMG submission 203088) | Populus trichocarpa ectomycorrhiza microbial communities from riparian zone in the Pacific Northwest, United States - 16_EM | ecosystem: Host-associated > Plants > Roots > Unclassified | place...
CAAATAATTGAAGGAGGGTGACAAATCCGAACAAAGAAGGGTACAGGGGAGATCGGTCAACAACTGTCAACGAGATCGGCCAGTTTGCTTAAAGATATAGTAATGTGTGATTGTGTTTTTAATAGAGATCGCCGACTTTTTTTCGAGAACAAATCATCCACATCAGATTTCTTTTTTACTGAAAACGATGGGGAAGTGCTGCCATCCGTATCTCCCCTCAAATTCAATGCAGCTTTTTGTATTATTGTATAAACTTTGAGAAAATGAAATATAAGATGTTCTCGTTTGTAAACTCAGACCAATATAGGACTCATACTTGCCACGCGCAGCGCTGGCCTGCTCCAGCTAGTGAATTGAAGGTTGGTCGCCATGTTGAGCACAAATGGGACTTCGCTTACATACACAAGGTGCGCAATTGAAATCTCTACTATTTTGCAGTTTGCTGTAAAGCGTGAAACAATGTAGTAGGAACCAAGAAAGCAAGTGTTCCAAACTCTCACTATGTAACTCAAGTATTGAAGTAACCGAGGAGTTCAGAATGCAGGATCTGGAGCTGCCTTCTCATCTACGGGTTTCACATGTTCCACTGGCAGTCTCAGAGATCCTGGGATTTGCTGTGTGAGGTCTTCTGCTTCCAACACAGTACCTTGCCCTCTCTGCCGTCCCCAACGTTGGACGAGTTTGAAAAAAAACTTTGCAAATCTCGACAATGCTTCTTTGAGGGCGATAGCAGCGTCAGTCAAATTGAACGGCTTTCGGTCGTCGACTAACTGCTTTGAGAGATGGTCTTGTGTCGATTCCTTGGAAAGAAGAGGGTTGACGATATCCCAGGCAGAATCTAGGCCACCGTCGAATCGCGCGGTCTCACATCCACTGGCCAACATCTCATTCCAAAACGTTCTCTTCAGGTTTGCCTCCCGTTTCACTCCAATCTCACTTGCGACTTTCGTCCAAAACGTAGTCACGAGAACGACATTCAGCATTGCTTTCAGGCCGCACAAGTTTTTGAATACCTCGAGATTCTTGTATGCGGATCCGGTCATTCGAGGGTCAGTCATCCGATGCAAATAGAGAATTCCCGCAAGTTTGACGTTCTGCTTGCGCCTAGTACATGTGAACAACGATATATATATCCATGTGGGCGAATGAACTCACAGTTTGACAAGCCAAGCCGCGATAGTGGCTAATATTTCAACATCCGACTTGTTGGTATCACCAAAGCCAGGTGTGTCAACAAAGACAACAGAGAGTCCATCAGAACTTGTAAGTGGGACAGTTTGAATATTGATTGTGGCGGACTCCAACCCATGGCCAATGGTACAACAGTCCCGACCGGCAGCAGCGTTGATGAACTAAGACTCTGAGACTCAGGGTCACAACATACGCGAAACGGTTGCAAGACAGGACTTACGGTACTTTTCCCGACTCCGGTGGAGCCCATGACACTAGGAGATTGAATATTGATGGTTCAGAAAGGAGTCTGAAGGTACTAACAGTATAATCCGTTGAGGCGAAGATTGAGACATGACGAGGGTTGGACAGCAAGGAAGAAGTGGTGGAAGGCTGTATGGGAGACGAATATATTGACCTCTGGAGGACGGTGCAGCAATTCTATGTGACTTCCTTATCCGGGCCACTTGATCGATCCATGAGGCTCAAACGACAACAAAACGTTTTTCGTGTGCTGCCCAGAGAAACCGTTCTCCCAACTTTGGTAAGTATATAATTGCTAAACATTGGTCAGAAGTGGCGATCTGCATTGGCAGTACTCACGATTACCCTCTCGGGACGCACACTGAGTCGTCTCGTATTTCTGTAAATGTTTCTTATTTGCCGTCATCGTACCACTATATATCCTTCCAGGAATATCATACGAATACCCAATTGCAGTGCACTACCACAACATCCGGAACCTATTGCTGCAGAGGAGAATGGTAACATGGAAAAGTCATGGAAAACACTGAATCAGGTAGGTGGTCACTGACGTCGCTGTTAAACAAGAAACACAAGGATCGATGGAGCACTCACCAAACCGAAAAGCAATTTGAGCCGATGGGCGGCTTGCTTCATGGTTTTGGTCAACTTTTTACCCACTTGGGTTTTACCGAACTTCATGCCCTTATCAACCAATTCCATTTGAATCTGAAGATCTCCATCATCAAGTAGCGTCTTGCGTTGGAGAATGTCTTGAAGAATGCTTCGTGCGAACTCAGAATCTCCGTGGAATCGGAGCACTTTGGCGCCCAACTCGATCATTTTATTCCAACAAACGGACCTCATACCTGCCTCGCGTCGTTCGAGAGTCTCCGAGGAAACCAGGTCACATTTCGTAGTCACAAGCACCGTCTTACTCATGGCAGCATTGCCACACATGAGAGAAAACATGTCTAGGTTCCTGCGAGCTGACCCAGTGAGGCGGGGGGTAGTCGCGTCGTGTAAGTAAAGAACCCCACCGAGCTTCATCTTCGTGCGATACCTTAGACAGAAAATTAGACTTCTTCTTGAGTGTGAAAGTTAGATATCACTGACGACTGCGCCAGCCAACCAGCAATCTCTTGCAGAATCGTCGTATCATCTTTGAAGGTGTCATCAAAGCCTGGGGTGTCAAGGAGAACTACGCGGTAGTCTTTGAGGGTTTTAATGCCAAGAAGAACCAGCGGATCGATAACAACAGGAAAAGGTTGGTGAGAATCAGAGATCGCGCCGTGGTTGACTTTCAAGATCTCTCGTCCTAGGGCACAGTTAAGGAACTACACAGGGGATGGTAAACGTTGTGGTCCGAGTGTGAGGGGACGTACCGTGCTTTTCCCAACCCCAGTTATGCCCATAATGCTGATGTCGACATAGGTTATGGTATTTCGTATCAGTAGATGGAGACGCACACGATGACAATGTCTGTGTTCTTTCCGTCTCGTTTGATATCATAATTCATGGCCTCTGCGATGCGTTAAACGTTCTGCTTCGTCAATGGGTGAGTTCTGGATACGTGGCCAATTTTATGCCGCGAAACTCAATCTCCGTATATTTCCACCATGTTGCAACTGCGTTGCATTGAATGCAATTAGTGTGAACTTTGAAGGTGGCTCACGGACTCAAGCTCAAGTCTCACGGCGCTACAAACAAAGAAGAGCACGAGCAACAAACGCATGGCCTTGCACCTCAGGCCTCAGGTGCTGCATCCGCATTGCATTGAACGCAACGGAGATGCAGCGTGGTTGGGAAATATACGGAGATTGAGTCTCGCAGCATAAAACTCTACTGACATTCAACCTATCCAGTAACTCATCGAACGAAGCAAATGCACCAAGGATGAAATTCTCGAAATACGACATACAGGACGGAAAGGACACAGACATTGTCATCGTGTACGTCTCCTACTGATATGACCTGAATAATCTAAATTGACAATTAGCGTTATGGGCCCAACTGGAGCTGGGAAGAGCACGGTGCGCCTCGCGCTCGGACCACAACGTTTTCACTAACGACCCATCCCTGTCGTAGTTTCTTAATTATCTCCTAGGACGAGAGTATATGGAAGTTAGCCACAATCTGAACTCTTGTACTCACGCACCTTGTGCCGTTGTTATGGATTCGCGCCATCTTTATGTTGGAAACCTCCGAAACAAACGCCTAGTGCTCCTTGACACCCCAGGTTTCGATGATACCTTCAGAGACGATGTAACGATTTTGAAAGAGATTGCTAATTGGCTGGAGAACTCGTTAGTGGTACTTTAATTTCACATTCAATGAGACACCTAATTTTCTGTTGAAGGTACCGCAAGAAGACGACACTCGGTGGGGTTCTCTACTTACACGACATGACCGCAGCCCGCCTCACCGGGTCAGCTCGTAGGAACCTAGAGATGTTTTCTGTCCTGTGTGGCGATTCCCTCATGAGTAAGACGGTGCTTGTGACTACGAAATGTGACCTGGTCTCCTCGGAGACTCTCGAACGACGGGAGGCAGGTATGAAATCCGTTTGTTGGAACACAATGATCGTGGCAGGCGCCAAATTGCTCCGATTCCACGGAAATTCCGAATCCGCACAGAACATTCTTGAATACATTCTCCGACGCAATACACTACTTGATGATGGAGGGCTTCAAATTCAAACGGAATTGGTTAATGAGAGGAAACGGGTCCCGGAGACCATGGCAGGTAGCAAGTTACGCTACACCCTCAAGCAGTTCTACGAGATGCAGAAGGAGACTGAGCGTTTGGAGAAGAAATTGGCGGAGAGAGGAGATGGTGAACTGCAAGAACAGCTAGTCGCCACACAAGAAACGATGCTTGTACTCCAGAAGCAGATACGGGATCTACGGATCCCTTTCTCGCGGAAGTTATTCAGGCTCTTCGGTTTTCGTGAGTGCTCCATTAACACTTGTGTTCTTGTTTAATGTTTAAAAACGATGCCATTGACTTCCTAGACAAATCATAACTCATCTCAACGCCTTGGAAATCGTATCGTTTGAATCTGTTCTTCGAGATTTCGGGATGCCTAAGTAGTGTTGCTGAGGTGACAAGTGTTCAATAAAGGTGTTTCCCCCCACACCTTTGGCAGCATATCACCCCAAGATGATTTTTGGTTACTACTATGCTAAACCATGTGTTAATCGCCCTCAGGCCATTGTACTTGACACAATCCACAATTAAGTAATATTTAGAACAGGAAGATGTCAGTGCCGGGTACTGTGCCTGGTTGAGGAATTGTCAGAAAACCGGAGAAGCGCAGCCAAGGAATCCAACCAACGTACCACTTCCGGATGAAATTACGCAACCGCTTCAATATCGGAACACTCAGGGAGTTGAGTTGAAATTTAGTGGTTGAGATCTTCGTCTCAATCTCCACGATCTCAGCTTGAAGTGCGTTCACCGCTATCTCATTTGGTGACTGACCCACTAGCTTGCGAAGTCGGTCAGTCGCCCGTTTCTGGTCTTTGATGAGCTGTTCCAGTTCTTTGGCGAGAGCGAGGGCAACCTTGGTCTCGTTGAGCGATTTGTCGCAGTCGACCATTTCGTCCGAAACTTGTACCCAACGGTGACTGAACTTGTTCTTATTAGTGATGGGTATCGGTTGTTTGGAGAGAAGGCAGTTAACAATCTCCCAAGCTGAGTTGTGGCTCAATTCAAAGCGCTTCATCTCGCATCCGAGTCCATCATTCAACATTTCTTTCCAAAATGTTGTCCTCAGCTCTTCCTCTCTGTTCCTTCCGACATCCCGCGGAATTTGCTCCCAAAACGTAGTCACCAGAACGACATTCGACATTATTTCCATGCCGCATATGTTGGTGAATACGCGCAGATTTTTCAATGTTGACCCACTCATCCTCGGGTTATTGATTCGATGCAAATATAAGATTCCTGACAGTGTTAATTCTTGCCGATACCTTGGCCGCGTTTAGCACATATGTTCGTTGCACGGTGCTAGACCTACCCTTTGACGATCCACTCTGCGATCAAGGCCAAGATCTCCGTATCAGACTTGTACGTATCGTCGAAACCAGGAGTGTCCACGATGACAAGAGGGCCACCTTTGGCCGTGATTACGACCGGTTTGATGTCAGTTGTAAATGATGTCAGGTCGTGGCCAACAGTGCAGCCGTCTTGGCCAGTAAGAGTGTTGATAAACTGCATGCAGTTTAACACACAAGCAAGGTACCGACACAAAAGATCTTACAGTGCTCTTTCCGACTCCGGTGGGGCCCATGACACTAGTTGACGGTAGATTTGAATATTGAGCCCTTGCAGCTAGATAGTAATCACCCACAGGATAACCCGGTCGCCGGCAGAAATGCGCCTGGATGGAGGTGGAGGCATGTCGGGAAAATATCTAATGTCGAGTGTGGTTAAGAGGATCAGTACTAGGGAAACGAAACTAATCAGCGAAACGTGAAGAGGATATCATAGGACAGCATGCACAAGGCATGGTCTGTCATTCGAACCTCAGGCCTTAGGCCTCGTGGCCTGATGAACAGGGTAACGCATGCACGTCGCACCGAAGGCGGCCACCTTGGTCTTGTAGTTTGATAATAGAATATAATCCCCTCGAGTGTAGACGTCTACCCTTGATTTCTCAGTCAAGCGATAATCTCTTGCAACGTTGCTATCCTCTTCATCTAGCAAGCTTCCTTGACTATTTATAGATGCTTCCACTGCTTTGGAAGATCGGCGCCTTGCAATCACCCTTCCAGAAGGCTCGCTGTGACTTTTTCAATTCACGAACATCGTTTCCAAGATTAGCGAGTCACCCCAAGATGCAACTGCGCCACTTTGGCGACATAGGTCTTGAAGGGGAAGGAAATTCCTCATTTTTGAATTCCGAGTCATGCCCACCATGACAGCTGCAACGCGGTCCGGAATCCGTCGTCTTTCGAAATTGCAGTAGTATAGTGCAACCGTTGAGACGTCCTGGCAAATTGAAATCGTCTATCGCACGCAGCAGAACTAGGAGATGAGATGAAACCTGACATTTGGCGAAAGAATCTGAACAAACATATGTCCGAGTAATGTGATACACGTAAATCTCATTTGCAAACCACATATTTAATTCAAAACTGTAGGGATGCCTGCGAGTTTCATCTTGACTGCGATTTCGAATAGATAATCGAGGCACTAGTTGTTGATGAGTTTTCATGAGGGGGTACCCTGCAACGCAATACTTACCTCGGTCTGCGTCTTTGCCTTCTCCCAATCGGCACCTTTCGATATAATTAATGAGACGTAAAGAGTGATCGATGTTTCGTACCCCACACGTAGACTCCATGCCTTCGCACAAGGACTCCTGCAGCGTTCGGGTATTTCAGCATGGCCTCAGCCATACTATCTTTCAGGTCTTCTTCGTTTGGAGTGTTTTCGATGATTGGTATCTCCAGAGTGTCAAGGTAGGACAGAGCTGAACCAGTCCCTCCCAATCGGATACCCTTGATCATCTGCACAGGAAATTTTAGAGTAGCCTTGATAACCAGTATATATATATTACCTCCTGTAGAAATCATCGTAAAAATCGTGGACACGAAGAATATAAATGCAAACCTGATGTGAAATCGTGAACGTAGGTTCCGTCCAGAGAAGGGTGGCCATCACTGCATGTTGCGAGTGAGTATGTATACAACTTCCAGCATCTCGAATTTCGAAAGAGTTCCAGAACAAAGGTGTGCATGCAGATTCCTTTAGATTGAGCCCCGGACGGCGAAGGAAAATCCTGTCAGTATGGGGCGATGGCGACGATGGCTGCGGATAAGGTAAAACAAAAATGTGGCTAAATTCGATGCGCTCCTTCTGCACCCCAGAAGGTGCGATGAACACTTTATCGCTGTTTAACTTGTTAATCAGATTTTTTCTTTCTTTGACCATGAGATTATTTTAAACTGGCGTAAACGTACCCTTGGCGAATGCAGATTCCTCCACCTGTACCTGTTACCCATCCAAGCTAAAGATAAACTATATATCATCAAAAAATTGGGTGCAGATGGTGACTTGCATGATAGAACGAGCGACAGAGTTCTGGGATGAGATTTGCTGGCTGTGGTTCACAAATGAGATAATCTAATCGACAAGATGAGCAGTAATATTACATGCAAAGGATCCGACGAAACCACCAGAGAGTCATTTGTTTGCGACATTGCACCAAGGGGGAAAGATAAGGGAAGATTGAAGTCACGGTTTATCTTTATTCAACATCGCGTCCTGTCACATCACATGGTCTCTTCGACATCGTCACATACCGACCGTGACCGAAATAGCATGAAGCATTACGATGAACCTAGTTCCTCATTGTTGAGAACTCCGCCGCCAATTTCGACCTATCCGAATCTCCAAGGAATACTTACTGTACAATCAACAACTGGGATCAAGACTCGAAGACAATCATCGGAATCAGATTCTCAAGAATGTCTGCGGTGCGTATCTGCAATGTTGTGTATAAGTCTAAGGATTCAACGAATGAGGGCAGAATTCTAACTGCAGGTGATTATCAGGAGACATTGTCTTTGTTTGAATCCTTATGCGTTGTGCAGTTTTCGGGCATTCAAGTTACAAAGGGAGGCAAAGGGAGATAGTGGAGGCTGCATACGCTGGTAAGCCCTTCGGCAAATTTGGGTCACCGGTATAGAATATATCTTTGATAGGCGCCGACGTTCTTGTGGTTGCACCTACTGGAATGGGAAAGGTAGAATCCTTGCCATCTCATAGTCAAATTTCTAAATTATTTGCAGAGCCTGTGCTTTCAGATACCTGCAGTTGCTGATAAGGTTACTATTATTTGATCTACCTTTATGGAAAAGATTGAATGAAACTTATAGCGAGGCTTGTCAGTGGTCGTGTCGCCTCTATTAGGTGAGTTTGCCCTCGGCGTGACGATATTTGCTGATATATCTTGTTCCCGAAATTAGCTCTGATGCAAAATCGTAAGTTGCTTGCAGTTTACAGCATGGGGGATGAACAAATTTTTTGAACAGAGCTTGATAATCTTCGTCTGAAGAAAGTGGAAGTCGTAGCCCTGCATTCGCAGGTCCCATACATTGAAAGAGAACAAGTGCGATGGATTCTCTTTCTGATTCGGTGTCTGACAGTCGCTCAATAATTTTCAGATAAGAAAAAGCCTACAGGAGTATGACACTCAGATTAAACTTCTATATAGTATAAAGTTGCATCGAGGTGATTGCTATTCACTAACGCAACACCATAGCTACTCCCGAGAAGATGTGTAATGAAGAATTTATGCAACTTCTGGACATTGTCTATGATAACCACAACCTGAACCGTCTTATTGTTGATGAGGTATGATACCTAATTTCCCTAGACAAATTGATCTCACTTTTTTAACTATATTATAGGCGCACTGTATCTCTGTGAGCTGGGTTATTGCAATTGCCATCTGGGTTTTCTGAGGTCATCCTTAGGAATGGGGGCATAATTTCCGCGAGGAATATCGCCGACTAGGACGGTTTCGTGACAAGTACCCAGAAGTACCTATTATGGCCTTGACTGCTACAGCTACGAGAGAGTATGAACACTTCATGTCTTATCTATGTTTTGGTTTACTGAAAAATCATCTCTCTTGCTTTTCAGAGTTCAGCGTGATATTATCACGAGTCTAAAACTGGACCAAAATTATCTCTTTGTTGCTTTACATCCTTTCAATCGCTCTAATCTCTATTACGAGGTATGTCCACTTTTTTTTTTGTTTCTGCTATTCGTCAATGTTGTGTCAGGTTCGATACTTGTCAAATCCTCAGCCTTTGAATCAAATGGCAGAAATTTTGGAATACATTATGACAATATACCGTCGCCGGGGACAACCATCCTCAGGAATCATTTACTGCCGTTTTCGCAAGTCATGCGACGAGCTCTCGGCATACCTGCGTGGAAAAGGTTTGAACGCCCGACCGTATCATCGAGGGGTACCGTAAGTCTGAGAGCCTTTGAAATCTGTTTCTTTCACATAAATGTTTGTTGTATATTCCAGATCGGCAACCCTAGAGAAAACTTTGAACAATTGGACCAAGGGGGTCGGGGAAGGTGGTCCTGTTGATGTGGTTTGCATGGTGTTTCTATCGTCCAAACCTCATAATGACTCCAGCTTTGTTTCTTCTGCAGGTTGTCGCAACAATAGCTTTCGGTTTGGGTATTGATAAAGGGGATGTTCGGTAGGTTGAAGGACTCAAATTCGTGATGACAAACTCATCAAAAGCAGGTATATCATACATTATGATCTGCCGAAGAGTTTCGAAGGTATATTATCTGTCATCGCGCGCGTATTGCAATGGAGTCCTTACCAAAACACTTCGAAGGGTACTACCAGGAAACAGGTCGCGCAGGCCGCGATGGTCATGTATGTCGTCAGTTCAGATTCTTATCACAACTGACTTATATTCCCTTCCAGCCGTCAAAGTGCATTCTTTATTATTGTAAGATATTGGGTTGTGTTTCCTGGAGTTCGACGAATATCCGACATTTGCAGCCAGGGAGGACGCTATCAGTGTCAAGAAATTTGTTCGATCGTCAAATCCAGGTCGAACGCGCGGTTTTGATGATGATGATGAACCAACCCCAACTCAGAGAGCATCGGGGAGTCTGGAAACTGTGCGTAACAAGTCTGCTTTATTTACAAATAAACATCACTCATGATCACATACCTAGTTAATCCAGTTTGCTGAAAGTGCAGCTCTTTGTCGTCATGTTGTGAGTGTAATCAACACGACCTTTGAAATAGTTGCAATACTCATTTGGATAAGGCAATATGTCGATATTTTGGCGAGCCCATAGACGACAAAGACAAAAACATTGTTGAAACTTATTGCAATCGTATGTGTGATGTAAGTTTGGGGTACTTCTGCTCCTTGCCCAAATTGAACGGTAATCGGATCTAGGTCTGCAGATACCCGGACAAGACAAAGGCGCGACTCAGCAAGCTTTCCTCCACAGAGGTTGCCATCACCAACGCGTCATTATCTGGGACAACCTCGAATACCACCAAATTTGCTTCTTCCAATACGAGTTGGCAGACTCGCCGAGATCAAGGACGAGCACCGAAAACCCAAAGCTCCTTGGGACAAAAACGTGGAGCAAGCAGTGACACGGTCGCACAAGCAAAAAAGCCCAAGGCGTCGCATGTGTCTGTGCTCGGTGGGTTGTGAGGAAGTAGCTGTCCTCTTAAGGTTAACGACGACGAATTTGACAGTGACAAAACCCTTCAAATCTTCCATTGGTTTGACGAAGGCCTTCCGTCAACCTACTTTTGTGGAACGATCGATCAAAGAAAATCCGTCCCAATCCACAGGGTCATCTGAAACGGATTCATCCTCCCGAGAACTGGCATGCAAACCCGAAGCATCTATTCCCCTGGAACCGAACCGCAATGTTTACCATGAAGATCGAGAATGTGAGTTGGAAGAAACTGGATGCCCTTTATCAACAGGGTTGAAAAGTTATGTCCTTTCTTAGCACCTCTTGTCGACCTGCCTCACGTTGACACCATATGGGAACCTGTGCAATCGGCAAAGGCATCGGTAATGCCATCTTTGACCAAAAAGACAATTACTGATTACTTGATTGAAGTATTCTGATCGTTTGAAGTCGTTAAACGCACTTCGCTCGACTCTTCACAGATCATTGATACTCATTGTCCCTAGAGGTGACATCTGGGCTAAGATATGCAGGAGACCCGTCGAAGATACCAGAAAGTAGGTACATTGACACAGTCTTGACTTCGCATAAATTAACCAGTCCCAATAGGTTCGAAATCATTTTCGGGGTTGCAGTCGAATTGGAATCTTCTGTTCTTCTTCTATCCAGCACAGCGGATGGTTACAAACACCGCATAGAAGTGGTACGGGATAACATCAGAGCTCTGTCCAGTCTCGAGCTATGGGACAGCGACAAACAAGACTTTGAAGCCTCCCAAGAAATTATTCAATGTTTACGCCAGCATTCTTGTGTCGTTGGCAAAGGGTAAGCAGCACGATGGACCTGCTCCCAGAAGGTCTTCATTTTTACCATTTGAGTATTTCCTCTCAAAACCTTGCTGTGCCCAACCCCTTGCAATGCATATTTTTCTAACATGATTGAAAAACTAATCAACATTCTCGCTCGTTTTGATGAATTGTACTGCACCCAGATTTCTGCTTATTAGGAGAATATTAATAGGCGCCAGTTTAGATAAACTTGTGCAGAAAAAATTCAATGGGTGTCGACCAATTTTATTCAGACTAATAATTATTCCCTCTCACTGCTGGCATGGGGTAGACCGGTACAGCTGAGTTTAAATCACTATACCGTTCAGGTTCCACGGTCCTACCTAATAAAGCTTTTGATTTCTGACCGACCCTGAAGAAACTTCACGTGCCTCTGCCATACAAGGCAGTATTCCCACCATTGGCAGCTGTCCCGAATTGGACCGAAGCACACGTCATGTTCCCATCGTAAGTATATGCCCTGTGCTGATGCTCGCGCGCTCGCTGTCCTGGACAGCGAGGTCATCTATTCTACTAATACTATAGTATT
>Ga0307514_10004997_pt1 | contig 12000 bp, 6 predicted proteins | sample 16_EM_MG_FD_203088 | JGI IMG/M metagenome (GOLD analysis project Ga0307514, IMG submission 203088) | Populus trichocarpa ectomycorrhiza microbial communities from riparian zone in the Pacific Northwest, United States - 16_EM | ecosystem: Host-associated > Plants > Roots > Unclassified | place...
ACGGCTGTTATTCCCATTTTTTTTTCAAAAAAAAAAAAACTAAAAGGGATAAGGTTGTATTATACAAACTCATTATACTTTGAATTATAACAATGGAATGATAATATTACCCTTCTCAAAAAAATCATTGGACTAGTTATTAGGGGTAATGTGGTATTTTTACAAGGTTCTTTAGTTATTATTAGATCGATAAGGGATAGCTCAGTCTTTTTATATTTTTAAAGCACAATAAAATGACTAAATTACCCTTATAAGCAAAATTTATTTAACTAGCTTTTAAGAGCTCTTTTCAAATTTTTACTTTTTTAAACCACATTAAAATAACTAAATTACCTTTAAGAGTAAAATTTTTTTAACTCAAGTACAAAAGCTTTTTTGTATTTTCATCTTGGTTACTTAGGTATAATGAAGTTGACTAGGGGGAAATCTGGTATTTTAATAACTATAAAATATCATCTAAAAACAAAAGTGGCTTGCGTGCGCATTGCACGCGCCATTATATTCATTGCTCCATTGTGATCAAGCGGCGCATGCGTCGGATTTAAGCGGCCAAATAAGGCCTTATTTGGCGTCATTCAAATCGTCTCGATGACCCTTTTCTCTTTAGGTGGCAAGTGTAGCTTACTGACCTTTGGATATGCATCAACGACTCTATTCCCCTTGTCTTTTATCTCTCCTCCTTGATTTCCACATGTGACCCCTCTAAACTGTCAAAGCAATCCTTCAATTTGTTTTCTCTTTAGATTCAGTCCCTATTCTTTTGATTACTATTTATTTTATTAAAAAATAATTTATAAAATTAGAATTCTTTTTCAATTTCATCATCCTTTAATTTTTTTCATCCGTAAGATTTGGTATTCGTTCCCTTTATTGCTATTTGTTTTATTTGACATGATTTTTAAAATTGATTTTCTTATGATTTATCCTTCGATTATTTTCCTATCAGATTTAATCCTTATTCTTTTTATTGATACTTGTTTTACTTTATCAAATTTTTAAAATTGATTTTTTTTTTCGATTTCATCTTTCAAAATTAAATTTGTTGGAAATTGAGATACTTGATTGAGCCCGAATCTAGGATTTCACAAGTTGTAAATTTAAGAGATTAACCCAAGTTTAGAATATTCATTTGGGTTTGCTTGTTTTTTTTCTTTTTTTAAAGCTCATATTTTTCCAGTTTCATCCTTTAACATCTATTTAATTGGAGATTGAGTTCTGTTATTTCTTTATTTTCTTTCTATATTATTTCTCAATAGTTTTGAAAATGATTCGGGTTATCTCAAGTCTTTTTATTTGTTGTTATTTGTTAAATTTAGTTTTATTTAAAGAGATTTTATTTTTGAATTAAACTAAATTAATTAATTAAATATAAACACTAGATGCTCAATGATATTTTGTTTTGTTTGGATTTCGAGTCATTGTTCTGGTGGCTTGTGCGGTCTTTTTTGGTATTGTCGTGTAGCCTTTCATAGTGGCGTTAGAACCGACTTGCTGAGTTCTTTCTGGTGGTGGGACAATGTTTGCGACGAAGTGATGATAAGTCTTCAATGAGATTTTCTTTATTCTCTTTATGAATATGATATTGGCGGCTCAATTTTTATAATTAAGTATTGTCAATTTCATTTGTTTGATTTATCTAGTGCCGCTATCTTGTTTTATTATATTATTAAATTAATCGATTTATTGAACCTAATCATGTTAATTAATAAATCAAGTCTTAAATTTTATTTATTTATTTAAAAACACTAGCATTGATTGAGTATTTTTTTATATTAGAAAAGATTTGACTTAGCTCGAGATGTAACACAGTCACCAATCTAGTTATTTTTATAAATAACGTTGTTACTCTGGTGCCTATTATTCTCAAGTTTGTTTGAAATCTTGAGTTTAGCTTCATCAATATTGCGTGAAATCAAATTGGAAAAGAAAAAAAAGGAGGGAGGGGCCATCGTAGATAAAAAGTTGAGTTGTTTTATATAGAAAAATAGCAAAAATGCAGGAAAAGATGCGCCCGTGAAGAAGAAAGAATGAAGGAGGTGGAGAATTTTAGGATCGACATGTATAAACAATGACTAACCTGCAAGACTGCAATCTATCCTGGGCTAGTGGACGTGGTTTCTTAAGTGATTCCTAGGTCTATTACCTAGGTATTCAATTTTTATTATCCTCTCGTTTGTTTTCTCCATGCTTTTTAAGTGATATTTAAATATTTAAAAGTATAATAATAATTAGCTTTTAAAATATTTTTTATTTCAACGTATTAAAACAATCTAAAAATATAAAAGAATTATTTTAATCTAACAAAATTCAAATTTTAATAAAAATACAGATTGAACTACCGGTCAAACACATGTTTAATGACCTTCCATTGTTTTTTATAATTTAAGATATTTTGAACCAACAATGTTTAGGTTTTTTTTATCATTCACCAAAATTTTAAAATTAAATCTTTTCTTTTGCTCTAGCAACATAAAATATAAATTATAATTTTGCTATAAAAATTTTAATTTTTTCCAAATAGTTACTAGATGATTCACAATAATGATAATAATGACGATCCATTTAAAACTATGATTTAATAAATTGCTCAACACTCACCTATCTAGTTTAAGATATTTAATAACTATGATTTAATAAATTGCTCAACACTCATCTATTTATTTATTTGCATCCATTATTTTTAGTTGGTGTAACATTGCTTTCATAAATTACAGCAGTAACTTTCAATATTGACCTGTCGAACGACGGTCGTTTTATATGTACTCGAGAAACTTCTCACACGATTATTAGTGAGTTGTTTTTAATTTTCATCTCAATACTCTTATTGTTTGAAGAAAATTACACGTTGAAGTAATTCTTGAGTTTTTCCACGCATTTTCTTTTCAATTTCCCTCCCTCTAGCCCTTTCAATTCTATTCTTTTCAAAACATGTTTTTGTTTTATTTTCCTATATATATATATTAAATAATCTCCATAATTATATGTCATCTAATAAGACGTTGATTTCTGTTTAATAATTAGGAAAGTTAGCAAACCCTCAACTATTGACAAATTGGACGGAGAAACATAAAATATAGAAAATTATGCATCCAATTTTACAATATGAGGGTGTGGACAATAAGGAATGTATTGGAACGGGATTAATTAATACATTGTATTGGTCAACGTTTTAGAAATATATAGGAGTACACCAGCTACGTGTGGAAGTTAAGCTTATAATTTATTATTTTTTTTTTTTTTAGTTTAACGTGAGTTTCCGGGCCAGTTTGCGCGCAGCTCGACTAATCTCACGGGCCCTGAAGTTAACGACCATGTAAGTCTCCAGTGGCCATCATATGAGCAACCACAAGGTTTGAACCTGAGATCACAGAGGGAGTAAATATCTTAATCCCAAGTTCTTATCACTGGACCACCATCTAGATAGTTAAGTTAAGTTTATAATTCTTTCTACAGGTGAGAGGTTGGTGACGGCAGGGATGACAAAGGATTAGCTAAGAGGTAGATTTTGTCTGCTCATCGCCAATCTGAAATATTTAAATCCATTATCCATCCCCACCTAGCTCCCGTCCAGTTGGATTGAATTGGATGAAGGAATTTCTCTACTTGGTGGATGCACGATCTGATCTAGTTTTTTTATTTGATTTATAAAAGCATGAAATTTAAGTTTAAAGAACAAAGTCAACAAACCATATCCATATCCATATCCATATCCATAAATCATAAAATCATAAAATTATAATCTAAATTTCAAATCATTATCAACATGTTTGGAAACATTTTTTTTTTTAGTTTAACGTGGGTGTCCGAGTCAGCTTGCGCGCACCTCGACTAATCCCACGGGCCCTGAAGTTAACGACCATGTAAGCCTCCAGTGGTCATCATATGAGCAACCACAAGGCTCGAACCTGAGACCACAGAAGGAGCAAACCTCTTGGTCCCAAGCTCTTACCACTGGGCCACCACCTAGATGATTTGTTTGGAAACATCTTAATTGTACTAATTGAATTCAATTTTAAAAAAAAAAATCACAAAAATAAATAAGAAATCAACACCTTTTATTTACAATTTAAAAATAAATTAAAATTAATTTCTCAAAATATTTATCTAGGCCTCTCTCTTTTTAAAGGCTTTTTAAAAATTAAAATGAAAATAATATATAAAATAAAATAAATTGAATTTTATATCTTTTAAACACGTGAATTTAAATTATATATTATAATTGAATTTAATTACAATAAAGAATTGATTACAAGCAACATGTAAAAAAAAATAAAAGTATTTTATAAAAAATAAAACAAAAATTTATATTTAATAGGATTAATTACACGAGCCTGTTATAGTTTTGTCTTGTATTTTGTTTGCCTTCATACTATCAAAAATTATAATCAACCTAAAATTTCAAATCAAATAAAATGAAGGACAAAGAGTACCCTCTCCACGCCAAGCCACTGGCTAACTCCATGATTTGTTTAGATTTTGAAGTCACAACCGTTCCCTTAAGAAAAGATTGACGTTGCAATTTGTCGTAATTTTTCTAGTAATTAATATCTAACAGGGGCAGTAATATTAATTGATTGCTACTCCAGTGTCCAAATTAGTAATTACCCAGCAAATGTTATCTTTGTCTGCTAAAGTTTTTCTTTCACCAATTTCTAGAACAAGAGAATCTCCGACAAGAGAACTTCTAGAAAAGAAATCGATGAACTCTTTGAAGTAATCAACATATTTGTTGCAGCTGACATTTCAGTGGGCATTCAAGGGTTTGGCCTTGAAGAAGTACCAAGCCTCCTTCTATCAACAGACTGGGTCTTTTAGACGTAGAGAGAAAGAACTGGTGGTTGTTGTCGATGGTGTGTGTGTAAAGGTCCATCTTTTCTTTTCCTTCATCCAACATGCTGAAAATCTCTATTCAGCTAAGAATCTAGCCACCCAAGATTCTTACTGTCCTGGTCATCAACACCAAAAAAATTCCCAAAACATTGGATTGAAATTGAGAGAAGAAAAACTTGATTTTCTGGAGAAAAGAAAAAAAAACCCTCGATTACATCGAGATAACCCCAATTACTCTAATCCTCTCTCCACCAAAACATGCCTTAACATGCAACAACCCTCTCTCCCTTTCCACCAAAACATCTTTGGATCTTCATAGATGATAGCATATGAAAGAGGAGAAGAGTTCATAACAACAACAAACCTTTCTTGAACATGACTTGTGATTTAGGATTTGGATCTTAAACAATTTATGTGTTTAAGGTTTAGTCCCCGATCTCCAAACTCAGCGAGCACGGAGTACTGATCTTTGCAAGTATATACCTTGAATTATCAATGGTGGCTGTGATGGCTAGACGATGGTCGTCGGCACATAGAAAGAAAAAAGAAAAGAGGTGGAGGGGATTATTTTGTCATGGCTTCGGTTATTTCTTGTGGGCTTACTGAAAATTGAAAAGAAAAGGGAAGAAGAAGAAGTTAGCCAATGGTGGCTAGTTTTTTTTTTAATTTGATGGAAAAGTTGAGATGTTTAATATAAGAGTTTTTTTTAATTATTAAATAAAAATAATAATAATTTTGTAATTAATTCAATATTTATATTGATTTTTATTTTGGTGAGATGTAAAATATTATGAATTTATAAACCTAAGGATTTAAAATATAATTTTTGAAAGAATAAAGGTAAGCTGGGGGTAAGTCAAAATCATGAGCAAATTATAGAAAGCTCCGTGTAATTATCTTGAAAAATAAAATAACAACTCCATAAAATAAAAATTAGGTTAAAAAACTAAATGGATTCCGATTGAACCAATAAAGAAATTAACCCATAATTGTCCTCTACTTTCTGACCGTATACTTCGCATCGGTAAGGAACCAACGCAGGCGGGTTCCGTATTAAAGGAGCGTAGAAGGTCACGTTGTTTTACTAGTCGTTTTGGGTTAGGTGGACCGTTCGTCAAAAACGGCTACAATATTGAACAGAAGAAACGCCCCTCCTTCGGTGTTGCTTCTAGCGAACTTACTCGTTACTCCTATAAAAAGCCCTCCCATGTCCCTCAGTTTCCATCAACAATTGTTTCAGCTGCGAAAACCAAGCATTAAAGCGCGCACACAGTTGCTTTTACACGCCTAGAAGCTCTTGAATCTTTAGCGATTTTCTTCAGTATGGACAAGGGTCACAAGGCTTCTCGCACTATAGAAATCACTATCTTATCAGCAGAAAACCTAAGCCTCGATCGCAAATCCGTGAAGAAGAATGCATACGTTATTGCTAGAATCGACCCTATTAACTATGGATCAACTAAAGCTGATTTTGAAGGAGGCTGTAACCCTTCATGGAACGAGAAGCTTACCCTAGACATGCCATTTCAGACTCGTTTTATAACCCTTGAAGTGAAATGCAAGACTAGCTCAGGTGATAGAGTTGTTGGCACAGCAAGCCTTCCAATTTCTGACATATCGGGTGATTATACACCGGAGAGTTACTTACATTTCTTGAGTTACCGGTTAAGGGATTCCAGAGGTGAGAAGAATGGTATTATTAATGTCTCGGCAAGAGTTAAGGTGCAGGTAGAGTCCATGAGTCCGGCAGTGACAAAGAATCCGATGAGGAATGGGTGCTCATCGTCGTGGCAGCAGCCTACGCTGGGGGTGCCTGCTGGTCACCAGAAGAGATATTACGGTGGAGTTGTGACTGGGGTTCCTGTTTGGAGTTAATTTTAATTTTCTAGTGGTTTTTAGAGGCTTTTTGTTTTATTGAATTTGGAGCGTTGTTAATTATTTGACTGATCGATCCCAATTTAATCATTAATGCTATAATTTTATTGAATTGAGCATAAAAGGGTTTTACGAATGATTTAACCTCGTGTGGTTTAATGTACTTAGCTTCGTTTATGTTACCTGTTAACTAGTTTTGTTAACTTAAAATATCCTATCATTTTGTCGTGATGTCTTTGAACATTACTGTAAGTATAATAAATTCTATCTCTTACTTTTTACAAACTACCATATTTAACCGACGAAAATTATTTTAATATAAAAATTAAATTAATATAAAATTCAAATATTTAAAAATCAATTATCTTAGTATAAAAATCAAATATTTATTATAAATTTATACGTTTAAATACAAAGAAACTAGAATATAAGCGATGCTAGAGGAGGAGTTGGAGGCTGGTCGTCTCCGAAACCGTGAGACCAATAAAATGATACACATGTACCACCCATCTATGATCTCATATCTATGGATTTTTCATAATCCGCAGAGAGTCATTCATATTTTTCATTGAAATGGGTAATACGTTCTTGTACTCCTTGATCTAACAAGGCCACGAATTCCGGATAATTAGTGCTCAGGACCTATTGCAAACACTCAACGGTTGAAACACTACGGGTCATCCACAAGTTCTCGGTCGTAGTGTTAAAAAGCTCGTACACCCGATTTTTATTGGGGCTACCGGATGATCCTGCCTCCAACTACAAATCCAAATCGATATCCGGGTGGGTCGAAAGTTCGTCTTCGTATCTCTCCTTCAACTGGTTGTTATATATCTCATGGAAATAAAAAATAAAACCATCAAATTCAAGTAAATAATAACTTAATAAAAAAGATTGAAAACCAACATACCACAAAGTGTTGAACTCGGCTATCGATGAACTGTTGGATCCCTTTTTGGCGGTCATCACTCTGCACGTGCGTTTCCACAAAAAGATTTTTTGGGTTTGGCTTATGTCCAAGAGTCGTAACCTGCAAGATAAAAATGTTATCAGTTAAATATATTTATAAGAAAAAAACAAGAAATTAAAAAATTGATGTAATTAAAAAAATCTTACCATCTGTCTTGCATGCAAAACGAACAGAACGGAGTCATTAGTGTGTGTAGTAACAGAACCTTGAATTTGTTGGCTCCAATTCCCCGCACCAGACCATGACCATCACGTGAAATGCTTGGACGTCACGTGCTGAATGTATTCTGTCCATATAGCCTTTGAGATGTATGGCGACCTGAAATCCTTTCAAATCGCCGTGTCATTCCAGCCTGGTAGATCGCTTTCCTTCCTATATTTTTTAGATTTTTTTTGTGTCTCATACCAAAAATCACGCAATCTATATAGTACAAACGAATTATCTATCAGTAAATGACAAATAAAATTTTAATATAAGGAATAAAAAAATTATCATGATTTGATGTTATCTAGTTGCAACGTGATTTTTCCAAATCCTAAGTTGATAATTCAACATATGTTTCAACAATTTACAAACAAATATAATTTTACAAAATCTGAAAGAAATCCTAACATGTACAAATCATAAATCCATACAACAAGTTTGTTTAAGAAAAAAACAATAAAACAAGTAAACGCTCAAATAAAAAACATATACTACAAAAATTATGCAAAAAAAATAACATTTTAAAATTGTGTTCAAATTAAAAAAAAAAAAAAAGGTAGATTTGTTCGCTTAATGTGGAGAATCCTCAATAAAATTTGAATCGAAACTCGGATGCTGACAAACAAAGTATTGTGGTGCTAGAAAAGTTATGAGAGGTTGAGTCGTATTGAGATTGAGGGGGGTGACTGTTTGTTGCAGAAAAAATAAACAAGAAAGAAGTACAAATAGGACAGAGGGAGAGGAGGGTCGAGCGGCAGATCATAAATTTAATATTACCGACGGATAGACCGACAGAATTATTCTGATGATAACTCTATCAGCAATTCTGTTGGTAGAAATGTCATGTCACCGTACGGTTTACTTTCTTCAATCTCACTATAATATTGTCCGTAATGTTGTCGATATATACCGATGAAAGTTTTATGTCGGGATATTCACGAACGAATTTTACTGTCGAGTTAATCATGTTGGTAACTTCATTTACAAAACTTATATGTCATCGTACTGTTTGTATTTTTTTATTCTTTCTTTTTCTTATTGTATTCCCTCGGTGTATACTATGCGAATATTTTCGCCGGTCAGTAATTTTCACAGTAATAAACCTTACCAAGAGAAAAAGAAAAGAAAAAAGAAAAAGGGTGGACGTGGCCAAACTGGTTTTCATCTTTCTATTTATTTATAATTTATGAATAAGGATTTACTTGATTGATTTAGTCCATCTTAGACCATTGTTTTTGCGTTTTGCATGAATCATGTTCGTTGCCTGCAAAATAAAACAAGTGGAACAGCACAAAATATATGACCGAAGAGGAAAAGACCAGGTGGCTGCCACGTTTGGTAGAGATCCCTTGACACAAGCGAGATCTGATCTTTGCCGGCTATAATAAAGGCGCCGCCAATAACGCTGCAACTGGTCTAGAAGCTCCCACCGAACACCTTTTTGTCATGTTGTAGGAAAAATCGTAATGGTCGTTCCTAATACTGGTTTTAGCACTTGATTTGAGTTGTCGGCTCAACAAATCAAATGCGGTGGACAAGCAAATACAAAATTCTATATTTTTAATGATGTAGGTAGTGGTTCAGTGATAAAAATTTGAGATTAAAAGATTTGTTTTTTTATGGTCTCAGGTTCGAACCATGTGGTTGCTCATATGATGGTCACTGGAGGCTTACATGATCGTTAACTTCAGGGCCCGTGGGATTAGTCGAGGTGCGCGCAAGCTGGCCCGGACACCCACGTTAAACTAAAAAAAAAATCTATTAATCTACACATTATCCAGAATAAATAATCTTAGATTATTTAATTTCTAAAGAAAGAATTTCATTTTTAGAAAAAATATTATTTTCTTATCAAAACATTTCATTTTTATTTTGATAAAAAATATGTATTTTTTTATAAATAGCATGATTTTTTAAATAAAACTCTTAACACAATCAAAATAAATATTATATGACTCTTTATTCATGATTTTTTTCTAGTAAAAATATATTTTTATAAGAATAATACTTTTTTAAATAAAACTTAGTATTATATGAAAAAAAATGTCAATTGAAAAACATTTTTTTGTTGTAATTACTATAGCTCAACTATATAATTAAAAAAATAAACAATGATTACTGTTTTAAAACTACATAAAAATTAACATAAGTAAATAAAAATAAATAAATTTTTATTAGATATTTATGAACAATTTTTAAAAAAATATTATGTATATTAGAGTCATATAATTGTTTTTACAAATTAATTGACAATGTTACTATAAAAATTTCAAATCTTATTTGAAAAGCAAGGCATAATTGGTTGATTTTTTAGATTTTATTATAATAATATTAATTAAAAATTATTTTATTTTAAAATAAAATAAATAAAGTGGGGTCAGGCTGTATGCTTAACCTTTAAAAAAAATCTCAAATACCATTTTTTTTTTAAAAAATAAAATAAAAATAGCAGACAATATGCTGGCCGGCGCATATTTCTTTTTAAAAGAAATATAGGCGACAACGTGTTGCCTACCTGGATAGACAATTTTTTAACCAACGGACTTATTTTCAGAGAATGAAAAATTAAGTTAAAGTTTTTAAAAGGCTGTCATTAAATTAACAATTGACGATGCCCTATGCTTCTCATTGAAAATAAATCAATTACAATTTATAATGAATAGAAACATCAAAGATATCGAATAGAGATTTTAATTAGATCAAATTAAACCGAAGGTGGTTTAATGGCAGATCGGTGAAGAAAAACACCTACGTTGTTCGAACGGCCCCTCTGAACTGTCGCGAAACAACAACCGGCACGGAGGAGGAAGCTATCCTTCATGGGACCAAAAACTTGTTCTAGACATGTCAATACGAGAAATCTTTATAACCCTAGAAGGGCGTTGCAGGATCTTTGACTGTGAATGATTTCATGGGATCGAGAGCATTTACCAGAGGGTCATTTCATCCTTTTGAGTTATAGATTGAAGGTCCCAAAAGGGTTTGATCAGAACGGTATCATTAATGTTTCGGTGAGACTAAGAGTGCCGGAATATTTGGCATTGTGCCTGAAAACAAATGTTCAACATCACAACCTGCGTAAGTCGGCGCTGCCGGTACTGGATGGAAAGAATTATGTATGATGCGGTTGTGAACGGTATTCCTGTTTGGAATGCTAAATTTACGTAATTGTTTTAGTGGGCAGCAGAAGATGTCTGTATGCAAACAAAAATTCTTAAGAAATTTATAAAATTTGTTATTTATAAGTTTATGACTTTGTTGTATCTTAAATATATATTACTTTAATCCTATAATAAATATAATAAAAGCAATTAATATTTTAAATATGATGATCTTCGCGTCTCAATCTGTTTGCTATACACACTTCGATCCACTTATATAACAAATCAAGTTTATAAATGTTAAATAGTGATAATTGCGATATTGTGTACGAGGCATTGACATATCCTTGAAATCTAACAAGATCATTAGCATTAATTTGTTGCAAACGAATGATCTAGATTGAGTTAAAAACAACCCATTTTAATTATTTAAAACATGAGAGAATTCAAATTCACACACACACACACGTGTGTGAATTTGAATTCTCTCATGTTTTAAATAATTAAAATGTATGTATGTATATATGGCAAGCCCAGTAAGCATGTAAGGCACCGCGGGAGTGACAGACGTGTATAATGAGGTTTGAATCCTGGTGCAGAGGAAGGGAACAAGTCCCTTCCACTGCTGGGCCACAACCTCAAGTGTAGGGATTACACTACCAGAAATTCGCTAAATATCAACGGATTTACCGACGGAATATTTTCTGTCGGTATTTTGAGGTCGAAATTACCGACGGCCACTTTCCGTCTGTAATTTAGTCGGTAAAAACCGACGAAAACCTTTCCGTCTGTAATTCAGTCGGTAAATACCGACGGAAATTTTCCGTCGGTATTTACCGAATGAATTACGGACGGAAAAGTTTCCGAATTTAAAAAAAAAGCGGGTCGCTGACGTGGAGGTTTTGGCGGGTTATTGTTTTCCGACGGAATCACCGACGGATTCAAAACCACAGCCCGTACAGTGCCCGTACAGTGATGTGACCAGTTTGCCGTTTAAATTGCCGACGGAATCACCGAGGG
>Ga0307514_10004998_pt1 | contig 12000 bp, 4 predicted proteins | sample 16_EM_MG_FD_203088 | JGI IMG/M metagenome (GOLD analysis project Ga0307514, IMG submission 203088) | Populus trichocarpa ectomycorrhiza microbial communities from riparian zone in the Pacific Northwest, United States - 16_EM | ecosystem: Host-associated > Plants > Roots > Unclassified | place...
GCTTGGTCTGGTAGCGCGCACCCAGGTCAAACAGCTTGTAGCTGCCCAGCATATGGGTGTTGCTGCTTTCCAGCGCCTGTTTGCCCACGTAGCGCACGCCGCCGGACAGCACCACGCCGGTCACCTGCGGCAGCTTGTATTCGAGCTGCAGGCTGGCGCTGACGTTGGCCACATTGGCGGCACGTTTGCCGTTCACCGTCGTGTCGTCGCTGTGGTTGCGGCTGTTCATCAGCACCGTGCTGGCCATCACGGCCCAGTTGCGCCCCAGCTCCGTGCGGCCGGACAGGTCCAGGCCCTGGTAGACCAGGCCACCCTCCTGCACATACACATTGCTGCTGTTGGTATATTCCAGGCCGCGTTCGATGCGGAACAAGGCTGCCTCGCCCGACCAGCCCTGGCCCTGCTTCTTGACGCCGATTTCGTACTGCTTGCTCTTGAGCGGGCCGAAGGTGGTGTTGGCATTGTCCGCGGTGATCGGCGCCGTGCCGCCCTGCTCCAGCGACTCGACATAACTGCCGTAGTAGGACACCGAGGGATCCTGTTTCCAGATCAGGGCCAAGGTGGGCGACAGCGCGGTCTTGGCGTAGTTCGCCGACAGGGAACCATCGGTGTCGTAGTTGTAGGTGTTCTGCCGGTAGTTGCTGTGGCGCAGACCGAGGATGGTGCTCCACTGCGGCGTCCACTGGATGGTGTCGCTGGCGAAGATGCCGACGTCGCGGGTGTCGGAAGCCTTGCCCAGGACCTTGTCCACCGCATTGCCCGGGTTGGCCAGCACCACGGTGTTGTACAGGTTGCTCGTGCCCAGGGTGTCGTCGCCGAAGTTGACGCCGTTGAGGCGTTCGCCGCGCTGGATGTCGCTGCCGAAGGTCAGCTCGTGCCCGATCGCGCCGGTGCGCAGCTTGCCGGTGAAGATCAGGTTGGCCGCATCGGTGTTTTGCTTGCTGTACCAGCGAAACAGGTCGTCGGTGTAGTTGCCCGCGTTGTCGGTGACCGTCAGGAAGCTGTCGTAGTTGGTGCGCTGTTGGCGCATGCCGCGGTAGCCCAGGCTCATGTCCCAGTTCTCGGCGAAGTTCCAGTGCAGCTCGGTGCCGACGGTGGCCAGGTTGGTCTGGTGGTAGCTGAAGTCCTGGCTCAGCCGCTGGCTGCCGCTCACCGGCGTGGGCGTATCCACACCGTCGGCCAGCGAGATGGCAAACAGCGAACCATTGACCTTGCGCTTCTGGTACAGGCCGTCGATGGACCATTGCAGGGTCGGCGTCAGGCGCACATCGAAGGCCGCCGAGACCGAGTCGCGCTTGATCGGCGCGTCCAGATAGGTATTGCCGCCTTCATGCACCGCGTTCACGCGCAAGCCCATGCGCTGGTCTTCGCCAAAGCGCCGGCTGATGTCGGCATGCACCAGATACTGGGACGCGGTGCCGTAGCCGAACTTCACCGTCGACACCGGCTCGGTGCCGGCGCGCTTGGTCTGGTAGTTGGCGATGCCGCCCGGCGTGCTGAAGCCGTACATGAAGCCCGACAGGCCCTTGAGCAGGCTGATCTGCTCGAAATGCTCCAGCGGCAGGTCCGCATTCCACACCACCGCGTTCAGGCCGTTGATCTTGATGCCGTTCAACATGTCCAGCGGCAGGCCACGGATGGCGATCTGCGAATTCTCGCCCGAGATGCTGTTGTTCAGGGCGGTCACGGCGGCGTCGGCCTTGAAGGCGTCGGCGAGTGTGCTGGCCTGCTGGTTGGCGATGAATACCTGGGTGGCCACGCTGGTGGAAAACGGCGTGTCCAGTACCTCCTTGGTGCCCAGGGCCCCCTCGCTGGCCACGGACGCACGATAGCTGGGTATCGCGCTCTCCCCCTCTTGCCGCGAGGTCACGCGCACCGTCGGCAGTGTCGCGTCCTGCGCATGCAGCGACGCGGACAAGCCCAGCAAAGCCAGGGCCAAAGGTGTCAACCGCGCACGGCAAATGCGTCGGCGGCCATCAAAAACGGGGTCCATGTTTCTACTTCTCCTGATCAAATGAAAAACAACAACAAAAAAATGAGTGCCTGAAGCAGGCACTCAAGGTCAAAAAAGGGATTGAAAAAATGCCGGGTCAGACCGCCACCGAAAACCTGGGTTTCAAGAGGTCCTGCCGGTGGCGAGAGCCTGGCCCGTCGGCCAGCAGCGCGTCGAGGATCTCGACCGAGCGCACCGCCAGCACGGACAACAAGGTATCGCTCAGCCCGTGGCTGTCTTCACAGCAGCCCTGCAGGTAGATGCGCGGCAGAAAAGCTTCCCCGGTGCGCAAGCGGTAGTCGCGCGCCACGGCATAACCGTCGATATGTTCGGCCACGGCGGCCAGCAGGCGCTTGTGGTCGTCGCGCCGATAACCGGTGGCCAGCACCACGGCATCGAACTCCGCATGCGCCTGCGCGCCGCCGGCTGACTGGCGCAAGGCCAGGTCGATGCCGCCGGCCGTCGCGCGCACTTCGGTGACTTCCTTGCCCGGCCACAGCTGATGGCGCTGCACGCCACACACCCGCTGCTCGTACAGCAGCCGGTAGATGCGCTCGATCAGGTCCAGGTCGACCACCGAATAATTGGTGCTGCGAAAACGTTGCAGCGTGGCGCGCCGCAGGTCGTGCGGCTGGTTGTAGATCAGGTCGGTGAACTGCGGATGGAAGATCTCGTTCACGAACGGACTGTCGTCGGCCGGCAGCAGCATCTCGCCGCGCGGGATCAGCGTGACCGCCGCTTCGCCAAAACGGCCGATCAGGTCCAGGTACACCTCGGCCGCGCTCTGGGCGCCGCCGATCACCGCGATGCGCCGGGGCACGCCCTGGCTTTTGACCAGGGCGTCCAGCCGCTCCAGATAGTGCGCGGAATGGAACACGCGGGCATCGCGCAGTCCGTCGAAGGCCGCGGGCACGGCCGGCACGCCGCCAATGCCGAACACCAGGTTGCGCGTCAGCCGGGCCTGCATGCGGCCGTCGGCGCCGCGTGAATGCACGCGCAGGCGGGTGACCTGGCTGCCTTCGCGCACCGGCTCGAGCTCCACCACTTCTTCGCCGTAGTGGCAGCAATGGTCGAAATGGCCGGCGACCCATTGCAGATAGTCGTTGTATTCGATGCGCGACGGGAAAAAGCTCTTCAGGTTGATGAACTCCTTGAGCCGCCCCTTCTTGTGCAGATAGTTGATGAAGGTATAACGGCTGGTGGGGTCGCGCAGCGTCGCCAGGTCCTTCAAAAAGGAGACCTGCATGTCGCTGCCTTCCAGCAGCATGCTGCCGTGCCAGACGAACCCCGGCTTCTTCTCGATGAAGCAGCAGTTCACATTCTTTTGGCGCGGCTGAACGGATTCCTCCATCGCCAAGGCAATCGCCAGGTTCGAAGGACCAAAACCAACACCGATAAAGTCGTGTTCGACGGCAAAAATACCCATGCTCACCCTTTGTCCCAAATAGGAAGATATGCGCGTGCAGGCTGCACGCAGCTTGCTGCCGCTAGCGGATACATGGACATGACGAATGGCGTTTGAAAATTTTTAACGCCGGATGCAAAAACTGGTTTGCATCGGTTCGCGCGCTGCGGCCTCAAGCCGGCGCGGCCGGGTCGTGCAGGCCTTGCAGCCAGCGCCCCTGGGCATGCACCTCGCGCTCCAGCACCAGCAAGGCGGCGCGCTTGTGCGGAAAGTCGAACTGGCGCAGATAGGCAAAACCGTACTGCTGCAAATAGCCGATCATGCGTTGGTTGTCGGCACGCGGCTCGCACACCACGGCCTGGGTGCGCGGATCGTCCAGCATCAGGTAGTGCAGCAGCGAGGGCAGCCAGGCGGCCACGAACTGCGGCCCCCGGGCCCAGTCCTCGCCCACCAGCATGTGGATGCCGCGGTCGTGATCGCCTGCCGGGTAGAACGGCGCGATGCGGTCCTCCTTGGCCCAATAGGCCTCGAAGTAGGCAAACGGCTTGCCGTCCAGGCAGCCCACCAGCGGGTGCACATGCGGGTCGGCCAGGGCGTTGGCGATGAAGGCCCGGTGTTTTGCCAGATCGCCCTGCTCCTCCCAGAACCGGGCCACGCGTGGATGGTTCATCCAGGCATGGAAGGCAGGCAGATCGGCCTCGGCGTCCAGGGTGCGCAAGCTCAGGGTCTGGCCCAGCCATGGGATGAACCGGCGGTAGACGGTGCCGGCCGGCTGCGGCGGGCGCCGCGGGTGGCGCGTGCCGTGGCTTATCACATAGGCCAGCGGATAAGCTGCGCTGTGCCCACCCGGCAACGTCCCCTGCAGCAGGGTATGGATGCTCTCGCCGCCGTCCAGCGTAAATAAGTGTTCAGAATTGCTGCTCTCTTGCATGATTTTCCTTGTGAGGTTTCAAGCCAACGCCATGCTGGCGCTGGGACTGCGTTGCCCCAGCGCCGCAGCGAGATCGGCCATGGTTTGGTAAGTAAACAGGTCCGCCAAGCGCAGCGCCAGGCCTTGCTGCCGGGCCCGGGCCTGCACCTGCAGGCAATGCAGCGAACTGCCGCCCAGGGAGAAGAAGTTGTCGCCTGGCGCCAGTTGGGCCAGGCCCAGCACCTCGGCCGCGATGGCGCACAGCCGGGCTTCCAAGTCGGCATGCCTGGGCCCACTCAAGGGCGGGGGCGTTGCCGGCCTTGCCAAGTACGGTGTGGCCACCGTGCCCAGGCAGGTGGCCAAGGCCTGGTCCGGCGCCGTCACCAGGCAAGTCAACAGGTGCGGATAGTCTTCCCACAGCGTCCGCGCGAAGCCGGCATCCACCCGCTCCAGCGCATACGAAAATGCGCCGCGCACCTGGCCGTCCGCGGCCTCGGCGATGTCCAGCTCCAGGTCGAACACCAGGCTGCGCCGCGCCACCGGGAAGTCGTCCATGCGCAGGCCGGGCAAGCTCCGCAGGCTCTCGGTGCGTGGACGCAGATAGTTGTACAGCACCTGGAACAAGGGGTTGCGCCCCGGTGTGCGTGCAACGCGCAAGGCCTGCACCAGTTGGGCAAATGGCAGGTCCGCATGAGCCTGGGCACCGAGCAGGCGGTCCTTCACGGCTGACGCCAGCGCGACGAAGCTTTGCGTCGCGTCGATACGCGCGCGCAGCGGCTGGGCGTTGAGGAACAGGCCGACCAGGCCTTCGGTTTCCACCCGGCGGCGCGTGGACGACAAGATGCCGATGCAATGGTCAGCCTGCCCGCTATGCCGGTACAACAAGGCGTGGAAGGCCGCTTGCAAAAGCATGGACAGGCTCAGGCCGCAGCGCTGGGCCAGGCTGCGCGCCTGCTCCACCAGCCCGGTGTCCAGCGCGAACAGCAATTGCTCGCCGCGCAGGCTGGGCCGTGCCGGTGCTTGTGCTGGCATGGGCAGGTGCAGCGGCTTGCAGCCATCGAGCTGCTCGCGCCAGTAGGCCAGGTCGGCTGCATGCTGATGCTCGGGCCGCTGTTGCCAGACGCAGTAGTCCGCATGGTCGATCGCCAGCGGCGCAAACACCGCCGCAAGGCCTTCCGCCTGGGCGCGGTAGGTCGCCATCAGCTCGTCGAAGATCAAACCCATGGACCAGCCGTCGGCCACGATGTGGTGCACGCTCAGTAGCAGCACATGCGCTTCGGCGCCCAGGCGCAGCAGGCTTGCGCGCAGCAGCGGCCCTTGCGCCAGGTCGAAAGGCTGCAGGGATTCGGCCTCGGCAAGGCGCTGCGCTTCGGCTTCGCGCACGGCGGCGGGCCAGTGCGACAAATCCACCACGGGTAACACCATAGGTGCCGGTGGGGCAATGACTTGCTGCGGCCGGCCATCCCGGTCGGCGCGAAAGCGGCTGCGCAGCACGGCGTGCCGCGCCACCAGCGCATTCAGGCCGGACTGCAAAAACGCCTGCTGCAGCACGCCCGTGCAGCGCAGCGCGCTGAAGATGTTGTAGCCGGTATCGGCGGGCTCGCTGCGCCACAGGAACCACAGCGCCTGCTGTGCATCGGACAAGGGCACGAGGCCATCGGGGGCATCGGTGGTTCGGCGTGGGATCGGCGCCAGCGCCGCCGTTGGGCTGCACTCGGTGTCCAGGCGCTGCGCCAGCTCGCCGAGCACCGGTGTCTCGAACAGGGTTTTGAGCGGCACCGCCAAACCCATGCGCAACTGCACCCGGGCACAAACCTGGGTGGCCAGCAGGGAATGCCCGCCGAGCGCGAAGAAGTGGTCGTCCAGCCCGACGCGAGAGAGCCCCAGCACCTCGGCCCAGATCGCCGCCAGCTGCTGTTGCGTGGCCGTGTGCGGCGCCTGGTAGGCGCGCTCCTGGCGCGGTGGTTGCGGCAAGGCGCGCCGGTCCAGCTTGCCGTTGGCCGTCAGCGGTAGCGCCGGCAGTTGCGCCAGTTGCGTCGGCACCATATAACCGGGCAGTTGCCGCGCCAGCTGTTGCCGCAGCCGTTCGCTATTTTGTTGGTGCGGTTGATCCTGTTGATCTTGCTGCGCCACCCAGTAGCCCAGCAGCTGTGCATCCGCACCCTCGCCTTGCAGCAGCACCGCGGCCTCGCGTACCCCGGTGCAGGCCAGCAGCGCGGCCTCGATCTCGCCGAGCTCAATGCGCTGCCCACGCAGCTTGACCTGGTGGTCCAGCCGCCCCAGGTAGTCCATGCCGCCGTCGCTGCGCCAGCGCGCCCGGTCGCCGCTGCGGTACAGCCGCCCGCCAGTGCGCCAGGGGTCGGGCACGAAGCGTTCGGCGGTCAGCCCGGGGCGCTGGTGGTAGGCCCGGGCCAGCTCGGGGCCGCCCAGGTAGAGCTCGCCGGCCACGCCCACGGGCAAGGGGTTGAGGGCTTCGTCCAGCACCCAGGCACTGCGTGCGCCCACCGCCGTGCCGATGGGCAGGTAGGGGCTGTGTTGCCACTGGGCCGGGTCGCTGGCCGGGGTCGTGGTCCACAGCATGGGCGAGATCACGGTCTCGGTGGGGCCGTAGCCGTTGATCAGGGTGGCCGGGGCGAAGGCCTGACGCACCTGCTCGAAGTGTTCGCGCGACAGGGCTTCGCCGCCGAAGGCCAGCACGCGCAGGGCCAGTGGCGCCAGTGGTGGGGTTGCCGACTTGGCGCTCTGGGCCCGGGCCTGCGCGGCCTCGGCCAGCTGCACCAGGTAGCTCGGCGGGAAGGCTGCCACCGTCACGCCGTGGCGGGCCATCTGCTCGCAGGCCTGGGCCGGGCTCCACAGCGCGGGCTCGCTGACCACCAGCTGGGCGCCGCAGAGCAAGGGCATGAGCCAGTATTCGTGGGCCAGGTCGAAGTTGATCGAGGCGAAGTGCAGCACCGTGTCCTGCGCACGCATCTGGTAGCGCTGGGCGATGGCCTGGCAGTGCCGCGCCAGCGGGCCGTGTTCGACACACACACCCTTGGGCTGGCCGGTGGAGCCCGAGGTGTAGACCAGGTAGGCGCTTTGCGCCGGGTGGATGGCCGTCTGCGGTGGGGTGTCGGGCCATTCGCGGTTGGCGTCTTCGACCACCAGGATGTCCAGTTCATCCAGACCGGTCAGGTCAGTCCAGTGGGACACCAGGCTGCGCTGGGTCAGCAGGTGCTGAATGCCGGCATCGGCGCGCATATAGGCCAGGCGTTCTGCGGGGTAGCCCGGGTCCAGCGGCACAAAGGCGCCACCGGCCTTGAGCACGGCCAAGAGGGCGATGATCATCTGCGGCGAACGTTCGATGCCGACACCGACCCGCACTTCGGCACCCACGCCGTGGGCGATGAGGCGGTGGGCCAGGCGGTTGGCGCGGCGCTCCAGTTCGCGCCAGCTGAGGCGCTGCTCGCCCTGGACGAGTGCGCTGCGCTCACCCCCGATACGGGCCTGCTCGCTCAGGGACTGGGGCAGCGGCACGAAGGCCGGCAGCGTGCCCGAGGCTGCTGCGTTCCAGGCCTGGAGTTGGCTGTGCTCGCCCGGGCCGAGCAGGTGCAGTTGGTCGAGCCGGGTCTGCGGGGCCTGGGCTGCATGCATCAGCAGTTCGCACAGGTGGCCGGCCAGGCGCTGCACCGTCGCCGCGTCGAAGCGTTCGCTGGCGTACACCAATGCGCACTGCAGTCGCCCATCTCCGTGCTCTTCGGCTTCGAGAATCCATTCAAAACGCTCGGGCGCACTCGCCACATACGGAAGAAGGGCAATACACACCGCGGCCTGCCCGATCTGCCCGGCCTGCTGCTGCGCCAGCATGGCTGGCCATGCATCGGCCACATGCGCCAGCAAATCAGCGAACGACTGGCTGGCCGCGGGCGAGGCCTGCAACAGCATCTCTCCCTGGCCGGCGACAGCAACAGGAATCTCCGACCGGTTGCCGTAGCGGTACAGCAAAGCCACGAAGGCCGCGAGCAAGACCCGTTGACGCGGCTGCCCCTGCCCGGCTCCGGTCTCCAGCGTGAAGGCATGCCGCTCCATGCGCTGCGAGCGCCGGGCCGGGCGCGGTCTGTCATAAGGCAAGGCCAGTTCAGGAAGCTGCTGGTCAAACGCGTTTGTCGTCATGGTGTGTCGTCTCATCTCGTGCCGCTCAAAGCACGGCCACAAGTTGGAGACGATCCACGACGGCGCATTTTTAGAATTGGCCTGTCATGCCGTAATGATTTGCCTCGCTCAATCGTCTACATGGTGATGGCTACTTCCACGACCCCCATGACCAACTCCCCTCCCCGCAAACAACGGCCGGCGACCCGGCTGCTGCTCTCGCTGCTCCATCTGTCGCGCTGGCCTCTGGCCGTGGCGCTGATCGCCTGTGTGGTCAACGGCCTTTCCAGCGTGTCGCTGGTGGCCCTGATCAACCAGGCCATCACCACGCCGGCCGAGTCGCTCGCCCCCCTGGCCTGGCGCTTTGCGGCGCTGGCGGTGCTGACCCTGGTCAGCCGCATCGTCGGCGGCGTGCTGTTTGCCCGGCTCAGCCAAAGCACCATGGCCAGGATGCGCGAACATATCTCGCAGCGCGTGGCCCAGGCCTCGTTCCGCGACCTGGAAACACTGGGGCCGGCACGCGCGCAGTCCGTCGTGACCGAGGACGCCACCAACGTCTCGATGCTGTTCTTCGCGCTGCCGAACCTGATGATGCATGGCTCGATCGTGGCCGGCTGCCTGGCTTATCTGGCCTGGCTGTCCTGGCCGGTGTTTGCGCTGGCCAGCGCCGTGGTGGTGGTGGGATCGCTGGGCTACCGGCTGGGCGACGTGCGCGCCATCCGTGCGCTGGAGGCCGCCGGGCAGGCGCAAGACCGGCTGTTCGGCTACTTCAACGCCTTGTTCTCGGGCGCCAAGGAACTGAAGCTGCACCGCGAGCGCGCGGACAGCTTCATGCGCGAATCGCTGAACCCGGAGATCGACGCCGTACGCCAGCACCGCACCCTGGCCTTCGCCTCTTACGCGGTGGGCGTGGGCTGGATCCTGTTCTTGTTCTATGTGTTTCTGGGCGTGGTGATTTTTCTGCCCAACCAGTTTGCGGCGATCGACGCCAAGGTACTCGCCGGTTATGTGATCGTGTTTTTGTTCATGCTGATCCCGCTCGACGGCCTGCTCAACAACCTGCCCACGCTGAATGCCGCGCGTGTGTCGCTGGACCGCATCGAAGATCTGCTGCTGGAACTGCCCGAGGCCACGAACGAAGCGCCAGGCGTTCCGATCCCGCGCTTCCACAGCTTGAACATCCAGGGCCTGACCCACCGCTACTACCGCGAAAAGGAAGACGGCGTGTTCCAGTTCGGCCCCATCGACCTGAGCTTCCGCCCCGGGGAACTGGTGTTCCTGGTTGGCGGCAACGGCAGCGGCAAGACCACGCTGGCCAAGCTGCTGGTGGGCCTGTACGCGCCGGAGACCGCGGACATTCGCCTGGACGGGAACCCGGTCAACGACAGCAACCGCGCGCAATACCGGCAACTGTTTTCGGCCGTGTTCTCGGACTTCCACCTGTTCGAGTCGCTGCTGGGCATGGGCACGGCACACCATGACCTGGATGAGCGCGCCAATACGCTGCTGGCCAAGCTGCACCTGGACCACAAGGTGAAGATTCACAACGGCGCCTTCTCCACCCGCGAGCTGTCGCAAGGCCAGCGCAAACGGCTGGCGCTGGTGGTGGCCTACCTGGAAGACCGCCCCTTCTATCTGTTCGACGAATGGGCCGCGGACCAGGACCCGGTGTTCAAGACCGTGTTCTACCAGGAGCTGCTACCCGAGCTGGCCGCCCGCGGCAAAGCCGTGCTGGCGATCACGCATGACGACCGCTACTTCCACCTGGCGGACCGTTGCATCAAGCTGGAGAATGGCCGGATTGTTGGGACTGCAGCGCCTTCGGTTGAGGTGCCGGTTGCGCCGTCGATGGCTGCTTGATTGGGGGGTGCGGGGCGCCTGCGGGTGCTGCGGTCAAATGGTCCCGAAATCCTTCAACTCTCCGGTCCCTCCGAAGGGCGATTTGGGGTATTCCAAGTGCGCCTTCCGCTGCCGGTCATGTCGGAGCGAGATTTGGTATTGAACTTTCACCTTGTGCTGCCACTATTGCAGAAGCGGCGCTCGCTACTGTCCTGACGGGACAAGTCGATTATCGGGTCGGTCCAACTGCCTGCCGATGGCAATACTCGTGGTTTAACTGTGCGCCCCGTGTCCGCGCCCTGGCACAGAACGGCCTTTGTCCCCCAGGCCAGCCGGGGCGCGTGTCCGGCCTTGTGGCTTCGGCGATATCTATTTCTTAGGGGCAGCCTGTTTCTTTGTCGCCTCAAAGTCCGCTTCAGCCTTTCTTCGTTGCAGTTCAAACTCATATGCTCGTTTGTCTTGCTCGAGCCTTTGCTCAAGTTCCTTTTGTCTTGCATCCAATTGGAATTGGGCTCGCTGTTTTTCGTATTCCATCTCGGCTTTTTGCCGCTCCTCTTCGTTCTTCACAATAGCAACACATGCTTCCGTCGCAGGGTTAGTGTTTGAGGGTACGCCACCGGCGAAGGCGACTCGCTCTGCTCGAGTTGCAATGCTTGAGAGTAAGGTGAAGCAACTGTCTCGCATGTAGCTCTTGTTGATCTCAATAACGATGTCTTTGACGCCATTGGTTAGATCCGCCGTCATTTGCGCGGAAGCCTCCCTAATTGCTCCAATTTGCCCTCCTCCCGACGCTGCCGCAGTTGCTTTTGCCTTGGCTGCCTGCAAATCCCGCTCGGCACTGGCCTTTACCGTCGATGCCGAAGAAGCGAGGATCGATGCCTCCCGTGTCCTTGCTTGATTCGCTGCGTGTTGGTTTTCGAGTTCTGTACGTGCGTCGTCGTAAGGCTTGGCGGCTGCATCCCCGGCCGCTTTCTTCGCTGCGGCATCTCCTTCGGTTTCTTTAACTGCTGTCGAACGAGCGGCACGGGACTTTTCCTGGTTGTCGTCTAGCGCCTTTCGCGAAGCCTTCTCGCTTGCCTGCGCAGTTTCCAAATTGACCCGAGCCTGCACATCCGCTGCAGTCTTTTCGTCAACTCGGGTCTGCGCTTTGTCGACGGCAGAGTCTCCCGAGGACGCCCCTGCCTGAGCATTGGCAGTTGAGGCCAACACAACCTGAGCCGCCACCACGGGTCGGGTGAGCTGTTCAATAGCCAGTAGGCCCATCATCGTGCTCTGGTAACGCCGTTGCATTGCGGTGAATTCGTCGTCTGATATCGCGCCAGCGGCATAGCCTTCACAGAGGCGATACATCGTGTCTCGCAATAGTTGTATTGATTGGGTTCGCAGCCCTACGAATGCCCCCTGTTCAGCAAGTGCAGCAGAAACATTCACGTTTTGACCTGCTTCGCTGTTTGCCGACTCATCGCCGCGCCCTGTGGATCGGGTCGCACCAGCGGAGATTGCATTCGCGGCACTAACTCCTGCCGACGCGCTGATGACCGTCAGAGCGTCGGGGCTTGGTTCAGCGCAGATTACGTGCTTCTTGATGGCGTCACCTTTTATGTTCAAGGCATCTCGGGTCTGCGAGAAGACAACCCGCTGCTTCACATCAAGCGCATAGGAGTTGTTTCCCAGATCAATGCTTCTGGTGTAGTTCGTTAGATAAGCGCAGCCCGAGGTCAG